>Ga0210017_1001499_pt1 | contig 20318 bp, 22 predicted proteins | sample CryGeyCG2014_020_FD_183966 | JGI IMG/M metagenome (GOLD analysis project Ga0210017, IMG submission 183966) | Groundwater microbial communities from aquifer - Crystal Geyser CG08_land_8/20/14_0.20 (SPAdes) (version 2) | ecosystem: Environmental > Aquatic > Deep subsurface > Groundwater | place... | reverse complement strand
AAGTGGTAAACTTTCAGCCGGATAGGGTGGCAACTTTAAACCGGATTAGGTGGCAACTTTGAAACGGATGGGGTGGCAGGTTTGGAGCGGATTATACATCAATCTCCCTTTTAATCTTTCTTCCAATTCTTCCAAATCCTGCTTAAATATTTTCCCCTCGTTATCAAACACAAAAACAAAATTATTACCATATTTACCATCAAATTCTATACCATTTATTGTTTCTTTCTTGCTTTTATCCACTTGAAATAAATCACAAGCAAATTCTTTGTATAATTCTTTATCTATTTTAACTTGTTTATAAACATTTTTTATCTCATAAACGCCACTATTCATCACTACAAATGGTTTATGATTTTTAATATCTAAAATCCGTTTTTGACTTGTATATATTGCTAACTTACCAGCATCAATACCAATCCATTTTCTTTTAAGCATTTCTGAGACAACAAGTGTAGTTCCACTACCTGCAAAAGCATCCAATACGATGTCGTTTTCTTCGGAACTTGAGTTTATTATTCTTTTTAATAAACCAATAGATTTTTGAGTTGGATAGCCTGTATATTCATTTGAACCACTAATAAATGGTTTTGTATAATCCCCATCCCAGACATCTCTAACTAAAACTTCACTATAATATTTGTTAAATAAGATATCCTTAAATTTATCGGGTAGATTTTTTCCGTGTTTTATCAACTCAATTAACATCAATTTTTGTTTCTGCGAAAGAGAATCGCATTTTCCTTCTTCTTTTTTAGTATCTATAAAAGGTTTTTTATAAATGACTCGCTCTTTTTCTTTTACAAAATAATAGTCTTTTGTTTTTGCATAAAACAAAATTGTTTGATGCTTTCTAGCGAAAGAACTCCTACTAATACCTTGAATACGGTAACCATATATAATTTCATTTAGAAGTTTATCTTTACCAAATATTTCATCCGTTATTAACTTAATGGAATGAACACTTCTATAATCCAAATGTACATAAATACTACCCTTGGGATGCAATAGCTCTTTAAGTAAAATGAGCCTTTCTCTCATAAATTCAATAAAAGCGGCTCCATCAAGTTTATCTTTATACGCTTTTGCTTCTCCCTTGATAAAGTCGCTTTTAGTAGCAAATGGTGGGTCAATATAAATTAGTTTAATTTTTTCTTTATACCCGTTATCAAGTAAATACTTTAATGCTTGTAAGTTATCGCCATATATAAGTTTGTTATGCCAATATTTCTCGCCTTCAATATCTGATTTTTCTTTACTTTCTCCAAACTTTCTTATTTCCTGAAACGGAGCCGAAATAGTTTTATCTAAAATTAGTCTTTTATCTTTTTTGCCATCATAAAGTAATTTTGCTGTTTTATTTACCCCCAAAGCTTTGTTCAAATCAAAAATATCTGGGTCAAACCTAAAATCCTCAGGAAGTTTGCCATACTTTTTAATGATTTCCATTATTTCCTGTTTTATTGCCAGTTCATCTAAAGTAATCTGCTTAGCCATATTACTCTACTCCATCAAAAACTCAATCTGTTCTTTTGTTAATTCTGGCATATCAATATTTCCATCCTTGCTCAGTAAATAATTCCTGTAAAGATATGCATTTTACATTATAGTGTTTACATACATTGGGAATTCTTGGACGTTCATTAGGAAGAGACATTTTTTCTGAAGTAATAACAGTATGACCCTCAGTTGCACTTAAAGCAATAACAAAAGGGTCAGCATCTGGAGTGCTTTTATTTGTATCAATAAGTCCTGAAAAATTTCGTAATATATCCTTTACTAAATTTGATTGCTCTTCGTCTAAATCCATAAACATTTTTTTATGTTTTTTTACCCAGTTCAGCAATATATCTTCTTTGTCTTCGTATTCATTCAATTCCTCAAATACTTGTTGTGGAGAAATCAATTGTTTATTTTCTACAAGTTTCTCAATGTCCCTCCAGAGTGAAAGAAAAGTATTTGGTGAATATAAAAATTTTAGGTCTATAAGAGCGCTTGTGTCTATGCAATAATGATGCGGAAATGGTAACTTCATCCAATTAGTTGTTCCACCTTTGGAATATACTTTGTTCGTAACGATAAATAATCAGCCATATCTTTATATGTAATTTTCTTTTGTTTGTGTGCTTCTATTACAAGTGTAACATAGTTTTTACCTTTTTCTTGGAGACATTTTTTTTCAGGTTTGTTTATGCCTCCACCTTTCTTCGGTTGCCATTCTTTTGCTCTCCATTCTTCACGTTTTTTTTCATAAAATTTATTATCAACTAACTTGCAAATCAACATCCTTCGTAATACAACTTCTTTACTTACTTTGTATTTCTTGGATAATTCTAATAGTATTTCATCAATTTCTTTTTTTTGAAAAGGTTGGTTCAATAAATTATCTTTGGGAACTAAAAAAGATCCAGCGAAGTGATTGCAGAATATTTCAATTTGTTTGTTTTCTTCAGAATCTTCTGGTTCTTGCATATTACATAATCCACTTAGGTTAAGCATAATATGTGCATATTCGTGAAAAAGAGAAAATATTCTGGCTGTTATTGAATCTTTAGAACTTAATGCAATTACAGGGATATCTCCTTCAAGTATTGAAAATGCTCTTATTTCTTCTGTTGGCATGCTAAACTGAAAGATAAAAATTCCAGTTTGTTCTAATATTTCTTTCCATTGATAAAATGCCATATATTCATTTTTCCAGTTAATTTGTGTTTGAATACTAATTCCTAATTTTTGTCTTAATTTGTTTGCCAAATTTTCAGGGTCTTCCGCCACTGAGACATTTTTAATCTTATGAACTGTTTTACGATTTAGACTTCTTTCTAATTCTATAGATAAAGATTGATAACGGCGAGCATTACGTATTGCCAGTAGAGTTTTTGACGATAATATTTTCTTTTCTTTAGATGGTAAACTACGAAAATCTTTTGGGATTGGCGGTTCTTGTGGTGGCTCTGGTAAGAAAAATGTAGCAAGAGACCGCTTGTAAATATTTGAAAGTTTTTTGAGTGTTGTTAATGTGGTTTTTCTATCTCCCGATTCCCAGGCAATAACTGAATTTTCTGAAGTCCTCAACTTTTTTGCTACAGTATCGCGTGAGAGTCCTATACTTTGCCTTGCCCAAGAAAGTATTTTAGGTTCTATAGATATTTCTAAAGATATTTTTCCCATAGATATATTTTACCTTTTAGTTATACTTTTTAATTTTTTAATATCTTTTTCTGTATATACTCGGTAATTATTCATCGGGTCACGGCGGGCTTTAGGAATCTTATCTGCTTGTTCCCAGTTAAAAAGAGTATTCTTGGTAATACCCAACATCTTGCTAATTTCGGCAGTAGTATAAAACCTTCTATTCTTCGTTTTCATAACTATACAAAAGTATACAAATTTATTACTGAAAAATCAAATAATTTATTCTAATGTTACAAATTCTATAAACTTTTTACCTATTGGAGTTAAAGCGTTATTGAGTTTCTCTATTCCTCCACCCGATAACATGGTAGTCAATCTATCTGGTGCAATTGTTGAAAGTCCCTTGTTATACAAATCACTTATTATTGTTTTTATAGTATCGCTATCAATATCATTAAAACATTCTCTCAAAATTTGACTTAAGCTAATCATCATACTTGCACCCCTTACTTTATTTTTGTGTTGCTTATTCCATTCTAAGGGGTTCTTGAAAACTGCAAGAAATCTAAAATGATAACCTGTTAGGCTATCTAATAGATTTAAGAAAAATTCTTTTTCTTCCTGTTTTGTGGTTTTATCTCTCAAGGAATTTATTAGAATTGCTCTAAAGCCAGATATTTTTTCTTCCTGATAACTTTCCATAACTGATTTTAATGTTTTTTCAAAAATATACAGGAATTCTTCAGTTCTGATATAATTTTCATCTATTTCATTTTTGAATTTCTGCAAGTCTTCTCCAATTTGGTTTACAAATTTTGTCAATTTTTCGATTTTTGTCTTTGGTATGTAATCATCAATTAGCGAAGTAAAAACACTTCCAAAAACTGTTGCTGATAAACCTGCTTTTAGTATATTTATTCCGTGCTCGATTTTTGAGTGTTTTTCAAGTTGATTTACAATAATCTGTCTTAAATTATTAGAGTCATCTTCTTTTGCCATTTTTAATAAATTTCCTTTTCTATTAGTGTTGTGGCGGAACGCCACGCTTTGTTATGTTCCAGTCTCAACCGACTGATATTTGCTTTGCGCTCTCTTTACAATACATAATATTGAGAATATTATTTACACTACAATTATTTGTTATTTGATATTTTGTAGTGTAAGTATTATTTTATCGATTCGCTCTTCCAGTAATGGTAAAAGGGATTTTGACTTTTCTAAATTGACAATTATTTTCTTTTGCCATTTTTTAGGAAAACTGGAATAAATGTACTTTAGTTTTTCTTTGTCGACTATTTCAAAAGTACGAATTGCCTGCTCTAAGTCTTTTAATTTCTTAGCTAAATTTTTTCTGCGAAATGCGACTATTATTTTTTGCAGGCAAAATGATGCGGGATTGGGTATAAGAATTTTTACACCATTGTCATTAACTTGTATCGGTTCAATGAATAAAATATCTACAAATCTTAGGGGGATGGCTTTAACCGAAAGGTTTTTTATATTTATTGTTTTTTCTAGTCCTTCTCCTTTTTTAGGTGCAATAAACTCAATTTTCAATTCAGAATTCCATAAATAAATAGAACCGCTTGAATTAAATGAGTGTTGAAATCCTAATTTTTCGAGTTCCGCTATTAGGTTTAAGTGTTTTTTGCTTTTGTAAGGAATAGGTATTAAGAAATCAATATCTTGAGTTCTTAATGGATAAGACTTTACGCCAAGATATTTTTGATATAAATTAAAACACCAACTTCCAATGAGTTCAATTCCTTCATCCCAAAGTTTATTTTCTTCAAATACTTTAAGAATTTTATTTATGATTTCATACATGCTTTTTTCTTTCGGTTCTTTTTAATATCTTTATTGATTCTTTAACTTTTTCCAGTTCTTCTTTTAATTTCCTAATCTTCTTTTTTACTTCTAACAGTTCTTTAGCTTTTTTCTCAGGATATATTTTACCTAAGTATTTATGTTTTATTTTGCTGTTTTCTCTGTATTGAAGATAATAATATAATTTTCCATTTATGTTTCTTTTCTTGACGCTTCCTTTTGGAAGTTGTTCTATTTTCTTTTTTATTTCTTTTTGCAATCTTTGATAATATTCCTGGCTTTCCTTTAATATGCCTTTTAATACATTCATTTGAATTACTCCTTTACACTACATTTTGTTAGATTTTAGCATATTTGTAGTGTAAAATCAAAAAATAGAATATTAACTTATTCTGTTTGAAAACTGCGTGGGGTTAGTATTTCCTTTTTTCATATTCTTTAACAAGTATTATTTTTTGTTCCTTTCTAAGTCCTTTTATTCTTCTTTCTTCATTCAATGCGCTTTTATGATACTTATATTCCCTATAATATACCAATCTAACAGGTCCTTTTCCCCTCAAATATTTCGCCCCATGTCCGCTGTTATGCAGTTTAATACGTTTTTCAAGATTATTTGTATAACCAGTATAGTAATAACCGTTTTTAGTTTGGACGATATAAACATAATATTTGCTTTTTCTCTGAATATGGTTTCTTAGGTTCATTTAGTAAGTGATTATTCAAATAGGTTCAAAAATTTCCGAGGAGTTCTCACATTGATTTATTTTATAATTTTACTGAGTAATGCTTTATCCAGTTTGTTATATCAGAAAGGTTAAGTTTATGATTGGCAATGTCCATTACAAATTTGTATTTCTGGTTATCAGGTGCTTCTATATCATATCCATTTATTCGCAAGAAAATACGCATTGATTCATAAGATGTTCTTTTATTACCGTCAAAAAAAGGATGATTGCTTATTAATGAATGTATCAAAGCAGATGCTTTGTCAAATATATCAGGATATAATTCCTGTCCACCAAAGGTAGCCATTGGTCTGTATACTGCTGATTCAAGTAATCTTGTGTCTCTTAAACCTTCTTGTCCACCGGTGTTTTCAATTATCCGTTTGTGTAAATAAATTATTTGTTTTGGATAGATATATTTCATATTTTTGATAATTTATTTAGTAAATGTTTATCTTCAGTTATTACTGTTTCAACATGTGACCTAAACTCTGGAGATAACACGTCTTCTTTCAACTGATTAAGAATGAAGTCAATCCCCCAGCGGATTATCACAGATTGTGGCCATTTTGTTTTCTTGGAAATGTTTTTTAATTCTTTTAATTGATTCTCATCTATTTTTGTGGTTATGGTTTTTAGAGACATATAATATCACCTCCAGCAATATTATACATTATAAATATTTATTTAGCAATACTTTAGAGTTCCCTACAGCTGAGTTCTCTGATTGCATCAGAGGCAATCCGTTTTGCTATCTTTGAATTTATTTTTTCAATTTCTTCAGCAAGTTTTATTGCAGATTTATTTAAGGCAGGATTTCTTTTACCGATATTCCTTAATGCCCAGTTTACTGCTTTTTTTACAAAGTTACGCTCATCGGTTGCTCCATATTTAATAATTGAAAACAGTCCCGTGAATATGTCGTCTTTTGCTTTTTTGTCATGCCATGCAATACAGGCTATTAAAGCATAGGCTGCTCTCTTAACAAATTCTTCTTTTCGTTTAGACCATTCAGTTATTTTCTTGTATGCTGAGGGACTTTTTTCAAAAAGATTCATACATACCTGGTCACATACATCCCATGAATTAAAGTCTTTAACCCAGTCATCCATTTGTTTTTCAGTCAATTTATCATGTTCGTCAATCATGGAGGCAAGTATCATAGCTTCAGATATGTTCGTTTTCCAGAGTTCAATTGCAAGCGAATGGTTTTTTCCTATCTCTTTAGCCAGTTTTCTCATATCCGGGACAGAAACACCCAGCCTATTTTCAATTGCAATTCCAAATTTTGCCATCCCTTTGAGATTTTCTGGTTTTGCCATTGTTTTGAGCTTTTTTAAAACAGTTTTTATGGTAGTCATACACATTGGTTATTTTGTGAATTTGTTTATGCCTAAACCGAGAAGACTGCCAAGTATAACAGTCATAATGAGAATCGGAATAATACTTTTTGTATCTTTCCAGGCAATTAAAATCAATGAAGGGAGTAGTATTAAAAAAGAAATTAAAATACCTTTTAATACTGCTGGTAATTGCAAGGTAGAAGTAGATATCATAAGACCCGCAACTACCCATAGACAGAATGCTGAGATATTGGCATCCCATGTGAGTTTTTGCAGTATCATGGGTATTACGTCAATTATACCTGCAATACATCCTAACAATATCCCCAATATTATTTTGTTCATACAAGTAAATCGTCCCGATAAATAAGATAATCCTGCGGATAAATCGGGACGCTACATTATTTTTTAGTGGATTTTTTAGTTTTGGGTTTTATAAATTTAATTTTTGTCGGCAGACCAATTTTATTCAATAATTCAATGAAGGGGTCCGGGTCTAATTCTTCAACGTTCACCATGGTTTTGGCATCCCATACATCTTTAGCAACGAGTATAGCTGCTGCTACGGCTGGTACACCGGCAGTATAACATATTGCCTGGGATTCTACTTCCCTGTAGCATTCTGCATGGTCACAGATATTGTAGATAAAAATTTCTTTATTCTTATTGTCTTTTTTGCCTTTAATAAGGTTTCCTATACATGTTTTTCCGGTATAGTCAGGCGCTAATGAGAGCGGGTCAGGCAGGACAGCTTTCAGGACTTTTAACGGTATAACTTCAATTCCTTCTGCGGTCTTTACAGGTTTTTCCGAAGTAATACCGATTTTGGTGAGGACATTAAAAATATTAAGGTAATGGTCACTGAATCCCATCCAGAACCTGATACTGTTTGCATCAATGTTTTTTGATAAGGAATGAAGTTCGTCATGCCCGGTTAAATAGATAGGTTGTTTGCCTACAACCGGGAAGTCATAAATCTTTTTTATATGATGGACTTTTTCAAGCACCCATTTTCTGTCAATCCAGGTCCATACTTTTGTGAATTCCCTGAAATTTATTTCCGGGTCAAAATTAGTAGCGAAATACTTGCCATGATTTCCTGCGTTCACATCCATGATATCAATCGTATCAATCGTATCAAAATGGTGTTTAACCGCAGAGGCACAGTATGCGTTTACAACACCGGGGTCAAACCCTGCACCGAGAATGGCAGTAATACCTTTTTCTTTACAGCGGTCTTTACGTTTCCACTCATGGTTTGCATACCAGGGAGGGTCTTCACAAACTTTATCCGGTTCTTCATGTATAGCGGTATCCATATATACTGCACCCGCTTCAATACAGGCTTCCAGTACAGACATATTGATATATGCAGTTCCAAGATTTATTACCATTTGTGAGTTAGTTTCCTTTATAAGTTTTACCAGAGAAGGGACGTCCATTGCATCTATCTGACGGGAATAGATTTTTTTATTTTTGTCCTTGATATTATTTTTTCTATGAATACTTTCTATAATTGCGTCACATTTGCGCTGTTTTCTGGATGCAATGCAGATATCACCCAGGATATCATTATTCTGTGCACATTTATGTGCAGCTACATGAGCGACACCCCCGGCGCCAACTATCAGGACATTTTTTTTCATGATAATCGCCTCCTTTCTCTTACGATAAATTATATAAAAAGTCTTTATAGTTGAATTGACGGACAGATTCCAGTGTCCCGTTTAATCTTTTAACGACTATTGAAGGCATCTGGAGTCCGTTGAACCAGTTTTTTTTCACCATTGTATAACCTGCCGAATCCGAGATTTTAATGACGCTACCTGCCTTAAGCGGTGATTTAAAACGGTATGTTCCGAATATATCTCCGGCAAGACACGAGCGTCCCGCAATCATGTATTCATATTTGCCCTGCCCGGAAGATTCTATTTTTGCAGGTGTTCTGTAAATTAACAGGTCCAGCATATGTGCTTCCGTAGAAGCATCTACTATGGCAATATCCAGTTCATTATGGACGACATCAAGGACTTTTGTTACCAGTTCAGCTGACCGTGTAATAGCCGTTTCCCCCGGTTCTAAATAAACCTGAACCCGGAATTTATCGGCAAACCCCTTTAATTTTCTGCAAAATTTTTCCAGTGGATAACCATCTTTCGTAAAATAAAGTCCTCCGCCCAGGCTGACCCATTCCAATTGTTTGAATAAATTTCCATAGGTGTGACCGATGGTATCCAGAGCAGAAGAAAAATTTTCAAAATCATCGTTTTCGCAGTTGAAATGAAACATCATGCCTTTAAGTAACGGCAACACTTTTAGAAGTGATTTCCTGTTAATTACACCCAGTCTTGAATATCGTCGGGCAGGGTCTGCCAGATCGTAATGGGAATAACTGATTTGCGGATTCACCCTGAGTCCTATATTCATAGTGCGAACATCCTTGTAAAACATTTTTAATTGCGATATAGAATTAAAAATGATTTTATCCGCATACCGTTTAATCTCTCTTATGTCCTCTTTCGAAAAAGCTACGTTGTAGGCATGGACTTCTTTCCCGAATTTTTCATGTCCTAACCGTGCTTCGTATAGAGAACTGCCCGTTGTCCCGTCCATATATTTTTTCATAAGGTTAAAAACACACCACGTGGAGAAACATTTCAATGCTAACATGGACTTTGCACCGGAGATATCACGGACATGTTTTAGTATTTTCAGATTTTTTAGTAATTTAGATTCATGAATTAAATAGTAAGGCGTTATTAAATTCATAATTAATTATACAAAAAAATATTATTTTTGTCTATTTATTTAAGCTTAGGAGCAAGGAAATTATAAAAGGCTAAAGCCTTAATTTCTGGAGTTAATCCTTCAGGATTTTACTTTATTCTGTTGGTCGCATATGAGAGATGTATCTCTTCAGTCCTGTTAATATGGCTTCGGCACAGGCGGATTGGAATTCCTTTGTTTTAAGAAGAGATTCCTGTTCGGGAAGAATCATGTAGGCAGATTCAGTCAGGACTGTTGGCATCTGGTAGGTTCTTGTCAAAACTAAATTTCCGTAATGTAATCCGTCGTCTCTTAGAGAAATTTTATGGTTTTTAAAGACTTCTCCGTAAGATTTATGTATTTCTTTAGATAGAGAAAAACTCTGGGGATAAAAATAATAAACCCCATAACCGTTACGTTCAAACGGATTTTGGCCTTCCGGGAGGCTGTTATTGTGGATACTGATGAGTATGTCTGCTTTAGCTCGCCGGGCAATCAGAGAGCGCTCGTAAAGACCCGGGCTTTCGTTTTCCCGGCGAATCATAACAACGTTACCTTTTTCTGCAAGAAGTTTTTTTTCAAGAGACAGGGCTATTGCCATATTAACGTCTTTTTCCAGGAGGCCCGTCGGACCTATTGCTCCGTTATCAGGAGAATGTCCTGCATCTATTGCTACAGTAATGTCTTTAAACACCGGGGAAACGCGGTCCCGGTAGGGAGGACTTCTTAACTCAAGAATGAAAGTATTTCCCTCATAGCGTGTTTCATATCCCCACCAGGAGTTTTGTTTTAGTTGAATGTGTAACCGAAAAGTATCAGTGTTGTCCTGGAACCATTGAATCAGGTCTACAGTCCTTGCCGAGGAATCATAATTTATCCAATCAGTGTTGGATATTGCTCCGAAGAAAGAAACGTCTATCCACTGGCTATCATCTGACGACACGATCTCAAAAGGTATTTTTTGGTCTAAAAATACCTTAATCTGTGTATCGGGGTATTTATGGACAGTATTAATTGAATGAATATAACTCTGTGCTGGCAGTGTTCCTTCCGGTAATAGCCGTACTTCATTCTGGCTAATCCAGCCAGTCCTCGTTCCTGAAAGGCGTATTTTGAATTCATTCCCTATCCGGCCGATTACTTCCAGACGTATTCCTGTTGATATGAGCAGCATATACCCTGCCTTGTTATAATGGGAAATGGCAGGACCTGCCCGGACAACCGCAGTGCTACTTATAACCTCTACTATCCGGTGGACATCTTCTCTCATACGAAAAAGTCTGCCAGGAGAAGTTCGGGAAACTTTTTTCTTTTCATTTTCAAACGTTACGGATATGCGGGAATTGTTGAGATTATCCTTTGCCTGTACAATATAGGAGCCACAATAGATTCCTTTAATAGTTGAATCAATTTCCTTTAAGGGGAACTGTCTTTTGACGCCGCTGATAGTGAAATAACCTTTTGCATTCGGGCTTCCCTTGGATTTAACAGTCACAGTATCTCCCGTTCTTAATTCCATAGCTAAATCGGGTTTTACATATTCTATCGTCAGTGGTTCGGCTGGTGACGTTTGTGGAGGAGGTTGGACAAATACTTTTCTGGTAATGGAAAATGTCATTGTTGACAATTGCAGTTGTGCATTTATAATGCAGGGTCCGGTTGAATAATTGACCATGGTTAAAAATCCCCCGCCCGGGTGAACCGGTACAATCTTATCATTGACGGTGAGTTTACCCCGAGGGTCTGCTGAGCCATAAACAAAAGATGTCCGGACATACGGGAGTTGAGACCCTTCTGCAGGGTGGACAATGCATAAAGGATAAATTAGATAATCCTGCGGATATGTGGAGTTTTGAATATCGGTATTCCCGCTTTCAGCATATATAGTGCATAACCCGAACGAGTTGGGCAAAACACAAGAAATAAAAAATAAATAGAAACCTGTTAATTTCATTTTTTACCAACCCAAAGCACGCATTACTACAATATTTCTCTCAAACAGTTCTTGTGGAATTAATTCTTTCATTGGTTATCCACTCCAAAAGCCTCTCCTATAAGTGAAGAAAGTCAGTGCTTTTCAGCCCAAAATTCTTAGTCAAGATTTGTGGTGAAAATTGGAGAAGTCGTTTACATAAGAAATATACTAAACATTTAAACAACATCCCCACCCTTCACTTGGCTAATTCTGGTCTTTCCGGAGACGCCAGACTTTCATATTTGCGATTTAAGGCGAGAAAATATAGATGGCATGGATTATTCTATGTGATAATAGGTAGGAATATTTTCAAATATTTCTCTTATTTTTTTATCTGAATTATTAGATGCTCTCTCCATTGATTCAAGTGCGTCGGTTATATCAGGATTATCCTTTATTTTATTTATTATTTCTTGATCTAATTCTGTGTTTTTTTTTGTATCATTTTTTTTGTTCATCATATTTACTCCTAATAATGAGTTATCCCGCATGTAAAGTTTCTCCTTTAGTTTCAATCAATTTTACAGACTTGATTCTTCCCAATGTAATATTTGCCCTAACATAATATTCCCATATTTTTTTCCAATAGATACTGTCCCTACCTAGAGACTTTATACTTAATCCTAATACAGTTTTTGCAGTATGGGTGTTAACCATTCTCCCGTGAACATATAAATCTTCTGTTGAAGATAAATACTTTAAAGCTTTATCGATCTTGCTTCTAAGCAACGCACTGTTTTTTGTTCTTGAATATTTTTTAAACATATATTTTGTAAGACATTTATCCGCCATATCTTTACTAAAATTCATGTATTTTTCACATTCTTCAATAAAAGGTAAATCTAAAGTAGCAATTTGCTGCAATATTAATTTTGTATCCTTTTTATCCTTGACTGCTTGTTCATATTCTTTTATTAGTTTTCGCCTACTATCAATGAAAGATTGTGCTGAAATATATCTTGGTACATTCCCCACAATTATAGGAACTTGGGCATCGATTGGACCAATTTCAGAACAATATCCCATAACGATTTCATCTGATCCTAAGGCTATCATTGTTGCTGCACTTTTAGCCATATTGGGAATAATTACTTCAAATCTTTTACAATAACATCTACACATTTCAATAATTTTTTCAGCTATCGTACCATCTCCACCAGGACTATTTATCACTAACCTTAAGATATCAACTTGGCCTATTGACATTAAGGCACTTCCTATAGCGGGAATATCTCTTGAATTCATGCTGGAATGGATGGAAGATTCATCACAAATAAAAGCGATTACTCCCACCGTTTTTTTCGCTGGAACTTCGAGTTTCTCTATTTCTTTTAAAAAATTAATTCTAACATTCTTCTGTGTAGAATAATTATCGTATTCTCTTAAAATATCAGTATAACTTTTATCTTGAATGGTTTGTTCAGTACCTAATCTTTTATAATCTTTTTCTTCTTGGGGGACATTTTGGTAAATCATCTTTATTAAACCTTGTATAAATATATTTTTTCTTAAACTATTATTAATTATACAAAATTACTTTAGGAAAAATCAATCGTAAAAAGAATCCTGTTTCAATGACCCTTTTTGATGATATCATAACTCACCCTAATCAAGTAATATTATTATACCATAGATTTATTGTATTGTCAACGAAAATCCTAATTCCGTAGTCCTATGGGGGACGGTGGTAACTTAGCAACTTAAGGTTTTCATCTTCGACTATTTATTTTCAGTTCTTATTATTTTTCCGACAGTAATTCTATATGTTTTTGAAATATATACTTACATTCAATCCTTGAGAAATCAGAGAATATTTAAAACTTCCGATTTGTTGCAATTGTTGTTACTATAACTTTTCAGAGATGATAAAATAATTACAGCCGTACCAATTTTGTCCTATATTTTCGGATTAGTAAACTCTAATGTCAAGACATGACCCCAATTTTTTATTTGTTATCATTTTTTTCTTTTGGTTTTAGGGAAGGTTATAAAAGGTTGTTCTGCTTCTTTGACAAAAGACACGGTTTTCGTAATTTGTGTGTTTAATATTTCTGTATATGTTGCTGTATTAGACATTAAAGGTGCGCCCTTTTCATTGAGTAATTTCCTTACACTTTCACGGTTATATCCCGGGATTCCAAGTTTATGTAAATCTTCTGCTTCGGGATGTTCAATAGTAAATAGTGGAAGGTTTAAATCAACCGCTTTTTTTGCTATGGTATAAGTTTTAGAATTTTTAGGGCCATAAGGGACAAAAATAATATCACCTAAGCAACAGATAGTAAAATTTCTTTCTAATATATTTTTTCTCAATTGTTTTGTTTGTTTGGGGTCCACTAACGATATTATTAATAGTTCATTGTTTTTTGCTCTGCGAAAATATTCATCTCTTTCAGGGAATGAATCAAACGGAGGATAAAACCTGTCCAAAAGGAATGACTCATACGTTTCCACTGCCAGTCCTTTCACGGAAAAGAGTGAAACGGTATTGATACGTTTTTTCCACAGTGCCAACCTGAATATTTCAGTTTCCATTACCGAGTGTGCGGGAGTCAGATAATTCATTGAATACTCGCGAATGGTGAACAAAACCTGGTTTGTCGCCATCATTGCTAACCCACCAATTGAATCCGCTGAGATGACGGATATTGTAAAACTATTGAGAAATTCTATTGGCCCGCTGTAATAGAGATTTGGAGGACAATTCTCACCCAATATTTTTCTTAATTTTCTCGGGTATTCTATGTCTTTTGGCGTTAAGATTTTATATTCCATAATTTTTTTACAACCTCATTTATTTCTTTTTCAATGTCATTAATGTCTGAACCTCTTTTTACCGAATTATGTGCGTTTTCTGAAAGTTCAGAAAGTTTTATGTGAATTTTATCTTTTGAATCAAATTTTGGAATTGCTAAATTCTCCATTACTGAGGGAGTTCCAAAACCCCGACCCGCTTGTGAAAAACTGCTTATGAAATCGTTTACTATTTCTGAATTTAATATTGAACATAAATAATGTGCTTCATCTTTATTATCTGTTGGAGTAAATGCAGTTGGATCTGTTGGAATTATTAGTTTATTTCCAAATTCAGTTTTTATACTCGACAAAACTACTGCTGACATTTTTGAAGCCATACGATTCCATGTTATTCTGTATTTTAAGAAAGTTTCTTCACTAATATTATATTGTGAATAAAATGGAGCTATCGGTATGCGACTTACAACTTTTCCGTTCTCTTTTATTTCTTTAAAATAGTGTTTAATATAAATAGCCCTTTTTGAAAGTACATCTTTAAATTTAACAAGATAAGCATAAGTTAATGGATATTTTGTACTTAGATAATTTTCATCATATCCACATCTTTTCTTAGGGTCTTGTGATATTAACATATAAAAATGCGATTTTACACCAAATTTTATAATATCACCACCACAGATTGAAGGAAATATTAAATCTGATTCTATAGAAGTAGTAACTGATTTTATTTCTAATTTTCCTCTTTCATACATATTTTGAATGACAAGTATTCCATCAGGTCGTATTTCTTTTAACTGTAATCTAAAAACCCCATAAGGTGTACCATACAAACCGCAATATGCTTTGTATGGATTTTTACCTTTTAATTGAGAAAATATTTTTAATTCAGAAGAAGAAGCTGTTTGCCATGATGAAGTGTATTTGTCTTTATCAATAGGTATTGCCTGAATTTTTTTTCTTTGAGTTTTAGAAAGTACTTCATCTAAAATCAATTCAGGATTAATACTACCAGTTCCTTTTTTTCTTTTCCATTCAATTACTTCAACAGGATAGATTGTTTTTTCATTTTTCTTTAAAAAGAAAATAGATGTTTTATTAGCTGCTGTGAAAGGTTTTACATCAACCATATCCTCCATACTTAATACTTTTAATGGAATCCTTTTGTTTTTTAATTCAAATTGTCTGAAACCTTCGCCTGCGCCTTTAGACTTAAATACTTCAATTGTAATCACGAATCCCAAAATTCCGTTATCTTTAAGATAATTATCTGCACAGGAATAGGTAAATAACATAGAAAAATCTTTTTCACCGCCTCCTAATCGTGTCTCGTAGCCTTTTAAGGAGAACAATCCATATTTGTGCCATAGATTGAGTGTTCTTTTTCTATAATCATCGGAGAGAAATACCCACCTTACCCACGGAGGATTGCCGATTACAAAGTCAAATTTACCCAAATAGATAGGTGCAAATGCATTCTTAATATATTTTGCCCAGATACCATTTTCTCCGGAATCGTCTAATTTTTTAATTTGGGTATAAATATCAGTTAGAAGTTTTATGTCTTCGTCATTCAGGTTGAATTCACTTTTAATTTGTTTTTTGAATAGTTCCGGTGAAATTTTGCCTTTTAATGCTATGTCAACTTTAGATGTAAATTTATCAATATAATCTTTACTGTTTATTGACAGCGGAAATTTATAATCGTATTTTGTAGTTCTGAAGACAATTGTATTTTCTAATTTGAGTTCTCCCTCTTCCATTGTTTGTTCAGGGCCGCAGATTGAATCGCATAGATAGACAGGTATTACAATAGGTCTTACATAAGAAATAAATTTTGAAAATGCTATTAAATAATTTGTTCTCGCGGTAAGTACTGCCAGCGGGTTTATGTCAAATCCTACAACATTATTAAGGATGTGCTGTGCAACTTCCTGCATATTAATCTTTTTATTTTTTTCAACATTTCTAATAATAACCCTGTTAATTGCCTGTACAAGAAATGTCCCGGAACCACAGGCAGGGTCAAGAAATCTTTTGGATAGGTCACCATTGTATCCGCTTTTGTCTACTACATAGCCTGCCAGCCAGTCAGGTGTGTAATATTCACCTAAGTCATGTCTTAATTCCTGCGGGACGATTATTTCATATAATTTTTGAAGTAAATCCTTTGTCCATTCCGGTTCAAGAATAGGCGTTGCAGGTTCAAATTCAGAAATACTGCGAATAATACTTCGGACTGCATTTGCAATTTTTGGGCTCCATGCGTCTATATACCACCCGAAAAAATCAGCTTCCAAGAAATTTTCAATACCCTGGTTTATGAAATCAGCACCGTTTTCAAGGTAAATCAGTTTATCTTTGAGTTCGTCATTATCAAGTGAGGAAAGTTCTTTTGCAAAAGAAACAGTAATGCTTCCTCTTTGCAAAGAGATTAGTTCTATTGCTATTAGTTTCATCAAAAATGCATAAAATGTATGAATAGAGAACAATAGTTGCTTTAAACGGACTCCCGCGGGTAAATTAAACAATTTTGCAGTGTTTTCTGCTGATTTGTCAGCTTTTTCAAGTTCCTGTCCGTAAACTATACCAAAAATCCTGTCCCATTCTGAAAAAAAAGTTTTTATTTTAGAAGGCACTTGTTTTCTCTGGGAACGCATAACTTCGGAGTAAAATTCGCTTACAGTTTGTTGCGTTACCTGGCAGGATGGAGCAAAAACACCTGCAAGGTCTTTGGCAGTTAAAGGTCTTCTCGCAGAGGCTCTTACGAATATGAGTAAGTTACTTATTGACTGGATATTTATTGGATATGGACCTTGAACATGAAATCCGCGGGTAACTTCAATTTCAGGAAAAAGTTCTTTCTGAGGAAATTCAATAGGAATTGGAGTCTGTAAAATTGTTGGAGTTTTAGTGAATCGCACAAATAACAATGACTCCCCATCAATTGCCACACCCACTGCTTTTTCTAAATATTCATCTCTTTGATCGCCAAATTGAGAACTGTAATCAGTCAAATACTTTTGAATCTGTTCATATGTTTTTTTGATGTCCGTTTTACTTGATAATTTACCGGGAACTTTATATTCTATTATCAGATATCCGTAAACTGCATCCATTTTACCGCGATAACCTGTTGCAGTCTCATATTTTACAATGTCAATATCAATACCTATTTTTTTAAATGCTTCCTGCAAAATAGGCTCTACTGCCATTTTAAGGTCTTCTTCAGTTGTGGCTTTTATTGATGCATCTTTTATATCTTTTACAATTTTCTCAATATTTATTTGCCAGTATTCTTTTTGTTTAGTCATAAACAATGTTAATTTTTAGATAGATTTTTGATGAAGCGAGAACTAAATTATATAAAATGAAAACTTTCTTTTCAATTTTAAATGACGAATAGTTTACCTTTCTTAAGAAGATTCCATTTTAGCTTATTTGAAATTGGTTCGGAGGAAATTAACACAGAGTTGATGAATTTAGCACAATAAAGAGTATAATACTGAGATTTTTTTTTGTAATCCCTGTATGCATAAAGAGATTTACCGTCGGAAAAAAGAGATGTCAATGATGAATAAATATTGTTATTTTTAATCAGTTGAATTGCTTTTTTGAAAGCATTTTCTACCCGTTTTTGTCCCGCATTAGCGGGATAGGGTATCCCCCGTGATTTGATTTCGTAGAAATCATTGGGGGACAGCCCCATGTTTAATACATAACGAAAATACACTTCAGAATCAAGTGCATTAGCCGATGGTTTTAGAACCGGTTTGATTCCCTGCAACAGTTTTTTATAATCACGGATGGTACCGTTGTGTGCAAAAATATATTTTTTGTATTTAAAAGGATGTGCATTTTTTTCTGTAGCGGTTTTGTCCCATGCGGATTTTCTTAAATGAACTATCAGGATTTTTGAATCCGATATTCTTTCAAGTGTTTTAAAAAACTCCTTTTTTTCTTTGACGACAGAATTGCCGCTTTTATAGACAAAGGCATTGTCGTTTTTATTCCTGCGGAACCTACTTCGGTAATATCCTGTTCCCCACCCGTCTAAATGGCCGGGAGGGTCACCTTTCTGGACTTTTCCTGTTGTGGCAAGTTCAAAAAAATTCTCCAGAATTTCCTTATGTTTATTATATTGAAAATTTTTTATGCCTAACATTCTGCACATATTAGAATAATAATTTTACAATCAATATTGAGATAATTATACCTGCTATGTCGGAAATCACGCATACGGGAATAAGGTATTTTGTTTTTTTAATACCGACAGCTCCTAAATAAACAGCAAGAATGTAAAATGTGGTTTCTGCACTGCCCATAATCACGGCAGAGATTCTGGTAGCAGGAGAATCGGGTCCCGTGTTTTTTACTATATCGGTGAAAATGGCCGTGGAGGCGCTTCCGGATAATGGTTTGATTATTGATATGGATATAACCTCAATGGGGACATTGAGAAAAGCAAATGCACCGTACCTGTCAGGCAATTCTTTTAGAAAATCAAACGCACCCGAACCCTGAAAGGATTTGACCGCTATGAATATTGCGAGCAGATAAGGGAATATTTTTATAACGACAGTTATCCCGTCTTTGGCGCCGCTGACAAAAGAATCGTAAACCCTGACCTTTTTAAAAAAACCATACAAGACAGTAAAGAGTATAAAAATCGGAATAATAAGCAGGGAAATAAAGTTAACTACTTTCATTTGTATAAAACCTTTTAAAAACAAAGAGAATTCCTGCTGCAAAAAATGCTGAAAGAAACGTTGAAATAATACAGGGCAGAACGACAGCAGACGGGTTTTGTGAGCCAAGGGTAGAAAGAATACCTATTACTGTAAAGGGTATTAACTGAATACTTGCAGTATTGAGGACGATAAAAAGCATAATTTCAAAAGTCACTGTTTCAGGGGTCTTATTCAAAGTTTGAAGGTCCTGCATCGCTTTAATCCCGAGCGGTGTCGCAGCATTTCCCAGCCCGAAAACATTCGCCAGAAAATTTAAGGTTATGGAAGTAATTGCCGGATGTTCCTTCGGTATGTTCTTAAATAATCCCGATATGATAGGTCTGAACAGATTTGAAAGCCGGTAAATAAGACCCGCTTCGTCTAATATCTTTGTTATCCCGAGCCATAGCGAGACTATACCGGCTAAATATAGAGATACTTCAACAGCAGATTTAGCAGCATCAAAAATTGATTTGGTAAGTTCGTCAAGTCTGCCGTTTATTATAGAAAAAATGATACTTATACTTATTAATACAACCCAGATAATGTTCATCCGAAAATCCTTATCAAATCCCCCTTTTATTTCCCCCTTTACTAAAGGGGGAAGATAGGGGGATTTTCATGTTAATTTATAAATAGAGACTTTTTATAAGTATCTAGTTCTACCCTTGCACCTATGGGTAATGTAATTTTATTTTTCACATGTCCGATGTTAGAACACTGGACTACAGGATAGTTAATCTTGGTCTGGCTTGATAAAATTTTGTAAATTTCTCTGTTCCCAATTCCCCTGAAATCACCGAGAATCAACCCTTTTATTTTTTTAAATTTACCTGCCAGTATCCATTGGGTAATACACCTGTCTATTTTATGAAGTTTTTCATCAACCTCTTCAAAAAAAAGCACTGTGTGATTTGTATCAATTTCCCACTGAGTGCCCAGGAGAGACGTGAGGGTTATCAAATTCCCGCCTTTTAGAATTCCTTTTTCAATACCGTGTTTGTAAACACATATGTTGAGGCCGCTAAATAAATTTTTATCAGGAAAATGGTTTATGGCATTT
>Ga0210017_1001498_pt1 | contig 20333 bp, 18 predicted proteins | sample CryGeyCG2014_020_FD_183966 | JGI IMG/M metagenome (GOLD analysis project Ga0210017, IMG submission 183966) | Groundwater microbial communities from aquifer - Crystal Geyser CG08_land_8/20/14_0.20 (SPAdes) (version 2) | ecosystem: Environmental > Aquatic > Deep subsurface > Groundwater | place... | reverse complement strand
ATATTATCAGGCTGGTTAAGAAAATCATCATGCCAACAAGCGGCAATGTTTCCAGAAGAGCTAAGCTGAAATCCTGCCAGAGAACAAAAAACGTGCTTAAATCATTGATTGCCACAGAAAGAAAATAATAAATTCCAGAATTTGCTATTTGGCTTGTTAATATTGCCCCGGAAACAGGAACGGCAATAAGAGAAACAGCTAAACAAGATAAAAATCTCAAAGACGCTCTTTTTGTCTGCTCTTTTTGAATAGTTAAAATTATATGGTCAAAAAGGCCTGCTGGAGGTTCAACAGGCCTTATTGAAGACAAAATTTCTGTTAAATTTTGTTTTTTCATGACCTTATACTAAATAATACGATTAACAAAGCGATTTTGGTGCATTATTATCCACAATTGAACTATTGACAAATTATATTGATTTGTTATACTAATTATGTCTTATAGTTCTATCTAAAACTATAAGGGTATCACATCCAAGGGCAGCCCTTCTCGCGAAGGGCTGTTTTTATCTTGGACGACGCTTTAATTCTCTTCCCCATATATCACTCTCAATATTTAACACATCAAAGTAACCATCCCCGCCAGTTCGTAATTCTTCGGAAATATTGTTTTTAGATGAAAATATATAAACCTTTTTGCCCCTTGCGCGTAAATAAGTTACTAATGCCAGAAAATCAGAATCACCTGTGAAGAAAATGGCAATATTATATTTTTTAATATGATGCAGAGCGTCAATTGTTATTTCAACATCCATATTACCTTTTTCTTCTATTGATTCCCCTTCGGGGGTAATGATGTTGATCCGCTTCAACTCTTTTTTGCGGACAATAAATTTCAAACCTTTTTTAAGAAAAGTAAAAAATTTGTGCCGACCGTCCAAGCTATAATCTCGCGTGCCGTCAGCTGGATAAGCGGAATAATAAAAAACTTCTATTAATGAAGCACAAAATTTTTCCTTGATTAATTTTATTAATTTCTCATAATCGAAAAATCTTCCTTTAGCTTTCTGGACTTCCCATAAATTGGAAGCATCAATAAAAACATAAACAATTATTCTTTTTTTCATCTCTTTGTTCACTGTTTTACCTTTTACAAATTTATTAATCATAAACTTCAATTTTCAAAATCTCTCTTGCTTTTTTAATTATTTTTCCCCTCTATAAAAAAATTATCGCCCTACGACGAGTTCTTTGACTTAGAAAACTAAAAAAACTTCTCCAACTACTGGTTATAGTAATAATAAGTTGCTACAGGATAAGCGCTGGGACATTCTGGTAAGTGGTTAAAGATTTCAAACTCAATTCCTCCTTTCCTAATACACCCCGAAAGTCCTTCTGAAACTCCATTGCTGAAACTAAATAAGCCATAGGTGAATGATCCTATGCCAAATAAAATAATAAAATGCTCTTTAATTATTTTAAAATTATTTTTGAGTATTTTCTTGATTTTATCTTTCATAGATTATCTATTCTTCAGAATAGCTCAATTTTCTTTAAAATTCAAGTAAAAGCTGGAAAATACGCTATGCTTCAAAGAGTAATTTTCGCAGTAAAATAATTGCCCGTCCATGCCGGCTTTTAATGGTGTTAAGCGGTTCTTCCAGAATTTCGGCAATTTCGCGAAAATTAAAATGGTCATTATAGCGCAAAAACATAATCAAGCGATATTTTAATGGTAATTGCTCAAGCAGAGAATTTATTTCCAGCCTTGCCAGAAAAGCAGGCTCAACCGGAATTTCAAAACTAGAAAAATCAGAAACAAGAATCGGCTTTTTCTTTTTCAAAAAATCAAAGCAAGTATTTTTGGCAATTTGAAAAATCCAAGTTGTAAATTTTTTATTTTTATCAAACTTTCTTAAATTTTTCCAAACCTTTATAAGCTTTTGATCAGAATAACTTGGCATATGTAATATCTAATTAGCAAAAGTATAACAAAAGAACAGTAAATTTTGCAAGGCGGTTTGACAGATTTTGATAAGCGTGTATACTAAAAGCAGAGTTCTTTAATAATTTGGAGGTGTAAGGAATGATTATAAACGTGGTTTTTGATTGTCCTTTTAGGAACGATTGTTTTCGCCACACAGCTAAAAAGCTGTGTGAGGAAAGAATGCGAGTAAATGTCACGGATGAGGGACGTTGGGTGGCAGAGCAACCCTTTTGCGACCGCAAACCAAGTCGAAATGACCTATTGAATTATCATGGCCTTTTTCGTTTTTTTTCGACTAAAAGAAAAACCAGAAGAAAAATAAAGGAGGTGAGCAAAATGAGTTGGAAAGAGACTATCCAAGAAGAGCTCCAGGATTGTCTGAAATTGTTCCCGGAACTGAAAGAAGAAAAGATTGAATTAGTAGTCCGGCTCTCTTGTGGCTTAAGCGGGGCAAAATTAAGGTGCGGTAATCAGCAAGGAATACTCTTGCTTGTGCCCCCTGCTTTATGCCACAAGCCTAGGGCAATAAGGCCCATTCTGCTCCATGAATTGAGTCACTATATAGATTTGGAAAATCCTGATCGCGTTTTTTTTGAGCGGGCTGATAAGCAATCAAAAGTATTATGGAGCAAGCTTCAACAAGAAGGGTTACTTTTTTGCGAGGTTGGGAGTGACGTAAAATGTGATCTGTACTTGTGGGCATCTGCTTAAACCCCGACCAGGACCAAGGCAAATTTGTCCTTTTTGTCGGGCAGATGTAACAAAGCTCTTTGTCTCACGAAGGCGGGGCTCTATCTCGCCTATTACCTCTACAGGGCCGAGCGCGTTTGCTTCTGTGAGCAGTTTGCGTCGGGAAATGGCGAAGCGGCAAATCGCTGAAGCTGAATCCGGGTCTGATTGGAAGATAAAAAAGTTTGAGTATAAACCTGCAAGGGAAGTGAAAAAGTCCGGCAGTCCCATTAAAGTTTCTCGACGAGTTTCTTCTCATGAGTTGAGTGAGATTCACGAGGATCTAGGTTTGATCTTCTTCAAACTGCCGTTAGAAGAAGATCAAATTTCATGGCGGATTGAAGGAAATATATTGAAAGTTAAATCTCTACGGCTTGACTTTCAATATAAAGAGGAGATCAGAATACCGCTTGGCTGGGAGGACCAAAAGCCGGCAGTTAGATTCCTTAATGGAATCTTGATCTTCTCTTGGGAGAAAAATTAAAAGCGCTTGTTTTGATTAAATATCAACCAAGCGTTTTCTTTTTTAAACAAACAAAGCGGCCAAAGCCAAAGTTAAAGTAGCCAACAATTTAATCAAAACATGCAAAGACGGGCCAGCTGTATCTTTAAAAGGATCGCCAACAGTGTCGCCAGTAACCGCTGCCTGGTGAGCTGGCGATTTTTTGCCGCCAAGATTGCCAGCTTCAATCCATTTTTTAGCATTATCCCAAGCGCCGCCGCTGTTATTCATCGAAGTAGCCATTAAAATTCCGGCGATAGTTCCAACCATAATTAGCCCGGCTTCAGCTTCAGCTTTTAAACTTATGCCAACAACAATCGGAATAATAATCGCCAAAAGCCCGGGCAGAATCATTTGGCGCAAAGCAGAGCTCGTCGTAATATCAACAGCTCTAGAATAATCAGGTTTTTCAAGGCCAGTCATAATACCCGGTCGTTCTTTAAATTGCTGCCGCACTTCATTAATAATAGAATAAGCCGCTTTGCCAACTGCCCGGATAGCTAGCGAAGAAAAAACAAAAACCAGCATAGCGCCAATAAGAGCGCCAACAAAGACTTCAACCTTGGCCAAATCAACAACTCGCAAATTAACTTCCTCAAGATAAGCGGAAAAAAGCAGGAAAGCGGCTAAAGCGGCGGAACCAATGGCATAGCCCTTGGTCAAGGCCTTGGTCGTGTTGCCAGCCGCATCAAGCTTGTCCATGGTTTGGCGCATTTGTCCGCTTTCGCCAGCCATTTCTGCTACGCCAGCGCCATTGTCAACAATCGGGCCAAAAGTATCCATGGCTAAAATATAAGCGGCTGTAGCCAGCATACCCATTGTTGCCACAGCTGTGCCGTAAAGACCGCCCCCTGTTAATCCGGAAAGGTCGCCTAATTTATAAGCAAATAACAAAGCGGCGGCAATAGTAATAACTGTCAAACCAGTTGATTCCAGGCCGACTGAATAGCCGGCAATAATATTAGTCGCATGGCCGGTTTCCGAGGCTTGAGCAATACTACGTACCGGCCGAAAACGAGCTTCGGTGTAATATTGAGTAATATAAATAAAAATTATACTTGTGGCAATGCCAACCAGGCCTGCCCAGAAAAACCACATATTACCCAGCATTTTTTGAGTAATAAAATAAAAAGCCAGAGCAGCTAACCCGGCTGTGACAAAGTAGCCGCGATTTAAAGCTTTCATTGGCTGGTCAGTTTCTTTGGCTCTAGCGCAGATAACGCCGATAATTGAAGCTAAAAGGCCAAAAGCGCGAAGAACTAGCGGGAAAAGAATGCCTGAAAGGCCGAAATGCGGATAAAGAGCTACGCCTAAAATCATTGCGCCAATATTTTCAGCGGCTGTTGATTCAAACAAATCAGCGCCGCGGCCAGCGCAATCGCCGACATTATCGCCGACTAAATCAGCGATTACCGCTGGATTGCGCGGGTCGTCTTCAGGAATACCTGCTTCAATTTTGCCGACTAAATCCGCGCCAACATCAGCCGCTTTAGTGTAAATACCGCCGCCTAGTTGGGCAAAAAGCGCGACAAACGAAGCGCCAAAGGCATAACCAGCAATCAGGGCCGGAATTTTTACAGCCTCAAAGCCGAAATAACGATAAATCGCAAAAAGGCCGGCAATGCCGATCAAGCTTAAAGAAACAATAATCAAGCCCGAAACTGCGCCGCCGCGAAGAGCTATTGTCAGAGCTTCATTAAAACTTCTTTTAGCCGCAGCTGCTGAACGGACATTGGAACGCACTGCAATAGCCATGCCAATAATACCTGAAACAGCTGAAGAAATAGCGCCAAGCATAAAAGCAAGAGCTGTTTGCCAGCCAATATCAGGTTTTTGAGCAAAGCAATAAGCCAGCCAAAGGCCTAAAGCGACAATAATACTAATCAAGCCGATTGTTTTGTATTGCCGTTTAATAAAAGCATTGGCGCCTTGTTGAATAGCCGCGCTCACTTTTTTCATTTCAGCTGTGCCTTGGTCTTTCTTGAGAATCCAAAAAATCAGCCGGCCGGCAAAAGCTAAAGCAATAAACGGGATAATTAAAGAAATTTGTAAAGCTGACATATATTAAATTTTAATAATAATTATTTCTTTAATTTAAGCTATTAAAATGTGTTTGTCAACTCTAATCTTTAATTTGGTGATTTTCAATATAGACATAAATAACTCTTAAATCTTTTTTCTTTAAACTCTTACAAAAAAACCTGGCCTTAACAATATACAAATAGTCGGTTTTCGTAATGATATTAAAATGCTTGCCGATTCCCAGGGGCTCCTCGTTTAAAATCTTTTTGAATTCAATCAAATCATTGTCTAGAGATATAAACTTTTTAGACAATCTCTTAAAATCTTTTTGAAATTCGGCTGTGCTTCTAAAGTTCATCTTCGTAATTTCTGACCGAGTGGTCATCATCGCGATAAAAAACAGTTTCGTAACTAATTTCTTCGCCCATTTTATGAACTCTCCACGGAGTATCCGAGTGAGAATAATTACTCAATTCAACGGCATTTTTCCACGCCAAGCGCGCCAAAACTTCATCTATATGTTGAATTTCTTGAGCTGATAGGATTTTTAAATTGGCTATTCTCCTTGGTAAATATTTTTTTTGATCGTGTTGGAAATATCTGCTTTTAATTTTTTCTATTTCGCCTTTTTCTATCATTTGGTCGGTTATTTTTTCAAACCCAATCGGTGTCGGTCCAAAATGATTTTTAATATATCTGGCGCCAATTAACTGCTCTTCGTATTTTTCATAATAATCAAAATCTATAAAATAAAGCAATTTATAAATCGCTGTTTCTCCGATATTTGGCCGAGCCCCCACTTTTTCCAAAAGATACAACAAAACCTCTTTGAATTTTTTTACATTTGCCCGTGGCATCACAATCCGCATTTCCGGTTCAGTCGTTTTCTTGAATTTCTCCTCCCCAAAATCAATTTCAACCTCTTTTTTATTCCTCTTTAACAAATCCTCTAAAGACATACTAAAAATAGCCGCCAGTTTTTTTGCTTCACCAATAGTTAAATCTCGTTTGCCTTGCTCAATTTGCATATAGGTCGGCCGGGAAATGCCAAGCTCCGACGCTAAAAACTCCTGCGTCAGATTATTCTTTTTTCGCAATTGTTGAATGAATTTTGAAAGCATAATTTAAGTGTAGGCGATGTAAAATACATTGTCAATAGCAATGTCAAAAAGTTATACACAGGACTAAAACAGCTTGCCCGCTTCACTTAACAATAGTCGCTCCAAATCCAACCTGCCCAAGCCCGCCAGCGAGTCAAAACCCAATTGCCGGTTTTCCTTGAATGTTTTTTCGGAAAGCATAAAGTATTCCCATTCTTGCGGCTGGTTCGGTAGCGACACTTGGCTTGCTGTTTTACACCAACTTACCGCCGCGCGCGCCTTCAAGACAATCAAATTCTTTTCATTGCCTTCCGCTTTTTGTATTTCGTCCTCTGCCTTCGTTTCTATGATATACATTTTATCTTTTGTTTTGATGATAAAGTCGGGGAAATAGTCGCGCTTGATTCCATCTTTATCCCGATATGAAATATTGAGAGTGTGTTTTCTTTGTTGAATTTTGCCAAACGCTTCCACCTCGCCGGACTTGTCCAAAGTTTCCTCCATAAACTTTTTCTCAAATCCTTCTCCGCGACGCGAATATGCAGAAAGTGGATAGATGCACCGCTCCACTGGCGCGGAAAGCGACTCGCGCACATAAATCTTTTTTACATCGCTCAATTTGCCGATCTTCCCGGCTCTTACTTCATATTGAATCGCGCCCAAGCCGTCCAACAACACCCACTTGACGCTTCCGACGACAAAATCAAAGAGTGGCGCGTAGTTGAGTACCGTATAATTTTCTGCCTTCTGAAAATCAATCTCGCCGCCAAATAAGTAATTGCTGACATACTCGTCAATAATTCCCGTGATATCGGCCATCTTGCCGGTGAGGATGCGCGCGCCTTTCTCGGAAGCCACCGCCATTGTCGCTTGGCGCAAAAAATGGGCGTAGTCAAAATACTGATTGTCCAGCTTCCATGTTTTGATTTTTCCGCCTGTTTCGGCGTGCGTTTCTGTGATGGCGATTTGGGAAAGTTGTTTTTTGAGCGTTTCAAATGGAATGGAATACTTCGGAAGCCCCGCAATATCTATGGCGGAAAAATCAAACTTCGGCGATTGTTCATATACTTGTATCGGCCAAGAAAGATCATAGTTCTTGATTCTCTCTGGCGTGGCTTCCGACAGAACCAAGTCGCCGGTCGTTTCCGTGCCGGAAGAATCGCCAATACCGATAGCATATCCCTGCCTTTGTAATTCCTCATAAAAACTACGAAACTTCGGGTGCTCAACGACAAAAAGAAAATCCAAAGAATTTTTCGGAACGCGCTTGCGCATCACATCTTCCCGTGCTTCACGCTTCAAATCGGCAAATTCGGGATATTTATATTCCGGAAACATCAGCCGCACTCCGCGCCCGACTATCTGCTCCAAGAGGAGATCGGCTTTCGCGCTCCGCAATACCACGACCACCGTCACATTTTGCGTGTCAAAGCCCTCGCGCAACATCAAAACGCTCACCACAACGCGAATCGGGTTTATTTCCTCCGGCTCGTCCAGTGTTTCCAATGGTCGCCTGTATACATCCCACTCTTTTTCACTCATTCCTTTTTTGCCGGTTTTGTCCCCGGAGTGAATAACGAGAATCTGATTGCGATAATTTCTGCCCCGTTCATCGGTCAAATTCGCCACATGCTCGGCAACTAAATCCGCCACCTCGGTGTTTTCCGCCAGCACGAAAAGCACCGGCTTTTTGTCCAATCCTTTTTCGCGAAATTCCACGGCTATCTGCTCCATCTTTTTTCTGCCAATATCTAAAAGTAATTTTTGAGAATTACGGAGACCAATAACTTGACCGCGGCGATGGTCGCCGTCTGCTTCTGCTCGTTCAGCGCGGACATCTAGTTCTTCTGTTTTCTCGCCAGACATTGATTGCCGCTCTTCCAAAAATATCTGCTTTACGAGCAATTTACCCATTGCTTGCACGAGAGTAAAGTCATAAACAATATGCGGAAAATACTCTTTTTTCTCGGCGCTTCCGTAAAATGGCGTAGCGGAAAAATCAATTTGTAAAAATACGCCTCTCTCGCCGCCGCGCTTTTCCGCCATTAGGTTATAAAGTACCGCCAAGAATTTCCGCCAGACCAATTCCTCGCCTTTGGCGGTTTTGGCGCCGTGGACATGGTGCGCCTCGTCGTTGAAAATGATCAAATCTGGATATTCGGAAAGAAAGTCGGCAATAATTTCGCCGCGCGGCTGTTCCTCCACATCGGCGCCGGTCAGTTGGTCCCACAAGTTGCTTGATTCGTTCAGCCGGAATTGCTGCCAATTGGTGATATACACAAACGGCTCGTCCGGCGGCGTAAGATTGGGCCGAATGTCCGCCGGCTCTAGGATTTGCAAATTAAAACGATTGCGAAACCGCTCGCCCTCCGGCATAAAAAGCGGCCGTTCAAAATCTGATTTGGATTTATCGCGATTGCCGGTTTTGGGATCATGCTTTCCCAAAAACATATCCAGCAATCGGTTCAATACCTCGTGTCCGGGTGCGACGAGCAAAAAGTGCGTAGAGTATTTGCCCGGCCGCCTGTCTGCCGACGAGGCAGGCTCGCCGTTTAAGGCGTTGAAGTATTGCCAGACCAAAAGCGCGGCTAAAACCCATGTCTTGCCGGTGCCGGTTGCCATTTTGAGGCAGTATTTGGCAAATGGTAAATTTTGTACTTCGTCCGTTAGCGTGGCGCTTGCCGCAAGCGCCTCCGGCGCGAATCTTTCAAACGCCTGCTTCAAAGTTTCAATCCCTAAGACCTCGTGGCAATAAATAATCGTTTCCACCGCGCGGCGCTGGCAGTCGTGAAATTTCTCATCCGTTTCCTCTCCGCGATTAAACCAATACGCTAAAAGCTCATAGGTTGTCTGCGTTACGCCCTGCCAGCCCTGGTCCGCCCACGCCTTTACTTCACCATCAAGCGCGGCGGCAAGCGGCAATTCATTAAGCAAATTGTTTTGAATCTTTTTGGCCATAATTATTTACCCAATCGTTTTTTATCCTCTGGTTTTTGTAAAAAGTTCTTTTTTGAAACTACGGAGCGCCCAAGCCGTTTTTCCAATTTCTTTCGCGCTCCGCCGGCAATATCGCCACCGGCCCTAGCGTCATCTTTTAATTTCGGTACGCCTTTTGAGTCTTCGGTACGATGAATTTCCGTTGTGGCGCGTTCGCCAAGCATATTGAAGATAAGTTCAAAATCGTCCATATGGTCTCGTAAGTTTTCTCGCGCCAGCCCCTTTAGCTTTTTGTATTCGCTTGGCGTAACACCAAAAGTCGCCTTGGAAATTTCCGCGGTTAAAATTTCGTAGTCCTTGCGGTCCGTGGCGCCGCGATTTTTCCATTCATCTGTCAGTTCCTCGCGAATCGCAATACCCCGCATCCGTTTTTCTATCCAATCCTCGCTGTATCCCTTGAGCTTGTAGAGCATGCGGGTCCGCTTGGTGGCCAGTTCCGGATTCTCTATCTCCTGTACTCGTTCGTAGCCAACCTTGGCGAGCCAGCGCTTGAAGGGCTCGGCTTTAGGAGATGGAATGGACTGGATTATGCGAAAAATACCTTCTGTATTGGCGCAATTCATCTTTTGTTTGCCACCCCCTGTAGGGATTTCAAGGGTGTGGACAATTTGTCCATACCCCTTGGATAATTCTTGGTCCCTGCGACGCATTTTATTAATATAATCTTTCACATTGACGCTATCAATAAGCGCTAAAACAACATCTTCCACCACAAACCACCATTCATCATTGTAAAGTGTTTTTCTAATTTTTTTCCCTTTAAATAAGGCTATTTTTGTTGATATTTCGTCTGTCATAAAATAAAAGCTGATAATTACAATTTTACCTCAATTGTCGCCGTGGCGTCGTTGCCGAAAATATCCACCACGCGCACGGCAATCGTATGTTTGCCCGCTTTTTCGTAAGTGTGTTCCTTTTCAGTTATTACTATTTTTGTCTTTCGTCCCAAGCCGCGCAAATCCTGCCACTGGCTTTTGAATGTCAGCCCGTCGTAGTCCCAATCCACGGCCCAGTAGTCAATCAAAATGGCGAAGTTATCTTTGACGAGATGCAGTAATTGCTCGCGGTCTTCGTCCGCTTTCTTGCCGCTCCCGAGCGGGAAATCGTAGAGTACATATTTTTCAATGCCAATGGTAACCGAGTTTTCTTTTACTTCTGGCTTTTTCAGCTTCAAATACGGCTTTTCCAAAAACTTCACCTTGTCCGAGAGCCGCTCAATATCTTCTTCTGATTTTGCTTGTTTTAGATATTCATATATGTCCGGCGGAATCTGGCGACTCACAATTTCAGTTTTGATGTCCGATGCCTTCCGCGCTTGCCCGCCGTAGCCTGGGCGAAGGCGGGTCTGCAAAAGTTCGTCATAGTTGTATTCATAATCCCACGCCAAAATCACCAGCCGCTTGTAGCCCGCGCCGTCGAGTGTAGCCGCCTCAATCGCCAAGTCCTCAACCTTGTGCGCCGCAACCGCGCGGTCGGGATAACCACAATACACCAGTTCCAGCATTCCGTCTTCAGTTTTCCGCACGCCCAAGTCTTTGCGGTTTGCCATTGGTTCTGCGCCGTAAAGTTTCAAGATAATTTTCTGCATCTCATAAATTCGCGCGCCGCCCAAATAAATCATCTCGCGCTGGTAATTACCAATGTTTTCAATAAGAAACGGCTTGCTTTTCATCTCCACCATCCGCCCGCGCGCGACTTGTATGCCGACTTTGCCAAGCTCGCACCCGAGCCAGCGACGATTGAGTTTTTCGGCAACTGCGACCGTAGTACCAGAACCTATAAAGAAATCAGCAATAAGATCGTTTTCATTTGAAGATGCCTTGATAATTCGCTCTAATAAATAAACAGGCTTTTGAGTATCAAACCCAATCCTTTCATTTGACATTGAGTTCAATTCTCTTAGCCGATCATCGCGGAGATAAGACCAAACATCATCTGCTGGTACACCTTCATCCGCGTAACATTTTTTTCCGGTATCACCTCTTATAAAAAATTTTCTTCCATTTTCATCAATTTGGTCATATCTATCTTCATTAAAAACGGGGTCTTTTATTTGATTAAATTTTGGATATTTACTTCTAGTATATCTAAAAATGACTTGATGTTTACGCTTAAAGTCATTATCTGGGGCAGTACCTATATCTTTATGCCAAATAATTTCATTTCGAAATATCAGGCCAGGAATCTCATCCATCATCACTTTTACATAATGCCCAACATGCCAATCAAGATGCACATAAATTGAGCCGTCGGGCGCGAGGAGGCGCTTCATCAGTTGCAGGCGCGGGTAGAGCATATCCAAATAGCTGTCTGTGCCGCCGGCCCAAGTGTCTTTATAGGCGAGCCGCTCAATCACCGAGGGCTCTTTGGTAAACTCGGTTTCGCCCAATTTTATTTTGTGCGAATAGTCCGCCTTGGAATCAAACGGCGGGTCAATGTAAATGAGATTGATCTTGCCCTCGTAGCCCTGATTCAAAAGCGCCTGCATCGCCAGCAGATTGTCGCCCCAGATAAGGCGGTTCATTTTTTGCTTGTCCAGCTCTTTCTCGCCGAAAAGTTTGTCTTGAAAAGACATTGGCAACTGCCCGGCGGTTTCGGGATTTGGAATTACCACTTCGGCGGTCTGAAATTCAATGTCTTTTGAGTTCGGCGCGCGGCGGGGTTTTGAATCCCAGACAATCCTCGCCGAATCCTTTTTACGATGTATGCCGTTGTTGTTCATAGTGTTATTTGAGTAAATCATCCACGCTCATAGCTGAATTTTCAACTATAGCAGATTATAGCGATTTAATAAAGAAGTTGAGCGTTTTACTTGGCCGCAAACTCGCAAATATCTTTAAAGTCGCAAAATTGGCATTGCCAGCCCGGTGTTGGCGCAAAATCGCTTTTTTTAATGGCTTGAATTTGAGAGCTGATTTTTTCTTTTTGCTTTTTTAAGTCTTGTTTTGAGCCCAGAAAAGAGACTTTTTTTGAATCTTCCAAAAAATAATAAGTCATTTTCTTTGGCTTTAAAGCCAAAGCTTCTTCAGCCGCGATTTGATAAATCAATAACTGCTCTTTATCTGCGAGCTCTAATTTTTCCTTTGTTTTGCCGGTTTTATAATCAATAATCTCTGTTTTGTCAACTCTGTCAATGCGGCCGATTAACATTTCGTTGCTAATTTTCAATTTAAAATTCTGCTCTAAAGCTAAAACTTTTGGCTTGTCTTTGTAAAAATCCTGATAAAATTTTTTAAGACATTTTTTACCTAATTGGCAATAACTTTCTTTTTGGCTTTTATTCTCGTACCAATCGTCAATCCATTTTTTCTTATAAATTTCCAGCAATTGGTCAATTGTAGGGGTTTGATTAATCAAACCCCTACAAAATAGATCGCGTTGGCCGTTTTGCGTTGCCATCCTGACAAATTCAAATAAAACATCATGCATTGTTTTGCCAAAAGAAAAAACCGGCTTGCCGTGAATCGGAATTTTTAAAATATGAGCAAATTTATACTGCAAAGGGCAGTTTTCAAAAGCTTTAAGCTGGGTAAACGAGAAATAATCAGGCCCGCCCGCAACGCTTCGCGTAGCGAGGCGGGCGGGTAAAATTATTTTTTCTGCCTGTTTTTTAATTATTTTAATTTCTTTGTTTTTCGGCAAAGAAATTAAATCTTCGGAAAAATCTAATTCTATTAAAAATCTGGATAATTTTTTATTTCTTGCTCCGCCGTAGTCTTCAGCTGAAAAGAAAAACAAGCCTGTTTTAGCCCGGGTTATGCCAACATAAAAAAGCCGTCTTTCTTCTTCAAGATGAATGTCGCCTTGAGGAATGATATCTTTAATCAGTTCTGCCGGGATTTCAATCGGATCTTGTCTCTCAATTGTCGGAAATTTTTTGTCAACTAAATTAACCAAAAAAACATGCTTGAATTCCAGTCCTTTGGCGCTGTGAATTGTCATTACTTTAATCATTTCCGGCCCTTGCTCCGGGTCAAACTGCAGTTTGCCTTGCTCGCCGGATTCCAGTTCTAAACTCATTTCTTCCATAAAATCTTTTAATTTGGCATTTAAGCTGGTTTGTTCAAAGCTTTTGATTTTTTCGTAAAACTGGCTGATGTAATCAAGTTCTTCTTTTTTATGCTTTTTGCTCAAGTATTCTAAACAATCCGAATCTTCTAAAAATCTGATAAAAACTTCAGAAACATTTCGTTGTTGAGCCAGATGAGCGTGTTTTTGAATCAAGTTTAATAAATTATGGTTAGGCCGCAGTTCAGACAAAGCCTCGTAAACTGATTTGGCTTTGCGATGGGCATATTGGGTGATTTTGACAATATCCGGATAAGAAAACTTAAAACAAGGCATATTTAAAACCCGATAAAGAGCCGAGCTTTCATGATAATTGTCCAATAATTTAAAATAAGCAATGATGTCTAAAATAATCGGCTTGAGATATAAGCCCCGAGAGGCTAAAAATTGATAAGGCAGGTTAGCTCGTTCTAGGCCGCGGCAAAAAGCATTGGCGCTGTCATTAGCCCGAACTAAAATTGCTATTTCGCTCAAATTAGTTTTTTTGTTTTTTTTGATAATTTCAATAATCTTATTAACCACTCCCCTGACTTCTTGGTCTAAATTCTTAAAATGCAGATGTTTAATCTCGGCTCTGCCTTTTATTTGGGCCTGCAGTTTTTTATTGATTTTATCTAAATACTCTAATCTATTGGGATTATTGAGCTGAATAAATTGATAAGCTAAATCCAAAATATTTTGCCTTGATCTATAATTTTTAATTAAAGCTATTTCTTTGGCTTGCGGAAAATCTTTTCTAAATTGCAGGACATTGCTAAAGCTGGCGCCCCGAAATTTGTAAATACTCTGGTCGTCGTCCGCGCAGACAGTCAAATTGTTTTTTGGTTCGGCTAATAATTTAATCAGTTCATATTGAACCCAATTAGTATCCTGAAATTCATCAATCAAAATATACTGGAATTTTTCCCTATATTTTTTCAAAAGCCAGGGACGTTTTTTAAAAAGCTGAAAACAATAATTTATTAAATCGTTGAAATCCAAAGCGCTGTTTTCCAGTAATAATTTTTGATAAACAAAATAAGCATTAGCTATTTCTTTGATGCGCTCGCTCTCTTGTTTCTCCGGCAAATCAGTTAAATTAGTCTTTAAATCTTGGCCATATTTTAGATAATCTTCAGGAGCAATTGCCTGGTCTTTACACCGTGCGAAATGATTGATTAAAGCGCGAATAAATTTTGTCGGATTGCCCAGGGGCTTATAATAATCTAAATTGAATTTATCTAGGTTTTTTTTTGTTAAAAGCCAGGCGCTAGTTTGGTCTAATATTTTGAAATCAGTCGGCAGTCCAATGTCCAAGCCGTGTTCTTTTAAAATTCTTTCGCAAAAAGAATGAAAGGTTGAGACCCATAAATCGCGATAGCCGTAAGGCAGAAGATTGTCAACCCGTTCTTCCATTTCAGTAGCGGCTTTGTCAGTGAAAGTCAGAGCTAAAATTTCTTCGGGCTTGATTTTTTTGCTTTTAATCAGATAAGCAATCCGTTCGGTAATAACAGTTGTTTTGCCAGTGCCGGCGCCAGCCACAATCAAAACCGGGCCTTGGCCGAATCGGACTGCTCGCTTTTGCTGGGGATTTAAGTTTTTGAGAGAATTTGACATGTTTTTATTTTCTCAATGTCTTGAACTATGATTTTTTTGATTTTCTGCTCAAACTCCTGCTTGTTTTGGGCTAAAATTGTCGGGATAATTTTGTTTTTTAGATACATAATTTCATAAATTTTACTTATTCTAACACCCTTTTGCTGGTTTTGTCAAAGAAAAAGAGCGGATTAGTTATTTAATCCGCCCCTGATAAAACTTACATTTTTGTTTTAACGGACAGTTCTCGCATTCGGGTTTCGTCCGACAGAATTCCTTGCCTAGCTTAACTAATAGGGCATGGAATTCATTATAGAAACGAACATCTGTTTTGAGGTGCTGATGCACAAAATTTTGTAACGCTTGATAACTTATATTTTCATTGTCGATAATACCTAATCTATAAAATATTCTTTTAGTATAAGCATCTACAACGAAAATGGGCTTATCAGCCGCGTAAAGCAATATTGAATCTGCAGTCTCTGGGCCAATGCCTTGGATTCTAAGCAACTCTTGCCTAAGCTGTTGTTTGGGCTTTCCAAACCAGATCCCTAAATCGCTCCTGTAATTATCTACAGCATATTGAGCAAAAGCTTGCAGATACTTAGCTTTTTGCTTATAAAACCCTGCTGGTTTAATAACCTGTTCTAATGAGGCTAAATCAACAGAAGCTATCTTATCTATATCAAGTATTTCTGCTCGCTTAAGATTATCGATAGCCTTATCAGCGTTAATCCAAGTTGTTTGTTGCACCAAGGTTATGCCAACGCAAATCTCAAATATTGAGTCTGCATGCCACCAATCTTGTGGGCCAAAAGCACGAAATAATTTTGTATAAATAGGTTTAAGCATTTTTAATGCCTCCTGAAAATCTGCTCGAGAATCTCTTGATAAAACCTGGTCTCGCTTGACAGGATTTTACTTATTTTTGTGCCATCCTGGATAGTAGTCTTGGGTCTTATCAGCATATCATAAGGAATCTCGTTCTCAAAGGCTTTGATTAAGGGATATTTGCGATGGCTTTTATGAACAATAAGATGTTCGGGAATATTAAGACAATATTCCACCAATGGACGATGCAGAAAAGGCGAACGCATTTCTATTGTTCCGGCATAAAGCATCACTTTGTTAAGCCTAGCTAGATTGCCCCTATGAATATTTTGAATCAATTCTTTCCTAACTTCTCTAAACCCAAGTGTGCCAGCAAAATCTCGGGTAGTATCATAAGCACCCCAAATTTCATCCGAACCTTCACCTGATAATGCAACCTTAAAGCCATCTTGACTAATAGCTTTTGCTAAGAAATAATTGGCCACTGCAGCCTGAACTTGATAAAATTTACTTTGTTCTAAAGCATAGACAATATCAGGAATAACCTTAAAAATCTCGTCTTGCTCGATAATCACTTCGTGCAAAGGGACATCTAACCATTTGGCCGCTTTTCTGGCAAAAAATAAATCATCATTGCCATTACTTTGACCAAGCGATACAACATAAGCTTCAATGTCGTGCTTATATTGTTTAAGACAGTAAGTCAGTGTCAGACTATCAATGCCTCCTGATAATAAAGTGCAGAGAGGAACATCTGAAATTAATCTGTTTTTCACGCCCTCTTTTAGTAGTCTATTAATATTACGACCAATCTCCTTAATATCAGCTTCAACCACAAATTCAGGAATCTGATAATATGCCTGACTAAATAGTTGGCTCGTATTGATATCAAACGCTAAGTAGTGACCGGGCATTACTTCGGATATCTTATCAAAACTATAGTGATCTAAATGCATTAAGCCCTTAATTTCATTAGCAAACGCCAACTTGTCTTGATTAACCAAATAATAAAATGGGATTTTGCCTACCCAATCTCTGGCTAAAATAATTTTATTTTGGTTTTTATCGTACACTGCGAGACTAAACATTCCATCAACGCGTTTCAAGAAATCTACGCCCCATTCTTCGTAAGCGTGGATTATAATCTCGGAATCCCCTTGGCTTCTGAATCGATGGCTAGATTGCAATTGCCTTCTAAGATGTTGATAATTCCATATCTCGCCGCTAGCAACAAGCCAAATAGATTCATCTTCATTAGCCATTGGTTGATCTGCGCGATTATCTAAATCAATAATAGCTAACCTATTAAAACCCAAGCCAATTTTTTCGTCTGCATAAATCTTAGATGAATCCCTGCCTCGATGCTGTATTTTCAGTAATCCTTGCTTAATTTGATTCTCGCTCAAAAACATGCCACCAATTAATCCACACATAATCTTATAACCTCTTTGTTCTTGCGGGATTTCTCCAGCAACAAGGATCAGCAGTTAGGAAATCGCCAGTAACTTGGTAAGCTTGACCTCGGCAGCCATAACAACGAGGTCGAAAATCACACTCCCTACAAGCGCCTTTGATGTTTTCGTCAATATAACGCAGCGCCCTGATGACTGGCGAAGTTTTGAGAATCTTTTCTAAACTTTGGTGCCTAATGTTACCGATAACAATATTAACGCCAGTGCAGGGTTGCACATTGCCTTGAGCAGTAATTAGACAATTATAATAATGCCTGTCGCACATTCGTGCTGTCCAAGGCGGCTGGACCCTCCATGTATAACCAAATCTCACCTCGTCAATCTCTAACAGATTTTCAAACAACTGCTTGAGATGTTCAGAAGAAACTTCTAGATCTTGCTCTTTGGCTCTGCCCTGAAGGGTAAGTCGCTCAAAAAAAGGAATAAATCCTCGCTCGCGAGCCCATTGCCAAATGGTCGGCAATTCTTCTAAGTTTTGCTTACAAATAACCGATTCAATTACAAGACGGTGTTTTTCATCAGGGTATCCTGCTACTTCTAAAGAAGATAATCCTTGTCTTATCCGTTCATACGTGCCTTTTGCTCCAGCTAACTTATCCTGAACTTCAGGCATCATACTGTTCATCTTCATTACAATCGAGACCCTGTGATTAAAGAGTCTTTTAGCAATTTGAGGCGTTATCTTTGTGGCATTGGTAAATAACGATATTAAGATGCCCTTTTGGTGTATATAATCAACAACCTCGAAAAAATGCTCGTGTTCTAATGGTTCACCACCGCCGATGATACCAATCCTATGAGCTCCTAAATCATAAGCTTGATCAATAACATCTAATATTTCAGGCAAATTAAGTTCATCTTCAAGTTTCTCGCCTGCACCAGCATAACAATAGATGCAATTAAGGTTGCATTTCATTGTTAACTCCAACCCTGCAGTCAATAATCGGTTGTTTTGACGCGCTTCTTCAATCTCTTCCCAACTAAATCTTGGTTCTAGAACTTTCAATGCTTCTCGATGCATCATTTCTTCCTCCAATTATTTTATTATAATTTCAAGGTGCTATTTATTGCCTTCTCGTTTCAGCACCTCTTCTTTGGGATATTTTTTCTGATTCATCCGCACCTTCATCTTAACAATATCCCCTAAATCAATATCTAACACAGCTCCTAAAAATAAGCAATAGATAAGTACATCAGCCAATTCTTCTTTGATTCTTTGTAATTTCTCTTTATCTTTTTTAATTGCCTTAAAGTCCTGTTCTATTTCCCTAGCATTCCCAAGAGTACCCTGGTTTTGCCATTGGAATAGCTCCATTAACTCGGCTGCTTCAATGGCAATAGACATTGCTAAATCCTTTGGATGATGAAATCTTTTCCAATCCCGATCATCTCTAAATTTGACTATTAAATCGTGGAGTTGTTGTATGGTTGTTTGGCGCATAATATTGGCTTTAATTATTACTTTATTAAAATAATATCAGCAAATTTGAAAAAAATAAAGGACATCGTCTAGTTTTTGACAATGTCCTTCCGGACTAGGACTAGAAGAGGCTTTAATAAATCAATTAATTGCTGACTTGCTTTGTCTTGATCCTCTTTGCTTTTCATAACCACCTCCATCAATATAAATCTAAACAGATTTTTTTATGTCTAATCGATGGATTGATTGCTTCTATTCGGTCAACAATCATCGTTGATGAAGCTAATGTAGCGTCATCTAGATAGTAGATATGCAGACCATTAATTTTTTCGGCAATAACATATCCTGTATTGAGTAAAAATCTTTGGATATTGCGCATTGTCCTTCTAGTCCAATTTCGCTCGTAATCATAAGGCAGGATAATGCATCCCGAACTTTCACCTTTGCAAGCTTCTATGCATCGACTGATAAATACGATGCCACTTTCACCTGCATTTTTTGAGCCATAAGGCGGATTGACATAAAAGAAGTTGAAGATATTGGTCAAATAATCGGGCAATGAATCGAGGACATCATATTGATGTGTCTCAATCTCCAAATCGAATTCTTGACCCACCCACTTAACACTTTCTAGAATCCGAGGGTCAATATCAAGAACGGTCATACTAGCAGGCCTTGCGAATACTCCACTCATCACGCTCATATGATCGCCATCTCCCATAAAGATAATATCTTTATTATCTAAATATGAAGCTACTAATTTAATTTGCATCAACATACAAATAGGCTTCATATAAATTTGATCAATAGCTCTGTTGGGACTAGGCCGAGCTATGCAAATTTTATCAACGATTTCCATTTCTTCTTGGGTAATTTGGATACCTAGACAATCCCGAAACATGTTTATTACACCCCCTTATGTACAATTTTTGAATTATAATTTTATTCTCAATGAACAAAGTATAAAATGCTTAAAAATGCTAGCATTTTTAAGCTATCATAGAATCTTGAAGTTTGTCAATATTCTTATGCGTTCTGAGCTAAAATTGTCGGGATAATTTGCATTATTCTATTTTAATCTTAATTCTGCTCTCAGAATTTGGCACTTTTTTAACCCAGAAAGGCCAAAGATTGACCTTGGTTAAATTAATGCCAGCTTGTCTTGTTAATAAATACTCAACTTCCTGCTTATTTTTCCCAGCCAGCTGTTTTTTGAACTTAGCCGGCTCAATTTTCCAAACAACTTCCTGTTTAACGTCAACAGGTATAACCATTTGGCCTTTTGATAAAAAAAATTCAGCTTGGCCATAGCTTATTTCCGGTTGGCCAGTCAATTCTTTGTCTTCAGAAATTCTGACCAGTAAATTTTGTTTAATTAAATCAAGCAAGTCTTGCTCTTTAAAAATCAAAGCGCTAAAAGACATTTTGAGATTAATATTAAAAGCATGGGCTTGAGTATTAGCTGGCACCGAAGATTCCTGAACAAGAATTTTTTCTTCAAAAACATCGGAACTGATTTGGGTTTTCAGTTTTTCTCGCAGTTCTTGCTTTAAGCTTTCTTGGGCTTGCAAAATATCATTTTCGCTGACAAAAGTTGTTTCTTGTTTAATGCCGCCAATCATTGCTTTTTCCGACTTGCCGTAAATTAAGCTGTATTGCGGATCTTTACGTTCTTTTAAAGCCGGCAGAG
>Ga0210017_1001497_pt1 | contig 20337 bp, 19 predicted proteins | sample CryGeyCG2014_020_FD_183966 | JGI IMG/M metagenome (GOLD analysis project Ga0210017, IMG submission 183966) | Groundwater microbial communities from aquifer - Crystal Geyser CG08_land_8/20/14_0.20 (SPAdes) (version 2) | ecosystem: Environmental > Aquatic > Deep subsurface > Groundwater | place... | reverse complement strand
AAATTTTGCAGCCGAAATTTGGAAAAATTAGCCGAAATGTTATTTTGCAAGAGGTCTTATAGCTTTTTCTATACTCCACTTAGCTGGCGGTTAAGTTCTCTTTCAAGTATGGCTGAAAAGTCTTTTATAATTTGATGCTGATCCATGGGTAAAAAAATTCCGAGCTCGCGCCTAAAATTAATTTTTTTTGCGTCTGCCAGTATGCCGTCCTTGGCTCCGGCTAGTCTCTTTTTTTGTTCATTGGAAATCATACCTTTGCGCATCATAAAATAAAGATCATAAAAATCTCGCGGTTTTTTGCGTTCAAGCAATGCCCCAAAAATCTTTTCTTCCACCAAATCATTTTGGGGCAGATGAATAATTGTGTAGGTCGGCGCAAAATCGTTCGTCACATTGTCTACTTCGCCGGCAATATGCTTGCTGTTACGGGATGATACATTTATTGCCACACTAACTGGCGGGTATTCAAACAAGCGAAAGGTAGCAACGGCAAAATATCCGCCGCTGGTAACGCCAATCTTATCTCCAATTTCAACTTTTATATCAGCACTGGCCATTTCCGATAGAACATGCATAAAAAGCTCTTCAATAAAAGATTTAATCTTGTTTTGAGCAACGGCAAAAAGAGAAAAGTCCAAATCTTCGGAAAAACGCGGACTGTTATAAATAACGCGCAGCGCGGTTCCGCCCTTAAAAAGTAATTTTTCGGCGCCGGGCGATTTATATAATTCCGATAAAAAAACATGCTGAAAATATTCCCTAATGATATTAGGAAATATTCCCATTTGATATTGTTTACTTAATTTTTCTAATGTTTCTATTGAAATCATCGCAAGGTGGTCTTTATTACGCTGGTAAGTTTTTTCTTACCGAATAATAAAGCATATTTTATGGCTTTTTTTGAATCAATTTTTTCTTTATTAAAACGAGAGATCGGTTTTTGTCTATTCATTAATCGTAAATAATTTGTATCCACGAAAGCTTTCTCGGCATTAGCGATATTAAAACTTAACCCTTGCTGTTTTTGAATTTCATAACCGGTATAAGCGGCTTTTTTTATTTTACGGTAAGAAAAAACTTTCCCCAATGTTTCAAAACGGCTGGTTGACTTAGTGGTGACCGAAGTAATTTCATAAACCGTTTCGGGGATTACGCCATGATAAGACAAGGCAAATTCAAGAGAAATATAAGACGGACAGTAAAGCCTGTTGGCGATATAAACATCTGGCGGCAAAACATCTGGCAAGACATATAATCCCCGTTTAAGTTGTAAAATAAACCCTTGTTTTTTATATCTATGGAGCAGAGCGGATGCGGCAACAACAGACACACCAAAAAGCGAACGAATATTATTTGCGCTGAATATATAAAGTTTTTTTTCTTTAATTTTAGCAGCAAAAATTGTTTGATTGACTAATTTGGTCATATTGTCAATTTACCAAACTATTTAAAATCAGTCAAGTTAATGTTATGCCGGACACATTATTGGGTTTGAACCTTTGTTTGGCTTTAGCCTTGAGAATCTTTACCACCCCCTTACCTGCGTCAACTTCCACTAAATCGCCGTCATGCAAAACTTTGGTGGCGACACGGGTGCCGATGAGGCAAGGCTTTACTTTAAAAATTTCTCCATAATCTTTTTATAATTTTTACAAAAATCATTGATGAAATTCTGGTTAGGAAAAAAATTTTTCAAATCGTATGATAATTTCCGCGCCGTAATATTCTTGACGATTTTTTCTTTTAATTTTTTCTTAAGCTGAATTTCGTCCACTAAATTGACCAATTTTTTAAGATTCTTATAATCAGGCTTTATCTTGTTTTCTAAATACCAATATAAATCATAAAAATCCCTGCCTTTAATATTGATTTCATTTTCACCGCCCTTAAACCACTGTCTCGTCAAAATAGCATTTAACTTGCCTGTCATAAGAAATACCGGGTCATACCTTTGGACAATAAAATTAAAGCCGAAGCCGGAAATAGGCTGAAGTTCTGTTTTCGGTCTTGTAAAAACGCTTCGGTTCGGCTCAACTTTAACATAAAGTAAGTCGCTCTCGTTCTTATCGGCTAGGCCCAATTCTTTTAAAACCGGAAATTTAAGATATATTCTTACATTCCCCTGTATTCTTGTTTCAATGTTTATTAAAAACTTTTCTTGAAAATATCCCTTTAAATCTTTTTCTAATCGGCTGATTTTAAACTTTTTATAATCCCCCTGCTTTAGGTCAAAATCCAAATCCTCGGAAAGCCGGGGCGCGCCGAAGCAAACTCGCAGGCATGATCCGCCGGTAAAAATAAAATTTTTGTAGCCGGGATTATTGTAAATAAAATCCAAAACAGGGTACTGCAAATATTCTTTTAAAAAATTTTTAATTACAAAATCAGGCGCGCCCTCACGCCTTTTTTCTTTTACTAATTTATTTAAAATCTCTTTAAGAATAATATTTATTTTTAATTAAATCAAAAACTTCCCCGACTTTTCTGCTTCTAATCAATTTTAAATATTCATAAGCTTTTAAAAATTCTTGCCGGCTGATATTTTCCCAGTTCAGCCGCAAATCCTTGATGGATTCCATGCGAACCGGCTCATTTTTTAAAAACCGCAGATAAAGATAATCAAACAGGGCCTTGCTTTTGCCGGCTTCCGCAATCGGCGCGTCGGCAAAATATTTCACTTTGTATCCGGTAAATAACTTTTTGGTGATTGAATAATAGCGAAAAACGCCGACAGCGTTTATCATCTCACGCGTGGTTTTGGTGGTAATAGAGGTCAGAGAGTGCCCCGGCTCGCTTAAAATTTGGTATTTGGCCAAAACATATTCCAGAGACAAATAAGACGGCTGGACCAATTGGCCGGCTAAATATTCCAAATATAAATCCTTATCCGGCTCTTTGGCGTACTTTTCTTTCAGGACATAAAGACCTTTTTTAAGGCAAACCAGCTCCCCTTTTTTCAGCCAATATTTAATATTGGCGTCCAAAACATCACGGCGCGGCTCAAAAAATTTAAGTATGTTTTTATTTAACATAAGCAAACCGCCGACTTGCTTTTTCAATTCTGCCAATCTCATAAATAACTGTTTAGTAATTAGTAGATTAATTATACTATATCCTAAACAATTGTCAAGTTGACATGGTTGCCTTTTTCTTAATTATCTTTATTATCCCCTGCTCCGCATCAACTTCCACCAAATCGCCATCATGCAAAACTTTGGTGGCAATTTTAGTGCCAATAATACAAGAAATGCCTAACTCACGACTAATAATTGCGGCATGGCAGGTAATGCCCCCCCCTCATCGGTTATTATTGCTTTAGCTCTCTTTATAGCGGGGGTTATATCTGGACTGGTCATAACAGATACTAATATACAATTATTATATTCTTTGTCTAAATCACTATAATCTTTTATAATTACCGCTCTGCCCATTGCTTTACCTGTCGAGGCAACTGTTCCTTTTATTTGCTTAGAGTCATATAAAAATAACTTGTCTTCAAGTTCTTTCTCGTAATCAAATCTATATAAAATGCCTTTATCAAAAAATAGAGTACGAAATTTTTTTGGTTTTTTTTGCCAAGTTCATCAGGAAGTAACATCTTTACTTCTTTAAAGCTTAAATCAAATTTTTTAGCTAACTTTTTAAAAAGTGGGCGTGAATAATAATGACAGTAATTGCATATCCTTCTGAAATAATCTTTATAATAAACAAAAAGATCAATTATATCAATTAACCTTAAAATTTCCTTGTTTGGTTTTAATTTATTTATTATAGCTTTTTTATCTATTTTATGTTCTTTCAAAAATTTGAAATTTTGTAATTGTTTTTCAATATCTATTTTAGTCCAAGTTGGTTCATCACTATAACCTACTGGTACCCATTTAAAATTTCTAACAATTTTATTAACTAATTTATTAAATTTTCCTTTATTACCATCTATTTTCTCTCGAAATGCCTTTTGCATTAATATATGGAAATCAGAAAATGCATTTTGTCTCGTAGTTGCTGAAAGCTGAGTAAATATTTTTATCTGTTCTGCCCGATCTTTTATCTTAGATTTAATGAACTCTTTGAGTTTTTGCTCCCCCATTCTATTAAAAATTCTTATTTGCGCAACAAAATATAGTGTTTGTATATAAGCGTTCGCCCAATCATAGTACTGCTTCACTATATCTTTTTTAGGACTTAATTTAGATAACTCTATAAGTTCCCTACAGGCATTTTGAGCGGCTCGTTCATAAAACTCAATAAAACCTTTCTTGGTGCTGATATTATACGCATGTTTCCCCCAGCTGTCTAAATCTCTTTTACTTATAAAAAAATCTGTCTGAGAATCCTTAATAAATATGATAAAATTATTAAAATGCCCTGAAAATTCTTTTGGCGAATCTGTCCAGGCTTTTAAAACAGCATAATTTACAAGAGCAGAACTCCTCCTGCCCCATTCCCATTCCCAATTAATTTTAGTTATTTTCTCTGTTATTTCTTTGTTCATTTGGCTTTATTATTTACTTTCTAACTTTTTATATCACCCCCTTAATCGCCTTTAAAATATCCGGTAACAGCGGCAGTAAAACATTAACGAATTTTAATAAAAAAGGTGCAATTTTTGACTGGATTAACAGATTGCTTAGCCAGCTAATATCACTAGCGTAACGGGCAATGACATATAAAATCAAGCCCAAAACCAGGCCGCCCATGACAAAGCCCAAAACCGCTCCGGCTAAACGGTTAATAGTTTTTAAAAAGGGAATCACTGACAAAAGGTCAAAAGTCCGGTCAATGATGGCGAAAATCAAACCAATCAGCCGATTAATCAGGGTGAACAGCACGAGAAAGATAATGATTTTACCGATTAACTCGTGGCCGAAGAATAGATTTTTTGCCCAGCCAAACACGGTTAGGTAAAAAATAAAGGTTAGCCACAGCCCCACCACCACGCCGACTAACGAGCCGAACGTTCTAATCAAGCCAAAAAATAAGCCATAAAAAACAAAACCAGCGAGGACGATGATAAGTGCGATGTCAAAAATAAGAACTAAGCTCATATAAATATTAATTTATTGTCATCCCGTGCTTGCTTGCCCTGTCGTAGATAAACCATTTTTAATTTACGGAATATTTTTCTTAATCTTGGCTAATTTAAGCCAAAGTAATTTGTATATTTAAAGTAGCTTATCTACGAATGACCGGGGATTCAGGATCCAAAAAGAAATTCTTTCTGGATTGCGGGTCCCCGTATCGCGGTACGGGGCAGGCTCCGCCCGCAATGACAACGTGCATTTGTCATCCTGAACTTGATTCAGGATCCAGAAAAAAATTGAATGTCGTGCCGCTCATTTCTGGATTCCGGCTCCCCATATCGCGGTACGGGGGAGGATCCGGTCGGAATGACAGAGGTCTTATATTCTTGGGAAAAGTCCCGCTTCTTTCTTAATAATTTTCTGGCTAAACTGTTTAATTATTTTCTCCGCTGTTTGCGGCAAGAACGCTTCCAGAATTTTCGCCGCGTCTAAAATATCTTGCGCTATCGGCTGTAAAACTTTTTTAATTTTATTTTTATCTTCCATCTGCCAAGGTTTTTCCTGACTGATTTTTTCATCGCCCTTTTTCAAAACCAGCCACAAATCAGACAAAACCAGATCTGGGCGAAAATCCGCCAACGCTTGTCCGGCTTTTTTATTCAGTTTTTTATTTATTTCGCCTGATAAATCAGTGGCGATTTGATTTTTTTCCAGTAAATTAGAAACGCGGGCGACTAAATTGCCTAAACCATTGGCCAGGTCAGCATTGTATTTTTCGTCAAATTTATTCCAGCTAATATCGCCGTCATTGCCAAACGGCGTAGCGCTTATTAGTAAATAGCGCGTGCCATCAACGCCGTATCTTTTAATCATTTCTTCCGGCTTAATGACATTGCCTAATGATTTACTCATCTTTTTACTATCCACCAACAGAAAACCATGAATAAATAACGCCTGGGGCAAAGGCAACTCTAGAGATAAAAGCATGGCCGGCCAAATCGTAGCGTGAACTCGCAAGATATCTTTGCTCATAAGCTGGACCGAGGGAGGCCAAAATTTTAACCCCCCTGCGCCCCCCTTTGAAAGGGGGGTTGGGGGGTTAGAGCCGTCCCAGCCCAGTCCGGTTAAATAATTTAAAAAAGCATCTGCCCAAACATAAGCGGTTTGCGCCTTATCCCAAGGCAAAGGTATGCCCCAGCTGACATTTTTTCTGGAAAAAGCAATATCGTTCAGGCCTTCTTTTTCGTAAAAAGCGATTATTTCATTTTTCTTTTCCTGCGGCAAAATTTTAAATTCACCACTTTTTATCTTGGCTAATATTTTTTTCTGGTATTTACTTAATTTAAACATATAACAATCTTCGCTCATTTTCTCCGGCACTGTCCCATGGTCAGCGCATTTGCCATCTATTAAATCGCGCTCGCTTTTAAACTGCTCGCAACCCCGGCAATAAAGGCCTTCATATCTACCCTGATAAATATCTCCTTTGTTATACATATATTGCAAGGCGGTTTGGACAGCTTTAAGATGATTTTCTTCGCTGGTACGGACAAAACGATCATAGTTAATATTTAAGTTTTGCCAAGCTGCTTGATATTTAGCCGCGATTTCATTAACAAATTGCTGCGGTTCTTTCCCCTCTTCTTTTGCTTTGGCTGCAACTTTTGCTCCGTGCTCGTCTGTGCCAGTTAAGAAAAAAGTTTTATCGCCGGACATTTTATGCCAGCGCGCAAAAATATCAGCCGCTATAGTAGTATAAGCGCTGCCAATATGCGGCACACTATTAACATAATAAATCGGTGTGGTAATATAGAATTTTTTTGCCATAAATATTAATTTGCGTTATGCGTTATGCGTTATGAGTTACGAGTTATGAGATTTACTTCCCAATGATAACCACAAACTCCCCTTTTTGGTCGTCTTTATTTTCTTTAATTTTATTAATAATACTTTTAATCTCCCCGCGATAAACCGTCTCATGCATTTTGGAAAGCTCACGGCAAACCACCACTGATGTAATATTTTTTTTGTTTGTAATTTTGAATTTTGAATTTTGAATTTGTTTGGAAATTGGAAATTTGAAATTGGAAATTTGAGAAGCTTCTTTCTCTTGCTTCTCTTCATCTATCACTAACTTTTCCGTTTGCTCAAGCTCCTCTAAGAACTTTATTATCCTATATTTGGACTCATAAATCACCACTGGATATTCGCTGGCAATAATTTTTTTGATAAAAGTTTGCCGGCCTTTTTTGTGGGGCGGGAAGCCCATAAAAACAAACTTGTCGGTCGGGATGCCGGAAATTGACAAGGCAGCGGTTACGGCTGATGGACCGGGCACTGATTCAATCTGTACGGGCGATTCATGAATCGCCCCTACATTAAATTTTTCTATTACTGCCTGAATTAATTTGCCGCCTGGATCGGAAATCCCCGGCGTGCCAGCATCGCTTACCAAAGCTAAATTTTTGCCGCTAGCTAATAAGTCCACTATCTGCTTTAACTTATTTTCAGTAGAATGCTGATGATAAGAAATAGTCGGCGTCGTAATATGGTAATGGTTTAATAACTTTTTAGTTACTCTGGTATCTTCGCTTAAGATAAAATCAACCTCGCCCAGAAGGCGCAGCGCTCTCAAGCTAATATCTTCTAAATTGCCGATTGGGGTGCCAACGATATATAAGGTAGACATCATGATTAAATGTAAAATGTAAATCTCAAAATTAAAAATGACAGTAAAAAATGTAAAAATATTTTATAATTTCTAATTTCCAATTCCTAATTTCTAATAAATGACCAATGTCCAATATCTAAATAGATAAATAAAAAATTATTTCTTAATATTTTGTCATTGGGCATTAAAAATTTTATTAGAAATTAGATAATTAGGAATTAGACATTTTAAACCGTGCCTGGTCATTTTTCATTTTGATTTTTTAATTTTACATTTTACATAATTTCCTCTTTCCTTTCCTTAACATACTTGGTCCAGTCCTCGACTATTTCCACGAAGATTTTAAACGGCGCTTCAATGATAAAATCCAAAATAAAAACAAAGAAATTTAAACGTGAAAATTTTTCATTAAGCCATTTGCCAACCGCTACTACTGGCACGAAAAAGAAATCAATTATTAAATTAATAATATTTTCTTTATGCTCAACCACAAACAGCTCCCGCGCCACCTTCCTGATTCTGATGCCAAAGAAGCTAACTAAAGCCAAGAAAAAGAGAAAAATCAAAATACTGACAAAATTAAAATGAATTTTATCCAAGAACCAAACGACTAAACCAAATGATAGAAAGAAAGTGATGGCGTAAAGAAAACCAAAGACCCCGTTGACTCCTCTGCTGCGTTTAGCTTGCTGGCGCAATTGGTAGGGCTCTTGACGCTTTTTTTCCTTATAAACAATTTCTTCTACGCCCTGGATAATTCTGGCTGTATTGGCATCACCCGGCACCCTAGTAAATAAGACAATAAAAAATAAAAGCAGCGGCGGAAAACTGACATTAATCCCTAGCGAGGTATAATTAAGCACTTCGCCAAACCACAAAGTTACCGGAATCTCCAAAATAATAACTAAAATCATCTTGGTGAGAAAAATATAGATGATGCTGCGCACAGCAGCACGCCTTAATTTGCCTGAAGCCGCCTTATAACGGCGGTTGCAAAACTTTTTGATTAGCTGCTGGAAAGCTTTGGGGTCTTCTTTTAAATTTTCATAAGTTTTAACCGGATCTTCTGCAATAACATCATTTAAAATAGTATAAAATACCGTATACTGATTGATAATTTTCCCTAGTTGCGCCGACAGGGGGTGGTTGATTTGCCTATCAATCGCTTGACGCAAACTGGCTAAATTGTTAGCTACTTTGCTTATTTGCTCATCGCCACCTTTGGGCCAATCGGCAATAAAATATTTTAGCAACTGAAATTCCAGCATATCGCGATCAAACTTTAGGTAAATTGAGTGGATACCAAGGTAAATTTGAATCTCCTTGTCTTTCTGATATTGCTCGGGAAATTTAATATTGTTATTTAATAGCTGATAAAGGTCGCTAATAATTTTCTGCACCATTAGATTGCTGCTTAATTTTTCCTCAATTTCCGAGGCCGCCAATGACAAAATCCATTTTTCTGTTTTGCTCTTTTCTTCGCTAGCTGAACCTGATTGCTTAAAGCAAAGAGTTCTTAATTTAATATATTTATTAATTATCAGCGCTACTTCATCAATCTTTGTTTCAGCTAAGCTGTCATTAGGCAAATAAGCGGCTCTAATCAGCTCAACTAATAAGTGCTTGGCAATTTCTTCCGGCTTAACTTCCTTGACTGCTGCCTCAATGACCAATTGCCGCTTAAGAATTCTCTCTATGGCATTTTTCCTCAACAAATATTCTTCCTTATAATCAACCGAGTTGCGAATTTTTTCATAATAAAAAGCCATCTTGGAAATTAATTCCGAGACTTTAATTTTGGGCAGATCGGCCTTGTCGTCAGCTTTATTCTGCTCACTGTAAATAATTTGCAACAATTTTTTGGCATTGTCAGTAATGGTTAAAATATTCGCTGTTTTGCGCGATATTGTTGGGTTATCAGCCATATTTTTTTTATAATAAAATAATTCACGCAGACTATCCAAAAACTAATAAATAATCACCTCTTTGTCATTTCGACCCCGATCCGCCACGGTGGTAGAGACGCCCCGCATTTGCGGGGCGTCTCTACGAATGCGGATATTTTAACAAATTATTTCAAAACACCAAACATTTTTTGTTGCGCCACGGTAGAGACACACAATTGCGTGTCTCTACATTGTGGGCAGTATTTAATGTTTTGTTATAGTGCAAAATATTAAAGATCTCTCCTCCCCCGCATTTTGCCCCGCAAAATGCGGGGTCGAGATGACAAAAAAATTTTCGGACAGTCTAGATAATTAGCTGGTTTTACTGTTTTTATTCTAACATTATCCTCGGCTAAAATCAATTACTAAAAAAGGGCTGGTACAAGACCCACCCCTACAATAATTCTCTCTATTTCAATTTAAAACCAGTAATGATTTTATTTATAAAATTATAATTACTGCTAACAATAACAACAATTTCTTATTAAGCAATATTTTTATCATAATAGGGCAGGGGCAATTCGCTAATTGCCTCTACAATTTAAAATGTTTTTCAATTTCTCTTTTAAGCGACCAGATGCGATAACCACTGTAAAAGAAGATATAAGCCATAACAATCACTAGCAACCCGACAGTCAGGCGCAAGACAAAATCCGTCCAAACAATCAAAACGCCCAGAATTAAAAGAATTACTCCAGTGCTTGTAAAAGTAAAAATCACGCCATTAATTTTGTGATTAATCTTTTTTAATAAACTCTGCATAAATTTTAAAATAATGGATTAAAATTATAATAATATTATAACACAGTTTTACAAAACAACAAAAATCATTAATTCTCTTGGCTATAATGATACTGAACACTTTAGAGAGAATAGAGTTTGGGCTTCAGCTTGGGTCTTAAAATCACTGCAATTATATTTATTGGATGAGCATTCGCATTGGGCTTTTGTTTCAGAAGGCTTAACTATAGTTTCCGTTGGTTTTATTTCGGGTGTTTCAGGAATGGTAGCAGCGCTATCTATATTCTTTTCCTCGCAAGCCCCGTCTGCCCATAAACCTAATTTTTTAGTGCGGGCATTATTTTCCGCTTCCTTGAATTCACTTTGATATTTATAAGGGGTGTTATAAGTATATTCGTAGCCGTAGCCTTGTTTGATAATTTCCAAATTGTAAAACAACCCCTCTTTTGTTCTGGCATATCTTAAGAGCCTGCCGTATTTATCTCTTTCATCTTGGCTATTATCTTTTTCCAAAGCAACTAATTTACCGCTTAATAATTCCTTGGCTTTGTTGCTCGCCTCAATCCCAAAACACTCAACTGGTTTTCTTGGGTCAACTGCTTCAGGAGTATTAATGCCAATAAGCCGAATGATTTCGCTAACCCCACTAATATCCACGGCAATCGTATCGCCGTCTACGACTTTAATAACTTTATAATATTTTATTTCTTCACTGTTATCTTTTGTGTCGCTTAAAATATTATCAGCCCCAGTTTTTGTTTGACTTATACTATTTTCAGCTTTACTTTCTGTTTGAATTAAATTATTTTTTGTTTCAATATTAATTTTTTGGGTTGTTTGTTTTTCTCCTTGCCCTACCGGTTTTCGCTCTTCTACTTTTGGTTCTTCCTGTTTCCTATTAGTTGAGCTCGCTATTGTATCAACGTTATTAATGTCTTGCTTATTACCCTGTAAATTACTTAATGTTTCACACCCAGCCAATAATAAAAGAGAAACAGAAACAACAATTGATAATCCAATAGTTTTTCTTATTTTCATACTTTTTATCTACTTTTTGTATTATAACAGGACTTACGCACTTTGAAAATTTGGCCTGGATTTACGACTCAAAAATCGGTAAAAGCATTATTGGCCTGAACATCGTGGCGCTTATCTGGACGAACGGCAAATTAATTCAATAAGATATGCTTTTATTTTTTCATTATTTAGCCAAAAAGTCAAACAAAAAACGCCTTCTTACTGAAGACGTTTTTTGGCTATTTACCCCGTTACTTGAAATGCCCCGCAGTCAAGTAATGGGGCTTACTACGCTTTCTGACGGAAATGGGTCTCTCGAAAGACGTACTGGGTTGGCTCCCGGGGTGGGATTCGAACCCACGACCAAGAGATTAACAGTCTCCTGCGCTACCGCTGCGCTACCCGGGAAGGTAGTAATTTTTGATTTTAGATTTTTGATTTTAGATTTTAATATTAATTTTCCCAGCCAACTGTCCCAACAACTTATAACTTATAACCCATAACTTATAACTCATTTTAATTGTCTCACATTGAGTTATGAGTTATGAGTTATGAGTTGTGAGTTATGAGTTATGAGATTTAATAGTCTCTTAACTTCTTAATGCCTTCGTGCTTCTGAATGCGCTCCAGCGCCTTGGCTTCAATCTGCCTGATGCGTTCGCGGGTCACATCAAACTCTTTACCCACTTCTTCCAAAGTATGAGCCACGCCATCAACTAAGCCGAAACGCAATTCTAATATTTTTTGTTCGCGCGGTGTTAAATTGGCAATTACTTCGCGAACATAATCTTTTAAAAGCTGCAAGGCGGCAGATCGATCCGGTGTGATATTTTTCACATCCTCAATAAAATCCTCTAAGGTGGAATCTCCTTCATCCTCGCCAATAGTAGTTTCTAAAGAAATAGTATCTTGGGATATTTTAATGACATGCCTGACTTTATCAATTTCCTCGCCCATTTCCGCAGCGATTTCTTCAGGCAAAGGCTCGCGCCCCAAATCCTGAATTAATTGCCGCTCCACTTGCTGAAATTTATTAATTGTCTCAACCATATGGACTGGAATGCGGATAGTGCGCGATTGGTCGGCCAAAGCGCGAGTAATCGCCTGCCTAATCCACCAAGTAGCATAAGTGGAAAATTTATAGCCCTTGCGGTATTCAAATTTTTCTACGGCGCGAAACAAACCAATATTGCCTTCCTGGATTAAATCCAATAAACTCAAACCCTTGGAACCAGTAAATTTTTTGGCAATAGACACCACCAAGCGCAAGTTGGCTTCAATCAGCCGGCGCTCTGCCTCTTTGTCGCCTTTTTCTTTGCGCTTGGCCAACTCAACTTCTTCTTCGCCGGAAAGCAGCGGCACCTTGCCGATCTCGCGCAAATACATTTGAATAGAATCCGAGCTTAATTCGGAAATGTCAAATTTTTTCTTTTCGCTGACCGCGCTCAAAATGTCTTTTTTCTTGGGCCTAAACTCGCTGGCTAAATCCAAAAAGTCTCCGCTATCTTCCACGATTTGGATGCCATTTCTTTGCAATTCCTCCAGTGTCAATTCATAATCATAAATATATTCTTCAACTTCAGGAAAAACATGGAGCAGCTCGGTTTCTGTGATAAAGTCGCGCGAACGGCCTTTAATTATCAAATTTTTAATTTGCTCCTCAGTTGGTTTAATAATCTCTCTCGGTCTCTTGGACAGTATTATTTTTTTCTTGGCAAAATATTTTTTCTTTTTTAACAATCTGGCTCGCTTAATAAAAAATTTTTTAGCCGCCTGCCTTTTTGCTTTAACCGCCTTTTTTTTAGCCACTACTGATTTAACCTTAATCTTAGCCATTTTTTTAACAACTTTCTTACCAACTTTCTTTTTATTTTTAATCTTTTTAACCATTATATTAAACTCATATTAAATTTCTAATTATTTTTTCCTAACTTTTTGTCATCTTGACGACCCCGTCCTGAGTACTCAGGACGGGGAAGGAAAGATCTTTAATATTTTGCGCTATAACAAAACATTAAATACTGCACACAAAGTATTAAAGATTTCTCCCCCGCAAAATGCGGGGTCGAAATGACAAAAAGATTAATAAAATTGTTATTAATTATTCCCCGGTTTCTTTAATTTCTTCAGTCAAAGTTTTAAACTCTTCTAATAAACTTTTTAATTCACCCTGCCTGTCGCCTCTGCTAGTATTATCCTTTTCTATCTGCGAAATTAAACGGGCTATTTCTCTTAATCTGTTGCTTAAATAACTTTTCTTTAAAATGGCCGCGATATTGATGATTTCATGCTTTGCCTGCTCAAAACTGTAATCATAAAAATCCTTATCAGCTAAAAGAACCAGCCGATTTAATCTGCCTTCCCAAGCAGAAGTCTGGGGTTGGTCTGTCTGCTCGCCTAGCCAGTTGGTAAATCTCTGATAATCTATAGTTGGTATAAAATCACTTGGCTGGCCAACTATGGCTTCATTAGCTTTATTATAATAAATAATTAAGTTTCTGTAAATAAATTGACTTACTTCGCCGGCCATTTCATCTGGACCAACCCGATTAGCCACATACTCAATTTGCGCTGGCTGTTTTAACAGTAAGGCCAAGAGCAACTCTGAAAGCATTTCTTCCCGGCTTTGCTTAATTTGTTGGTTCTCTTCAGCCGGCCGCTCGGCTATTTTAGGCGGAGTTAAACTTTTAAACTTTTTAGCAATTTCAACTAGCGCTTCTTTAAGCACGGCTTCGCTAGTATCAATGATTTGGCTTAGCTTTTTTAGCCAATGGTCCTGCTCTATTTTATTGCCTAGCTTAGCAATAACCGGCAGTAATATTTTAACGGCCTGGCGCTTATCATCATATTGGCTGGGGTTTAGTTTGGCAAAAGTTTTGTCAAAATAATACTGCATCACCGGCTTAGCGCAGCTAATTGCTTCGCGCCAACCCTCGGGGTTTTGCTTAATAAATTCATCTGGGTCTTTGCCTTGGGGAATCGCGATAACTTTAATATTCATTTCCGCCTGCATGGCCTGGGCAATGCCGCGTTCAGCCGCCAAATCACCAGCCTGATCCATATCAAAAGCTAAAAATAAATTGGGCGAATAGCGCTTCAAAATCCCTATCTGGTCAGTGGTCAAAGCCGTACCAGAAGAAGCCACCACATTGGTAAAACCGTGCTGATGCGCCGTAAGCGCATCCATCTGGCCTTCTACTAAAACTGCTCTGTCTTCTTTTTTAATAGGCATTCTGGCTTTATCCAGACCAAACAAAACCTTGGACTTGTCATAAATCATAGTTTGCGGCGTGTTGATGTATTTGCCTAATTTTTCCTCGGCCTCCCTTTCCGGCAGAACCCGCGCAGAAAAGCCAACTGTATTGCCGCTGGCATCTTTTAAGGGAAACATGATGCGGCCCCGAAAACGGTCAATAAATCCCGGGGTCTTTTCTTTTTTAACACTTAAGCCTGCTAAAAATATTTCATTCTCATTAAAGCCCCTATTCTTTAAAAAATTAAGCAAACTATCCCAGCTAGCCAAACTATAGCCAACCTGCCAATTGTTAATTGTTTCTTCGGTTAAGCCGCGGTCTTGCAAATACTTTCTCGCCGCTGCTGCCTCGCTTCTTTCCCGTAGTGTTTGCTGAAAATATTTCTCTGCCAACTCCACGATATCTAACAAACGATTGCGTTGGGAGGTTAATTTGGGATCAACTTTTTTTAAAACAACTCCGGCTTTCTGCGCCAAAAGTCTTAGGGCCTCAACAAAACTGATGCCTTCCATTTCCATGACAAAAGAAAAAACATCACCGCCCTTGCCGCAATTGCTAACGGCAAAATGATTAGCGATGTACGAATGGTCTTGAGCAATATTTAAATTGTATACCTCGCCTTTAAATTTTTTTCTTTTTAATTCCCTAACTGGCAATAACCAATACCTGATATTTTTATGCACTAAAAAATCGGAATAATTACCCCTCAAATCTTCTCGCCATCTCACAATAAAAGAGCTTTTATGTTTAACTCCGGTTCTATCTATCTTGGCCTTTTCCTGGGTTAATCCTGGTTGCTGGCCTAAACGCAATAGAATATCTTTAATTTGTTCAGCCAGAACTCTTGAAACGGTGGTAATTTGCCTTTCGCCCGCGCGCCCTTTCCGGCTGCCTTTGCTGATATATCCATCACCCCTTAAAATTGCGCCAACGATAATTTTTTGCTTTGCCGGGGACAAATAATTAAGCTCAAAAGGTATGTGTTTATTTACTGCTCCTTTGCCGCATAAATTTTCAAAAATATTAGATAAATTGGAGTTGCAGCAAGTTAATTCCAAGCCGCTTTTATCTCCCCGTCTCAAATATAGGCCAGTACTAAAATTGAAAATTCCTTTAATCAGCTGTTTAATTTCTTCGGCTAAATCAGTTTCTTCAGCAGATAAGCTAAAACGAATATAAGCACGGTGATTGCTGCCTTCAGTAATGTAATAACCTAATAGTTTCAATAATTTATTGCTTACTTTTATTTTTTCAGGTAATTTTCTTATCCGCGGACCATAATTGTTTTCCTCTCTCTTTAAATATTTTTTTAGATTTATAATTTTATTATCGTTAATCTTCTTAACAATAGGATACAGCAAATAATCGTTAATTTTCAATTTATTAGCGGCAACTTCAATGATCTTGTAATTATGGTAATATTTAGTCGGACAATTTTGTTTGCATCTGCTTTGACAGAGTCTCGTCCGCCTGCTTTTTTGTTTGCAGTTCACGGTTTTGATAGCAAAAACTCTATGATCAGCAGTCAAATTAACTATTTCATTATTTTTTCTTGTTCGCAGACTGATCATTGTTCCCTGATAATCTCTTCTCATAGTCAAATTTATTTTTTTCTTTCTTCCTCCAGCGCTGATTATATAATCGCCTCTTCTGGCTTTTTCGATTGGAATTAAACCAGTCGCTGTCTTAATCAAGCTTCCTTTGGGGAAACAGCCAAAGCAATGCCAAATCTGTTTTTCCGGACTAACCATAAACGACGGGGTTTTTTCTTGATGAAAAGGGCAAGTGGCGCGAAAATTAATCCCGGCCGCCTTGAGCTGGATATACTCGCGGATAACTTCAACAATGTCAAGTTTAGATTTTATTTCATCTGACGGATTTAACATACAAATATTTTTAAACCAGTTATTAAGTTATAGGTTATAGGTTATAAGTTATAGGTTATAAAATTCTAAGAACTTATAACCCATAACTTATAACTCACGCTATAAAAAATAATTATGAAAAAGGATTGGTGGTTAATAGTGAATTAATTCTTGCTATCTCTTCTTCTACAACTTTTCCCTCGTATTCCGCATTATGCGCTGATGCGCCGGCGTAACTTGGCTTTTTTTGGTCTAGGTGCAAATTTAAAATTACTTGCTCGCCACGCTCTTCCAAATATAAATGAAAACGAGGATAAAAACCTCTGCCCAAACGGCGCACCAAACTTTCCTGTCCGGTTTTTCTGTCTTGAATATAAGCATAGCCAACGCGGCGCAACAGCTGCTCCGGCGCGGCGCTTAATTTATTTTTGTTTAATATTAACTTCATAAATTACTTGATTTACTCGCGAACAATTTACTAAATTCTCTTTTAGCGCGTTTTTTCCAGTGGCCAACTTTGTAGGCATGAGCCGCCAGTATGGGTAAAGCTAAAGTGGCCTCGGCAAAAACCATTTGTTCATAAACAGGAGAAACTTTACCCCAGGAAGAAGCCTCTTTGTAATTTTTCGTTACCTTGTAATTTTTTAGCTACTTTAAAATTTTCTTTTGCAATAATTTTTGCAATTGACTCGTGCCAATTTCCAAGTGCAGTTTCGCAACCATGAATAAACCCTTTTGCCAAATACCCCTTCTTGGTGAAAAGAGCATACTGAAAAGGTTTTGCGGAATCTTCATCGCTTAAATCATATTCTTCTATTTTTCTTAAAATTTTTTCTTTAAGAAATTTATAAACATCAATTTTTAAATTGTTTGATAATGCCATATTATTTATCCTTTAAATGGAAAATTATTTCCGAGTAGGGCGACTTATCCCTTTCGGTTCTGTTTAATACCGGTCGTTTAAATTGATTTATGATTTTCATGCCGGCTTGCTCGGCAATTGCCGGATAAAGATTGTATTTATCGTTGGCTACTAAGAATACATCAAGATCATCTGCTAAAAATTTTCTGCAATTCAATAAAACTTTTGCGATTCCCTCAATATAAGAGGCGCGCGCTTCCGCCCCCTGTCCCTTGTAGAGAGGACCTATTTCAAGCTCATCTCTACGCTCAAAGCCGAAAAGATCATAAGCGTAAGCGTGCTGTTCGTGGTAATCAATTTGTCCTACATATGGCGGCGAGGTAAAAATGCCTTTGATTTTTTGTTTTCTTAATATATCGGAAAAGTTTTTGTTTCGTTTCTCTATCTCTTTGAAAATATCAACTGTGCGGGAATCCGCTGGAATGACCGCGTAATATGAGTTTGTTTTTAATTTCGCAAAAGTTTTAAGCCGATAAAGCGTATCCGTCGCGTAGCGATCAAACCATGTCTTTATTGAGAAAAGGGGTTTGCAAATTTTTTTGTGCTTCCAGCAATAGTTAAGTAGTGACTTGCGGCTCTTTAAGAGTGGCTAAATCCGAATGCGTTGTTGCACGGCAAGACCTGATTGTACGGCTCAAAATCACCGCCAAAATCTTTTTATTCTTTACGTCTTTAATTTTCTTGATTTGCTCAAACGCAAAATCAATTTCCTTTCTAATATTTTTGATGTACCACTTAGCTAAAAAGTTTTTAGTGGGAAAGTGATTAAGCTCAATTCCGTATTTTTTAACAAGCTCGTTGTAATTTTTTAAAAATTCTTTCTCTTTTTCAGCTGCATATTTATCCTCATTTATCTGTTTTCTTTGTACTTTGTATTTGAACTCTGGGCTAGGAAAATACTTGTTATTGAAATCAGCTATACGAGCTAATAGCTCATTTTCAAAAGCAGTAATGTTGCCGTCTGTCTTATATCCGGCAATTACCTGCCTTATCTTTTTTACTTCGTTTTCAAGAGAATCAAAGTCGTAATCAAGCAATTTTGTTTCTGTAATCATGCAATTGAAATGAGATATATCAATGCCAATAGTGTGCATACCCATTTCATGCGCTTGCACAAGTGTCGTGCCCGAGCCGGAAAACGGATCAAGGATAATATCGCCTGTTTTGAAATACGCACTTGTTTTGAAATCGTCTGTGTGGTTATCAATAAAATACTGAACAATCTGGGGGATAAATTTACCTTTGTATGGGTGCAAACGATGAACATGCTTTGTTGTGTCTTTTTCTCGCAAATGGTCAAAAGACAAAGCCCAGTTTAAATCATTGCCAAGCCGCTTTTTCCAGCTAATTTCCCGCCAGCCACGATAAGATTCGTAATACTTTTTTAAATCATCTACATCTACAAACACTGAATTGTCACCGTTATGCTTTCTCACTTTTCCATACTGCACTAAATACGAGATATTTGATTCGCTAATATCCCTTTTTAGAAAATCGCTTGCCCAATGACTCGCTTCTTTGATTGTGAGTAAAGTTTTTGTTTGTTGCATATTACTTAATCAAGTCCTCAATATTAACGCCCAACGCTTTGGCAATTTTTGCCATAGTTTGAACACTTGGCTTATTAACCGCACCGCTTTCGACTTTCATAAGCGTTGTATATTTAATATCCGCTTTCTTGGCTAAATCGTCTTGCGTCAAGCCAAGTTTAGCGCGTAATTTCTTGATATTTTTGCTGATTATTTTTCCACTTATCATATAAATAAAGTTTTGGTAGTATAGTAGTATATGAGAATTTTATCTCTATTGTAATACTACCAAATAAAATGAATTTAATCAATAAAAATTCAGAGAAGCCCGCTTCTGGCGTTTTGCTTCGCAAAACAAAGACAAAAAATTCATCCCGCCCTTTTTAAAAAAGAGCGGGACGGCTGGTGAGCCCTCACAGAGGGCGAGCCAAACCTTTCTTTTTCCAACTGGCGGTGGGACAGGGATTCGAACCCTGGAGACCCATTAAGGCCTATCTGCTCTCCAAGCAGACGCACTCGACCGCTATGCGATCCCACCAGAAAATTTCTGATTTTGGATTTCTGATTTTAGATTTTCTTTAATTCCTAATTCATTTTTCATTATTCATTTTAATAACTCGCTAATAATGCTTTTCACGCCTTTTTCGCTCCGGCCGTCTCTGGCAATAAAATCGTCAAAAGGATAAGCGCCGGGATAAATCTGGTTGTTAGCAAAGATTGTTGGCGTGCCGGTCACGCCAGCATTGGTGCCTTCCAGCATCTGCTCTAATATTTTATCTTTATATTTTTCCGTATCTAGGCATTGGCTAAACTTAACTTGGTCTAAACCTAAATCTTTGGCATCGGCTTTAAATTGCTCCGGGCTCATGCGGCCAAACTTATTTTCCGCAAATAATTTACTGTACATTTCCCAAAATTGCCCTTGCTCGGCGGCGCATTCAGACGCCGCGGCGGCAGCCATGGCGTTAGGATGCATTGCTAAAGGATAATGGCGATAGGCAATTGCCACTTTATCCCCAAATTCGGCTTTGACTTTCTCTAGAGTGTCGTAAAATTCGGCGCAGAAAGGGCATTCAAAATCATCATAAATAATTAATTGCACAACGGCGTTTTTATCTCCCCAGAGATGGTCTGTTTCGTCAATCGGCCTGACTGGCTTAACCTGATACTGCTCGTCAGCATTAATTTGATTATTAGTATTATTTTGCTGGTTTGCCTGATTGGTTTGTCTTTTATTTATTAAAGTCATGCTTAAGCCAATAACTATTATTAAACAAATAATAACCAAACCAACAACAAACATTTTTTTATTATTTTTTTCTTGTTCCATAAATTATTCTTAATTCTTAATTCTTACTTCTTACTTCT
>Ga0210017_1001495_pt1 | contig 20362 bp, 18 predicted proteins | sample CryGeyCG2014_020_FD_183966 | JGI IMG/M metagenome (GOLD analysis project Ga0210017, IMG submission 183966) | Groundwater microbial communities from aquifer - Crystal Geyser CG08_land_8/20/14_0.20 (SPAdes) (version 2) | ecosystem: Environmental > Aquatic > Deep subsurface > Groundwater | place... | reverse complement strand
GAAGCGGATGTCCAGGAAGCGGTGTTTGATGATGGCGTAGGCGGTGAAGGCAAGAAAAAAAATCAGCGATGGTGGGCCTAGAATACTAAGACTAACAATACCAAAAAGTGGGATTACAGCATTTGTTAATATTGCTAAAAACGTTGATACAGAAACTCCAAGTAAAATATACTTTATCTGCTCATGGAATATACCTTTACTACTTTTATATTTTCTAAAGAGTCTTTTGAAGGCAAAATATCCATATAAGAAAAAATAAATTATAAAAAAATAGTAAATGAAACCAGGAATTGTTTCCGCACCCCAATCATGCAAAATTGCTTGTTTGATATTAAACTTAGTGGGGACGAAAAATAATAATAAAATAACTGGCAATGCCAGAAGAAAAAAGTATCTCTTAGTCAGTTTTCGGTCGATGTATGGAAAATAATAACTAAAAATAACTAAAAGATACGGTATTAATATAGGGCCAATAAGTGAAAACCTACCAAACCAAAGTGCGGTTGATGTAGTTTTTGATGTGTCAGTAATTAATAAAGTCAATACCCATAATACAATAGACAAAGTTAATAAAAAGAATGATATTCTAGAAGGTCTCCTATCTCGTTTTTTAATAACTAAAAAACCTAATATTAATGAGATTATTAGGGTAGATAAATAGGTAATATAGTTAATCATGTTGAGTTTTATGTTTAACCACTAACATATTATTCTGTTTCGCATAAATTTTATCTGATTTTAGAATACTAAATCCAGCTTTTTCTAACTGAATAACATATTGCTCTTCATCAAAGTAAGAATAAACTTTTTTATAAGCGCGGAAGTCGATGATTTTATTGAAGAATAAAAGTGGTAGATAATTGATAGTGTTCCTTAAAATATGAACCAATATATTAATTAATTTCCGCGTTCGTAAAATTTCTTTTATGTCATTAAAAAAAATTTTCATATTACTAAAACCTTCGCAAGGATCGCTCAAAACCACAACTCCATTATCCTTTAAAACTCGGCTGTATTCTTTTAGAATTTTAAAAATCTCATCTTCAGTAAAGGTATATAGAGTATTAATACTTACAATTCCTTGAAAATATTTATCAGGGAAAGATAATCCTTTTAAAAGATCTGCTTTATGGATTGTGATTGATGGATTTCTTCTACGTAATAACAATAATGCTTTGGTAGAATTATCAACTGCAGTCAACTCATATCCCTCTTGCGCTAATTTATCAGCAAGCATGCCTGATCCACAACCAGAGTCTAAGATGGTATCACCTATTTTAATATATTTTTTAATCAGAAATGTAACTCCTGAAACTAATTCATTATATGAGGGTGAGGTTATTAAAAATTTGTTGTATATATCATGATACCCATCCCAAAATTGCATAAGACGGAATTTTTAGAGTATTAAGTTACTGGTTTGATGAGTAAAATACCGAAATAAAACCTTATTTCTCATCTTAACATTCTTTTCAGCTACAGCCACCAGTAGCGTAAACGGATAATTCATTGCGTTAAAGCATACATGCGGATCACCAATGATATCCAAAGGGCCAAACAGTTTATTTAATGCGTCTATAAACCAATTCTCGGCACAACCCAGCCAGTAGTCTATCTCGTTTTTCTTAGAATATAAATAAATGCTTTTACACAAATCAATCATCAGCATAGTTTTCCTAAACTCCGGTATTAGAAGAAAACGGGAAATCTCGACCATTTTTTCATGTGGGATTTTTGACAGCTTTGATTGTAATTCAAATTCGCTCTCTGTGGGGAACAGCTTTGAGGTGTATTTAATAAGTCTAACTGTGCCAACAACATTTCGCTTATGATCAAAAATCGCGAAATGTACCGAAGAGTCATCGTATTCATCTTTTTCTATGCCATCAGGATAGTTATCCGGTTTTAACAGCTTATCTCTAAGACAGTAAATTTCGTATCGTAAATTAAATATCTTATGCAATGTATCGGGATCATTGACAACCTCAATAGAATATTTTTTAAAAGGACGATTTAAATAATAACGAAGATATAATCTGGTAAAAACTCCTTTTATGCCTTGAAACGATGAATTATTATTACTCTTCATTTTTTATAGTTTTTTTGTAATGAGATAAATTAGTGCTTCAATTATACCCCAAACCACCCCATTTTTCCAGCATTATTAGGCAGTATTTCAAATAGCAAAAAATTACTAGGGGCCTAATTACCTAACATTCTAAAACCTAATAACCTACACCTCATCCAGCTTAATGGTCTGGGATATCCTCTTGGCGAAAGTTTCCAATACTTTCTGGTAGTCATACAGGCCGGTGAAGAAGTACTTGTTGGCGATATGCTTGAGCCATTTGCTGATATAACCAAAGCCGAGGAGGAAAAGAGGAGCGATGACAACGGCCGAGAGATAGCCGCCGATGCTGTATGATCCGCCGAAAAAGGTGTTATCAAGCCACAGGGCGAAGTAGTATGCGAAGACAACAAAAAAGGCCAAACCGACATAGATGAATGATTTGCGGAGAATGAGACGGATGTCCAGGAAGCGGTGTTTGATGATGGAGTATGTTATTAAACCCGTTAAGATTATTGAAAAACTTGGCCCAATAAAATTAAAATTGTATATTTGGAATACTGGCAAAATTATATTAGTGGTTAAACCAATAATCGCCACTAATATAATTCCTATGAATAGGTATAAAATTTGCGTTCTTTGAACTCCCTGCGTGGTTTTAAATTTTCTTATAAAATTAATCAACCCCCAAGTTATAAATACGAATAAATATAACACAAAAAACGGGAATGCTTTTCCCATTGATCCGGTGATGTACCCTTTTGATATATCAACACTTTCTGACAAATAAGGAGTAAATGAAAGGATAATAAATAAAAAGGTGGAGATATACGAAATAAATACTACCGTCTTGTTTTTTCTTTTAAATTCTAATGGATAAATTATTGAAAAGTGGAAAAAAGAAGCTGGCAGTACCGACGCAAATACAAAAGCCAGCTTCCCCAGGATGAGATATGGAAAATGTAATAACAGCAATAAACTCAATGTCCACCCCACTACTCCAAAGATGAGTAGAGCAAATACACGATTAATGATTGAATGCCAATTTTTAAACAGAATAAAAAGTGCGAGTAATAAATTGGTTATTACAGCTATGCTTAATGCGACTGTATTGATAAATTTCATCTTATTTTTTAATACCAACAGTTAAGATATTTTGGTTGGCGTACACCATAACCGTTTTTTTTATATTAAAGTTATTTCTTTTAAGTACTTCTTCCTGTTCTCGGATTTCGAAAAAATGGTATTTATTTCTACTTTTATTCTTGATTCTATGATTGTAATACAGAAGTAGTACAAGATAGTTTAATTTAACGAATAATTCTTTCATTAAAAACAGGGTGTTATTTTTTTTGGCTACCATTTTAAAGTGGTTAAGTAAAATTTTATATGGACTAGCGCTCTTTATGGGATTGGATAATACTATCATGCCCCCTTTTTTTAAAATTCTCCAAAACTCCTTAATGATCGCATCATAAAATTTTGATTCTATAATATACAGGGTATTATTACACACGATCTTATCAAATGAGTCGTCAGCAAATGGCAACGAACCCCTTAAATCGCGTATTATAACCTTGCCAGCTTTTACCTTTTCTAGAAAATAATTGATCGCTTCTTCAGAATTATCCAATAGTGTGACTGACCCGCCTCGTTTGATAATTTGTAATGCTACATTTCCGGTGCCTCCACCTGCGTCTAAAATATCATCACCGCTATGTACATCTAATTCATCAATGATATTATTTATTAAATCCTTATAAGGATAAGCCCTATTTAATTGGTCGTAGACTTTAATATACTTTCTCCAAAAATCTTTTTCACTTTCCTGTACCATTTTTTTATTCATTGGTGAAATAACGATAAAAGCTGATATTAATCTTCTTCATTTTCTCCAGGCTTTCTCGAATATCAGCTAGCATGGTTATGGATGGCAGGTTATATCGGATTTTCTGATATACATATTCTTTTCCGATTTGTTCAAATCCGAATTTTTCAAAATAGTCTTTGCTCTTTATGGAAACTGAAATTATGAAATGAGTTATACCGTTAGCAAGTGCGTAGAGAACGGCACTTTTAACCAAACCGAAATTTATCGAATACTTTTTACGGTACTCTTTGCAAATAACGAATCTAGACAACTCACAAAAATTATCAACCTCCGATATATAGTTATTAATATCTGTATACTTCTCTAAAGGTAATTTTACTTGCTCTAATGAATCATTATTTCTCGGTATCAATCTTAGGGTACCGATGACCCCCCCCCGATTATTTGTAGCAACAAAATGGATAGCTGTACTGTCATAGATGTCATTTTCTAACCCACTAGGATAGTCTTCTTCTCTGAGATATTTTTTTTCTTTGCAATAAACGTCATATCGTAATTTATATGCCCTATTAATTTCTGCTTTGGTTTTAGCAATGCCAAATTTGATTCCGTTATTTTGTGAATTAATCTTGTATTTAATTAATAATGTTTTTATAAAATTGATTGCGTTGAGCATTTTTATATAACCACATAATCAACATTAAACTACTTTTATATTATACCCCAAAACCAGCGCAAAATACACCGAAACAGCGGAGTTCTGACTTAATCATCTTGCACCTAATTCCCTAACATCCTAAAACCTAACCCCCTAATAACCCAAGTTGGTGGGAAGCGGTATCCAGAAACTTGGAGCGCATTTCCAGGAGTTTTTGCAGATGGATATTTTTTTGCCTGATTTCCCTGGTCTGGGAATCAACGATATCCTCCATATTGTTGTAGAGACGGGCGTTTTCTATGGCCACGGATGCTTGGTTGGAAAGGGTGATTAAGAGGTCAATGTCTTCCTTGGTATAGGCTTCTTTGGTGATTTTCCTGCCAACTACGCAGATGCTGTTGATCGTGTCTTTGACCACAAACGGAAGCACCAAAGCCACGCCCAATTGTTTGAGGAGCTTGGCGTCGGCAAGAAGGTTTTCATCAATGCCTTTTTCGTGATCAGATAACAACTCATCAATGACAATCGGTTGTTTGACTGATTGCAGGTGGGCGCAAAAGGTTTGGTGGGAACAGATGTTCTTCAACTCTTCTTTGTTAAACCCCGCTACCGTATGAAGTAGAAAGGGGTTCTTTTTTGAGGGGTCAGATAAAGCCACGGCGATGTCGTCCACCCGCATGGCGCCCTGAATGGTGTCTATGACTACATTCACGGCCTCATCTAACTTAATAGTTTGGGATATTCTTTTGGCGAAAGTTTCCAATACTTTCTGGTAGTCATACAGGCCGGTGAAGAAGTATTTGTTAGCAGTCCTTTTTAAGAACTTGCTTAAGTAGTTGAAAGTTAAGAGAAATAACGGTGCGAAAATAATGGCTGAGAGATAGGCGCCCGGTGAATATAGTCCGCCAAATATATTTTGATCTACCCAAGCAATGCCGTAATAAGCCAGGAAGACGAAGATGGCCAGACCAGCAAAGATGAAGGATTTGCGGACGATGAGTCTAATATCAAAAAACGGTGTTTAACAATTGCGTATGCTGAAAGTAAACTAAAAAAGAGAGAGGAAACGCTATCAAGCCGGCCAAATTGTTGCAGTCCAAACGATGGTAATGCAAAACTAACTAATAATGTTGAAGCGCCAAAAAAACCTAATCCTAAAATTATGTACTTTGCTTGCAATCTATAAATTCCTATGGCTTGGATATAAAACTTAATGATTAAATATATTGGAATAATGATCGCAGTAAAAAGAAATATCGTATAAAAATAAAATAGCGAACCAAATGATACTTCAATTATTGAACCGGCCGCTATAGTATTGGTAAAAATTGAAAGGATTAAAAATAATACACTTAAAAGGAAATAAACTAAAAGATTTAATCGTCTTTTTCCGGATAGTTTATTACCTTGAATAAAATAGCTAACCCATAGTGTTGCAAGTGGTGGTAAGAAAGCGCCAACGCCGAATGTCAATTTGATTAATAACTCAAAGTTGCTAAAACCAGAAATAAGGTTAACTAAGGACCAAATACTTATCGTAAAAGAAAAAATCGCAAAGCTTAAGTTGAGCTTCTTTCTATAATCCTTTTTTAAAACAATAACTCCAATCCAGAAACTTACAAAAACTGAACACGCTATTAGAAGTTGAATTATCATTATTGAATTAACTTATATTTTTCTCCTAAGTCAGTTAGGTTATCAAGTAAGGTATCGAGTTGTTTTTTGGAATATTCCGAAGTTAATGTAAACCGCATCCTCGCTTCACCATGAGGCACCGCTGGCCACCTTATTGGCGGAGCAAAAATTCCTCGTTGCAATAATTCTCTTGATATATCTATTGCTGTTTTTTCATCACCAATTAAAACGGGTACAATCGGCGTCTGGCTTCCTAGTGTATTAAAGCCGCGTTGATCTAAATTATTTTTTAGGTAACGGGTATTTTCCCACAACTTTTTTCTCCGCCATTTATCTCTTTCAATAATTTCAATTCCTTTCATTATTCCTAAAGCCAGCGAGGGCAAAAATGCGCCAGAGAATATATATGTTTTTGCGGTTACTCTTAGATACTCAATTAACTCACTTGAAGCGATTACACCCCCCCCACAACACCTAAAGCTTTTGAAAAGGTAGTGACTACTATATCTACACCTCCAGATATACCATAATGTTCAATAGTGCCTCGGCCATTTTTACCTAATACACCAGTTGCATGCGCATCATCAATCATTAATAAGGCGTTATATTGTTTTGATAACGCGGCTAAATCTTTTAGTGGTGCAATATCACCATCCATACTGAAGATGCCATCACTGACAATTAGTTTCCTGCGTTTTTTATTTTTCTTTAGTTTTGACTCTAAGTCATTTAAATCACAGTGCTTATAAACAACTTTCTCCGTTTTAGCCAGTCGGCAGCCCTCAATAACCGTAGCATGATTGAATTCATCACTGAATATTATTGTCCTATCTGATTTAAATCTAAATCTGAAAAAATTAAACAATGATACCAACGGCAAATTAACTATCGCGGGGATTACACCCATATTAGCCATAGTGCTAGTGGTAAAAATCATGGCATCTTCTTTGCCAATAAACGTCGCAATTCTTTTTTCTAATTCCTTGTGAATACTAAGAGTACCCGAGATGAGAACTGAACCAGAGGGGTGGATACCAAATTTTTTAATCCCTTCAATTATTGCCTGTTTCACCTCCTCGTTATTTGCCAATCCTAAATAATTACCGGAGTTAAATGATAAAACTTTCTTGTTATTCACCTCAAATACAGGCGAGCTTGAAATACCACCCGTAGCGATATTAATGTCTGGATACAAATCTCTTTCATGTAGTATTTTAAGTGTCTCAATTATTTTTTGCATATTAATTTTTCCCCATTGCCTCCAAATAAAGTAATTAATAATCTTAACTTACTCCATTATACCTCTAAATTCAAAAAAAAATCCACTTGAAAAAGCTCGTTTTGACCTTCAACCTAAAACCTAATACCCTAACAACCTAACCCCTAACAACCTTAACTGATGGCTGGCAATATCCAGAAACTCGGACTGGGTTTTGAGCATTTTCTTGAGTTTGGCGGTGGCAGACTCCACCATCTCCTCCATGTGGTTGTATAATCGGGCGTTTTCAATGGCGATGACGAATAAAATTACCTTCCCCTTTTAATCATTTTGGCAATTTGATAAACGGAATACCAGCCAAGATTAAATACTAAATCAAAGGCTCCTGCGCTTTCCAGCTGGTAACCACCAAAACTTCTTTTGAATCGGGAGATTCCTGCCCATTTGTGATTAAGTGCGTTTTCGGGCGCTACCCCGCCAAAATCATAATATCTTTTTCCTTCCTTTTTGGCATCGGAAATTGCCTGCCAGTGCAAAAGATAGGGGGCCATTACATTGCGGTATTCCTGGGATGAGCCGCCGTGGAGATAAGTTGCCGTATCACCAAAGGAAAGGATTAAATTTACGGCGATAATTTTATGATCGTATTTTGCCTGATATAATTTTACCATTTGAAATTGAGCAAGGGATTCAATCACTTGGTAATAATATTTTTTAGGATGAGCCCTAATTTTATTGCGCTGGGCAGTTCCTTGGACAAGCGTAAAGAACTGATTAATATTTTCTGGACTATTATTAATTTCTATCTTCACTCCTTTTTTTTGAGCCAGCCGAATATTGTAGCGAGTTTTCTGTTTCATTCTCGCCAAAATCTCTTCTTCTGTTCCTCTAAGTTCAAGGAGCCAATTATTTTCAGGTTGAATTGATTTTGCCGCTTTCAATTTTAAATCGATTTTTATATCGTTAAACTCCTTTTCGCTGACCGGCGGTTCGAACTTAAAGAAAATCACCTTTTCTTTTTTCGCAATCTCTTTTACTTGCTCGAACAATGATTTTAAAATCTCTCCTTTAGTTTCCCGTTTTCTACTTCCCGCTTCTATAACAGGGCCCTTAGGGCAATAAAGATAACTTTTTCCAAGCGGGAGCGGATATTTAATCATCAACGCCACCGCCTTTAATTTTTCCTGATCAAATATTCCCAAATGCCATATTTTGTATCCGTAGTGCTTCTGAAACTCTCCCCACTCATGGGATTGCAAAAAAGACCCACTTTTTGTATCTTGGGCTTTAACAAATTCGTCAATTTTATTTTTTTCCTCTAGGATCTCTACTTCCATCTTTTAATTAAATCCGAAATTCTAATATCGACCGTTCGGCTTCGCTCAGGTCGCCCTGAGTAAAATCGAAGGGCGAAATTCGAAACAATATTTAATATCTAATGTTCTAAATTCAAAACGATTTTTTAAAAAGCAAGTTTAAAACATCAGAATTTGGAATTTTGAATTTGTTTCGGATTTAGGATTTCGTGCTTCGTGCTTAAATAATTTATTTCTTCCCCGATAACTTAAGAGCAGCTTTGACTTTTTGTTCAATGGTGGTGGCTTCTTCGGGAATCAGCTTTAGCGCCTCGCGTGCTTCACTAAGTGAGTACCCTAAACTAACCAGCGCGTCGATAGTCTCGACATCATCCTTAATCCCTCCCTTTAGAAATTCTTTAGACTCTTTATCGGAAACATCAATTTTGTTTTTTAACTCTAGAATAATCCTTTCGGCGGTTTTCTTTCCGATTCCCGAAACCTTGGTTAGTAGCGAGGAATCACCGTGGATTACCGCCCGCTTAACCTCATCCACTTTGGCCTGCGTTAGAATCCCTAAAGCGGATTTGGGCCCGATTCCGGAAATGTGAATTAATTGCTCGAAGAATTCCAATTCGTCAATCTGCTCAAAACCGTAAAGCTCCGTTTTATCTTCTCCCACATGCTGAAAAGTGTACAATTCAACCGCTTCGTCCTCTTTGATTTTCTCTTGGAATTGGGGTACAACAAACACTCGGTATCCAACATCATGGACATCAATTACAATGTAGCTTTTATTCTTATATTTTACTTTGCCTTTAAGATAGGTAATCATGTGTTTAGCTGGTAATACGTGGTAGGCGAGACGCCGGCTTGTTCCGAGCAAAGTCGAGGAGCGTTTCGCCTGCTTTCTAATTAGATTATGGCAGAGGGGGTTAAGATAGGCAATGAAACCTTAGAGGTACCGTTTTATCTCCCAGGGAGTAACTTCCAGTTTTGCTTTTTCAATATCATTTCTGGCAGCATCAATAACCGCCTTACTAGCATGGTTCCCTAGGAGATCTTTCAAAACTTCGTTTCGTCCCAATTCTGTTATAGCTTCCTCTAAATTGGAAGGAAGAGTTCCTATATTCCTTTTTAATCTTTCTTCTTCAGTCAATAAATAAACATTTTCTTCTATTGGTTTCGGCGGTTCTATTTTATTTCTTATTCCATCAAGGCCACATGCCAACATTCCCGCAAAAGCCAGGTAAGGATTAGCGGAAGGATCGGGGCACCTCAGTTCTATTCTGGTTGATTCCTTTTTGCCCTCACTGATCTTGGGAATTCTAATTAAGGCCGAACGATTAATTCTCCCCCAACAGATATTGACCGGCGCTTCATATCCGGGAACAAGTCTCTTATAGGAATTTACTGTCGGGGCTACTAAAGCAGCGAGGGCTCTAGCGTGATGGAGCTGACCCGCTAAGAAATGATAAGCGGTTTTTGACAATTGATATTGATCTTTTTCTTCGTAAAAATAGTTCCTACTATCCTTAAATAAACTTTGATGGACGTGCATCCCGGAACCGTTAATGCCCTGCAGCGGCTTAGGCATAAAGGTAACTTTCAGGCTTTCGTTATTGGTATAAGCTTTAAGGGCTGATTTTACCGTTAAAACATTGTCCGCGCTTTGAAGCGCTTTGTCATAATGAATGTCGATTTCGTGCTGGCCTTCTGCCACTTCGTGATGATAACTCTCTCCCCTGACATTGAACGCTTTTAAAGAATCCATCACCTTTCGGCAAATTCTGGTAGCGCGACTTACTGGAGTGTAGTCAAAATAGCCCTTACGGTCATGCGGAGTCAACTGGGGTAGATTCTCCCTTTCGAACAGAAAGAATTCCAATTCAGCCGCTGTATAATAATCAAAACCCATTTCTTTGGCTTCCTCTAATACTTTTCTCAGAATATACCTAGGATCGCCTGTAAATTGCTGCCCATCCGGAGTACAGATATTGCAAATAATCCGGGCTGATTTTAATTCAGCATTGGTCCAAGGGAGAATGGCGAATGTCTCTAAATCCGGCTTTAAAAGCATATCGCTTTCATATATTCGGGCATGTCCTTCAACAGAAGAGCCGTCGTACCACTCCCCGTCTGTAACCACGTCTTTGAGTCGGCTCACTTCCGTTTCTACTACTTTGACATTACCTGTTAAATCAGAAAACTGGAGTAAAATCGCCTTTACCCCTTCTTTCTTGATGATATCTTCTATTTGCTCTAATTTCATAAATTCTGAATCACATTCTGATTATGGCAAAGAGAGATGAGTTAAGCAAGGCCAACTTAAATAAAAAAGCCCGGTCTAAAACCAGGCCTAGGAAGAATGGCGTACAATCATTTAGATTGATGCACCTTTTCCCAAATGATCCGTCGGATTTCGCTTAGAGAATATATTTTTTCCAATTCAACCCTCCAATCACTCACTATGGGCGTTATCAATCCGGCTGCTCCGGTTTCGTCTCCGCAAACAATGTAGTACTTGCCCAAACTCGTTTGGTGAGCAAGAAAGCTCTCTATGCCTTCCTCTCTGATGTCCGCGTCTGCCCCAATTAAATAGAGTGCTGGTCCAGCTGGCATGGCTCCATAAATTGTAGCCACTAAAGGAAATGAAACGGGTTGTATTAAATCAGCTAGAAAGTACAATGCCACTTCCACCGTTTTTCCTCTTTGATCACTGATTCCAAAAAGGAAATGGTCCGGTTGGGCATAGGGTCGAAAAAGATTTTCGACCAGCTCTTGGGCAAAGGAAGTGGGAAAATTCATAGTAACAATAGGAAGACCGCTCCCCCCGTTGTTCATCCCAAAGTCGCTTCCTATCCCAATGCTGATTGACATGGCGTTGATTAGGACGATATCCAAGGTACGATCCTCCTTTGTTTTATTTTACTTCAACTTCTTGTTCAGCAACGATGTAACTTAATGCAATATTTCCTTTTTGTCAAATCTAAATAATCTAAGCCGGCTGACCGTTTTAACGATTAGCCTATGCCGTATTTATTAACTGTCAATATCAGAAATCTCCTCGCTCTAAAAAGTTTGATTATGATATAATTAGTCCACGATGAAATTTCAACTGCAGTCAAAATTCAAGCCCACCGGGGATCAGCCGGCGGCAATTGACCAATTAGTAAAAGGGCTAATTAAAAATTATCGCGACCAGACGCTTTTGGGCGTAACCGGTTCAGGAAAAACTTTTACCATGGCTAATATTATTGCCCAGGTTCAAAAGCCAACCTTAATCATTTCACACAACAAAACTCTGGCCGCCCAGCTCGCCTCGGAGTTTCGGGATTTTTTCCCTAAAAACGAAGTGCATTATTTTGTTTCGTACTATGACTATTACCAGCCTGAGGCCTACTTGCCCACTACCGATACCTATATTGAAAAAGAAACTGAAATTAATGAAGAGATCGATCGCTTGCGGCACGCCTCGACCCAATCTTTAATTTCTCGTAAGGATGTGATTATTGTGGCATCTGTTTCTTGCATTTATGGTCTAGGGGCACCGGAAGAATATCAGAAAGAGGGAGTTTTTATTTCGGTCGGAACAAAAGTCAATCGCAAGCGGCTTTTAGAAAATTTGGTTAAGATTCAGTACCAAAGAAACAATCATTATTTGGATCGGGGAACTTTTAGAATTAAAGGAGGGGTAATTGAAATATTTCCTATCTACTCGGAACAAAACGCCTATCAAATTCAAATGTGGGGCGATGAGATTGATCAGATTAAAGAAATTGATTCGTTAACCGGAGAAGTAGTCCAAAACCTAAAAGAAGTAATGATTTTCCCCGCTACCCACTATTTGGTTCCTTTTGACAAACAAGAGTTGGCATTCAAAAACATCCGGGCGGACCTAAAAGAACAGGTGGCGCTTTTTGGAAAACAGAATAAGCTGATTGAGGCCCAAAGAATAGAGCAGCGCACCCGCTACGACTTAGAAATGATTAAGGAAACTGGCTACTGCAACGGAATCGAAAACTATTCTCGCTATTTTGACGGCCGGAAGCTCGGCCAGCCCCCTTATACGCTTTTGGATTATTTTCCTAAGGATTTTATGATGTTCATTGATGAATCGCATATGACCATTCCCCAGATCAGAGGAATGTATAAAGGCGACCGCGCTCGCAAAAATACTCTGGTGGAATACGGATTCCGGCTTCCGGCCGCCCGGGACAACCGTCCGCTCACTTTTTCTGAATTCGATCAGAAAATCAACCAAGTAGTTTATGCTTCCGCCACCCCGATGGAATACGAGAAGAGAAAAAGTAAGCAAATAGCGGAACAGTTAATCCGGCCCACCGGGCTTCTGGATCCCACGATTGAATTAAAACCGGCCCAGCATCAGATTGATGATTTACTAGATAACATCCGACAAAGAGTGAAACGGCACCAAAGAGTATTAGTCACCGTTCTCACGAAAAGAATGGCAGAAGAGCTTTCGGAATATTTGAAAGAAGTGGGAATTGCGGTCCACTACCTTCATTCCGAAATAGACACTTTTGAGCGTTTGGAAATTTTAAGGGATTTGCGCCTGGGCACTTACGACGTGGTGGTCGGAATCAATCTCTTGCGGGAAGGATTAGATTTGCCAGAAGTTTCGCTCATCGCTATTTTGGATGCGGACAAAGAAGGCTATTTAAGAAGCGAAACGGCCCTGATTCAAACTATGGGGCGCGCGGCCCGGCACCAGGAAGGCCATATAATAATGTATGCCGATAAAATTACCGATTCCATGAAAAGAGCAATGGCCGAAACTAAAAGAAGAAGAAAGTATCAGGAAGAATACAATAAAAAACACCAGATCACCCCCCAATCGATTAAGAAAGCCATTAAAGAAGAAAGATTGGCCGGCGCCAAATTAGCGGAAAAAGAAGTGTCAAAATTAGATCTTAAAGCAGTGCCACAAGACGAAATAGCACATCTAATCAAGGATTTGAAAAATCAGATGGAATTGGCCGCCAAAAATTTGGAATTCGAAAAAGCGACCATTTTGCGTGATCAAATAAGCGCCCTAAAAAAAGAACAGTCTAAATCTAACAGGAAGAAATGAAAAAAGTTCTCGCTTTTGGAACATTCGATATTCTACACCCAGGGCACAAAAGTTACTTAAAGCAAGCTAAAGCCCTAGGAGATTTTTTAGTAGTAGCCATTGCCCGCGATAAAAACATACAAAAGACTAAAGGTGCCTTGCCTCAAAACTCTGAAAGACAAAGACTAAAAAGAATTAAAGAATTAAAAATAGTAGATCGCGCCTTATTAGGATTTTTAGACGATCCTTATCAAATAATTGAGCGAGTAAAACCGGATGCAATTGCATTAGGATACGATCAGGCAACCTACACCGAAAATTTAGAGCAGAAATTAAAAAATAGAAATCTTAACTGTCAAATTGTCCGGCTTAAACCGCATCATCCCGAAAAATATAAAAGCTCAATCTTAAAAAAGGATAAAAAAACCGGCGAGTAAGATTACCCACCGGGTTTGTTTTAGTAAAAAGATCAATCAGTTAGTAGTGAATGGGATAGTTCCCGTCCCAGCAAGCATAACAATAGTTGTCGGCGTTTACCCCGATTACCTGTTTAAGACCTTCCGAGGAGAGATATTTTAGGCTAGTAGCTTTCAGCATTTTCCGAATTTCCTCAACGGACATAGTGGCAGCAGGAAGCGGTCCTTTGGAGGACATATCAATGCCGTAGCGACACGGTGTGGTGATTGGCGGACAACTGACCCGAATGTGCACTTCTTTTGCTCCAGCAATTGTCAGCCGGTGCACTAATCGCGTCATGGTCGTAGCATAGACAATTGAATCATCTATAACGACAATCCGCTGGGCCTGTTTAAAAAGTCCCCAAAGCGCCCGATACTTAAGGCTGGCTAATCTCATCCGGTTTCCTCCCCCAGGAGAAATAAAGGTTCTGCTTACGTAAGCACTGCGAATCAAACCAATTTGAAAGCGAGTCTTAGTTTGGTCGCAGTACCCTAAGGTAGCAAAATCTCCAGACTGCGGAACAGAAATAACACAATCAGCATCCGTTACTGGGTTTTCAATGCCTAGTTGTTTGCCCAACCGGAAGCGGAAACTGGCGATTTCTTCAACTTCTCTGTCTAAAATTTCAATAAAGTATCGGTCTCCCTCCTCTTGTCTAACCAATACTTTGTAGTAGAGACGCCTCTTGGAACTGGAACCAAAGACGCAACTATCCGGACGAGTAAAGTAAACTTTTTCAAAGGCACACTGGACCAAACAGGGACTTGGCTCTACGCCGTTTAGGTATTCTACTTCGCCGTTTAGGTCAATTCGGATAATTTCACCAGGCAGAACCTGGTTAATTTCTACCGTACCGTCTTTGTATCCATGTTCGGCGCGATGTTCTAAAATAGCAAGCAAGGCGCAATCTTCTGAAGCGAAGATAAAGTAGCCGCCAATCCGCATATAATAGAGAGGGCGATTGCCAAAGCGGTCCCGAAAGAGATAAACCTGCTTTTCGGTTGCTAACCAAGAAGAGAAGGTTGCCGGAATGTTCCTCATAAGATCCTGAATCCCTACCGGAATATTACTGAGGTCATCTTTTGCCATCAGTATAATATGCTGCAGGAGAATCTCGCTGTCGTTGCGACTAATAAAGGAACAGCCTTCTTTCTCTAAACGCTCCCTTTCTTGATTATAGTCATAGACGTCTCCATTGCTTCCTAAAGCGACTGTTCCTTGCCGCAAACGCCGATAGTGAGGCTGGGCATTGATTTTAGTACTGCCTCCTTGAGTAGAAAAGCGGGTTTGGAATATAATCATTCGGGGCTGGTCTTCTATTATTTTGCCAGTCAGCGCCCGATCATCTGGCAATGAAATGATTAGTCCTGGACGCTTATCCACTCGAAGAAACTCCCCCTTGGAATAAGCAATTCCATACCACTCATGGCCGCGATGCTGCAATAAATTAGCACCCGCCATGGTGTAGTCAAAGATTTCGTTGGGATCTTTTGCCTCCTGTGCAATCACTCCAAAAATGGAACACATGGGCTTTTCCTTCCTTTCTTTATGGAAATGAACTTTTTTTGTTTTGTTTTTGAGTCTATTACTTTACCACCATTTGTTTAGCAGGTCAAAACAAAAAGGTCTTGCTAAAGTAAAAATCATGTGCTAACATAGCGTTACTTTAATCATTCAATAAACAGAAATTCATGCCAACTCAAAAAGCGGCCTTCAAGTCACTAAGGCAATCTAAAAAACGCCGATCTAGAAATCTTAAAGTGATTAATAATTTAAAATCACTGAAGAAAAAAACACGCAAGGCGATTGAGGCGGGCCAAAAAGACAATGCTAAAGAGTTTCTGGCTAAAACAATCAAAGCTTTAGATAAAGCTGCTCAGCACAGAAAAATGAAAAAGAATACTGTGGCCCGTTTAAAATCCCGCCTAATAAAAAAGTATAATACTCTAAAATAGATCCCCGAAACAAAAAAAGAGTCTTAAAATAGGACTCTTTTGATTTACCAAATTCAATCGCAAACCTTCATTACCAGCAAGTCAAATAAAAGTGCGGGGGCGGTATCGCTATTCTTTAGTTTAAAATCAATCTCCAAAAGACCGGAATAAATTTCCTTCAATTCTTCTTCGGAAAAACGGTTTGCCTGAGGAACTGTTTTTTGCACTACGAAAGGATGAAGTTTTAGTTCTTTAGTAATTTCTGCCGAGGTTCTCCCTTGTCTAATCATTTCCTTAATTTGAATCAGATTTCTAAACTGCCAAATGAATTTAGATAAAAGCAATAATGGTTCTGCCCCACTGGCTAGCTGATCGTGGATTAATTTTAGGGCCTGTTTTTTCTGACGTTGCCCTAGGGCATCCGTGAGATGAAAAATGTTTTCATCAAATTTAGACTGTACAAAAGCAACCACATCTTGTCTGGCAATCTGGCGGCCTGAACAATAATTAACCAGTTTCTCAATCTCATTGTTCATTTGCCATAAATCTTGCCCTACTTTGGATACTAATTCTTCTAGCGCCCCACTTTCTATCTTCCCCCTTCTTTCTTTTATCTCCTTGAGCGTCCACTTTTTTAATTCATCTATTGAGAGTAGTTCGAACCTTTCCGCTCTTTCTTTAGCCAGCGTTTTGAGTAGCGCCCCCTTCAGACTTGCTTCGCCTTTTTTGGGCTTTTCTTCATTCAGACTCCCCTCCCAAAAAATCAGAATGTTGTCTTTAGGAAATTTTTTGCTTTCGATAAGCTCTAATACTCCCTGCAGTAATTCTTTATCACTGCTTTGGGAAACAACATTTTTAATTATGATTAACCGTTTCTTTTCTAACAATCCGGCGGAAAAACATTTGTTCCGGAAATCCGAAAGAGTTAAGTCTTCCCCATCCAGAGTAACGACATTAAGCCCGGAGTGGCTGTATTTTTTGATAAAAGCCTCCTTAAGCTGAGTTACTCTTTGTTGCGTGCGGTAGGTATCTTCGCCGTGAATAAAGATAATCATTGTTTTAAATTTCTAATTACTAATGACGAATGACTAATTGGTTATTGGTTTAATTAGAAATTAGTCATTAAATTTTACTGGTTTCAATTCTCCCCAATTTTTACCCGTTTTTGCTTCAGCTTCAATTGGAACCTTAAGCTTGTAAACAGTTTCCATAATTTCTTTAATTTTCCGAGCCAATAGTTTTATTTTATCGCTTTGCACTTCAAACACTAATTCATCATGCACCTGTAAAATCATTTTAGCGACCCTACCTTCTTCGTTCCCTTTTAATTGCGCTAGTTCTTTTTGGACGGAGATCATAGCAAGTTTTATTAAATCTGCGGCGGTACCTTGAATGGGCATGTTAATGGCCATTCTTTCCGCGGCGTTCCTAATCTGCGCCACTCCCGAATTAATTTCCGGCAAATAGCGCCTTCGACCAAAGAGAGTTTCGACATAACCCATTGATTGGGCTAACGCCTTGGTTTGATCAATATACTCCTTTACTCCCTTAAAGGCGGAAAAATATTTGTCGATAAACTCTTTGGCTTTTCCTCTTTCTATTTGAGTGCGCCAGGCCAAACCGTATACGCCCATTCCGTAAAGGACTCCGAAATTAACTTCCTTGGCCGCATAACGCATTTCTTTGGTTACTTTATCTAGGGGAACTTCATTGATTTCCGCGGCTGTGCTTTTATGAATGTCTTCGCCGGCCTCAAAAATGCTGATCATTTTCTGATCGCTGGCTAAAGAAGCCACGATTCTCAATTCAATCTGGGAATAGTCAATAGATAACAACTCGTAGCTTTTTTCAGCCACAAAAGCCTTGCGAATTTCCCGACCGACCGCCGTTCGAATCGGTATGTTTTGCAGATTAGGATCGGAGGAAGAAAGCCGACCCGTCGCAGTAATGGTCTGGTTAAAACTGGTATGGACTCGGCCAGTTTGGGGACTAATTAATTTAGGAAGTGCATCTAAATAGGTTGATTTAAGTTTAGTATATTCCCGATATTCCGAAACTAGATCGATAATCTGATGCTTCCCGCGCATTTTTTCCAGTTCTCCAGCCGCGGTGGAAAAGCCAGTTTTGATTTTTTTAATGTCGTCCGTCGGTATTTTCAATTTTTCAAAAAGGATTTCTTTTAATTGAAGGGGAGAGTTGATATTGAACTTCTCTCCCGCCAGCTTATAAATCTTTTTTTCAATACCCTGAATTTCTTTAGCAAAATCTTGAGACTTACTGTTTAGAAATTGGGGATCGATTTTTACCCCATTTATTTCCATTTCCGCCAGCACCGGAATCAATGGAATTTCAATTTTTTCCAGGAGTCCTAAGTTTACTTTTTCTTCTAATTGCTTGGTCAGCGGTTTGACTAAACGATTGGTGTAGTCGGCATCCTCACAAGAGTAGTAGGACACTTTTTCTATAGGAACCTGATTCATGGATTTTTGCTTTTTTCCTTTCTCTCCAATTAAAGCTTCAATCGGAATCATCTCGTGCCCCAGTTCTGAAAAGACAACATTGTCTAAGTTGTGTTGCCGCGAGCCGGGATTTAATAAATAAGAAGCGATCATGGTATCAAAAGCGATTCCTTGAAGATTAATTCCTTTTTTCCGAAGCACTGCCAAATCGTATTTGATGTTGTGACCGTATTTTGCGATTTTTTCGTCTTCTAAAATCGGTCTTAATTCTTTTAAGAAGCTACCTTGAGCCAACACAAAATAGGCTTTTCCTTTTTCCCAGGCAAAGCTGATTCCAATCAACTCTGCCACAATAGGATCAAGGCTGTTGGTTTCGGTATCCAAAGCGAAAGCGGGTTCTTTCTTTAATTTAGCGATAAACTGGCTGAATTTTTTAGGATCATCAATTAGTTGATAATCATGATGTTCTTTCCCAGTCTTGTTTTTTTTATCTTTGGCTGAGGGCTGGAATAAATCAATTTTTTCTTGAGTAGAATCTTCGGGCAATTTATTTAGAAGACTTTTGAATTCGAGTGATTGGAGAATTTCCACAACTTTTTGTCGGTCGTATTTACCCGATTTACATTTTTCTAAATCAAATTTTATCGGCACATCATTTACAATCGTCGCTAGTCTTTTGCTTAACAGAGCGTCCTTTTTATGTTCTAAAAGTAGCTTTTTATTCCGCTCCGATATTTTTTTACTGAGCTTATCTTTTTTGTTTAAAGATTGATAAATTTTATCCAGTGTACCAAAAGTTTTTAATAAACTGACCGCTCCTTTTTCACCGATTCCTTTCACCCCGGGAATATTATCGGAAGCATCTCCCTTTAATGCTTTTAAATCAATCATCTGTTCCGGGCCTAAACCATCGTACTTTTCTTTGACCGACTTTTCATCGTAAACAATCGTATCGGCGATTCCCCGCTTGAGAGTGTAAATTTCGGTATTGTCATCTACTAATTGCAGAGTATCTAAATCGCCGGTAACAATTATTGTTTTTAAATCCCGGAGTTCTTTTTGATGACTAATCGTCCCGATTAAATCATCCGCCTCAAAGCCGTCTTTTTCAAAAATGGGCACTCGAAACGCTTCCACTAAATCTTTAATAATGGGGATCTGCTCATAAAGCTCATCGGGCTGCTTTACTCGAGTCGCTTTATAATCCTTATACTCCTCATGCCGGAAAGTGGGCGCTTTTCTATCAAAGGTAACTGCCACATATTCCGGCTTCAGCTCTTTAAGTACCCTTAGGAAAATTGTGGTGAAACCGTAAACCGCGTTAACCAGCTTGCCCTCTTTAGTAGAAAGGGGCGGTAAGGCATGAAAAGCCCTATGGATTAGGGCGTTTCCATCGATAATGACAAATTTTCTCTGCTTCACGACCATACGTTAAATCTACTGTAAATTAAACAAAAAGAAAAGAAGTTTGCCAATAAATCATATAAACAACGTCAGTTCTTCAAAGTCTCCCTAATACTTTTGTATTCCCAAGCCGTAAGAAATACTATTATCCCGTCCAAAACAGTTAAAAGCAAAAGGCCCAACGAATAATCATAACTGATTCGGTAAATTTGATAAATGATAAAAACTAGGGTAAAGTCCGATTATTCGGACCTAAAATGTTTAATTATCAGCTTAAATAAAAGGTTTTCCTGATCTTTAAAACTTAATTTTCTCTGGTTGTATCT
>Ga0210017_1001491_pt1 | contig 20390 bp, 20 predicted proteins | sample CryGeyCG2014_020_FD_183966 | JGI IMG/M metagenome (GOLD analysis project Ga0210017, IMG submission 183966) | Groundwater microbial communities from aquifer - Crystal Geyser CG08_land_8/20/14_0.20 (SPAdes) (version 2) | ecosystem: Environmental > Aquatic > Deep subsurface > Groundwater | place... | reverse complement strand
ATACAATACAGAGTTTGATCCGATCCGGTTAAATCTGGCTGTTGCCGTTTAAATTTTCAATGTCCCTGCCCATTTGGGCTTGATCCTTGATAACTAATTTCTACTTGACTACTTTATAGTATGTCTTTTCATTATAAATGCGCTGGGGTTCAAAATTGCGTAACTAGCATAGTTTTTGAGCGTGGCTAGTTGTTCTTGACTGGGCTTAAATACCAGCAAATACTGACAGCTTTGGTTTTGAAAGTCGGCAGTGTAGATATGCGGGACAAGAAAAATCCTGGCTTGAAGTTCAGGGGCATAATTTGAGCTTATCAGGCCAAACTCGACTGGTTTTTGCGGTAGCTTTTGCTGAGCAAAAAGTAAAAAATCATAATACTCTTGGCCATAAGCCACAGCCCTTTTTTGCGCCAAGGTTTTACCGGCATAGCGGCCAAGATGGTCTTTGAAAATTTGCCAGAAATTATAATCAGAGTTTAAGGTCAGGCCCAGCCAAAAGATGATGGCCAAGATTAACGTTTGTCGGGCTGTTTGTTTGAAAGCTTGTGCCACGGCTGTCTGGGCCTTTTTCTTGTTTGGCCGCTGTTTGAAGAAATTTAAGATAAAAGCAACGCCAAAAAATAAAGCAGTCGCCCAATAAAGGTAAAGATTGATTGACCGTCCCCACAGGGAGCTGCTGGGAATAAGATTAATAGTGCTGCCAATAACTAGCCGGCCTTTGGGCCCCCAATATTCTTGCCAGCCAGATAATAAATTAGTCAGCCAGCCTCCAGAGGTTAGCTTGGCTTTTTGTAGCTCAATTGGCAAGTTGTTTTCTGGGTAGACCAGCAGGCCCTTAAGCCAACCAAACCAATTTGGGTTTTGCGACGGCAGGTTAAAATAGTAACTGTGGCTGCCCTTTTTTACGTAAAACCACACGCTCTTGGCTTGGTTGAATTGCGGGTCATAGTTATTGGCCCACATGAGCCGGGCACTGCCAGCTTGGTTAGCTTTGATCTTGAGGCTAATGGTGTTAAAGTCTGATGAGTCTAAGGTAAGTTGTGGAGAGTTGAGATAAGGTGTGTTAGGAGGCTGAAAAAAAGGGATGCTTTCCTCTGCGGCCAAACTTGGTAAGGCGAGGCACGCCAGCATCAGCACTAACAAGCAGTGTTTGAACATTTCAGGCTTGATTATACATTAGAATATCTGGGCTAAACAAGGTATAATAATTATTCTTTGGGAGGATTATTATGAAAGTGGTGATTTTAGCTGGGGGCTTAGGTACCCGGATTAGCGAAGAATCTGTGGTTAAGCCAAAGCCCATGATTGAAATTGGCGAGCGGCCAATGCTCTGGCACATCATGAAAATTTATGCCTATTACGGTTTCAAGGATTTTATTATTTGTCTTGGCTATAAAGGCTACCAAATCAAGGAGTATTTTGCTAACTATTTTCTCCACGAGTCTGATGTTACTTTTAATTTTGACGGGCAGGAGACAAAAATTGTCCACTCCCATAAGGCTGAACATTGGCAGGTAACCCTGGTTGATACTGGTCTGGAGACTTCGACCGGCGGCAGATTAAAAAGAGTGGGTAAATATTTGGATCAGGAGACATTTTTGTTTACCTATGGGGACGGGGTTGGTGATATTAATATTAGAGAATCTTTTGATTTCCATCGCGCCCACGGGAAATTAGCTACGGTTACTGCTGTTAGGCCTTTGGGCAGGTTTGGTGCTTTGCGAATATCAAAAGAAAATGGTGTTGAGCGCTTTCAGGAGAAGACCGAGGGAAATAATTCTTGGATCAATGGCGGTTTTTTTGTGCTTGAGCCTAAGGTGCTTGATTATATTGACGGGGACGCCATATCCATGGAAGGAGAACCGGTCAAGAGGCTGGCCAAGGAAGGTAATTTAATGGCCTATAAGCATAATGGCTTCTGGCAGCCCATGGATACTTTGCGTGAGAAGAATATGCTGGAAGAGCTTTGGAAATCTGGACAAGCCCCTTGGCAGGTTTGGCCGTGATCAAGCCGAGATTTTGGCGGGGGAAAAGAGTTTTTGTGACTGGCCACACAGGCTTTAAGGGTTCCTGGCTTTGTTTATTGCTTCATTTATTAGGCTCAAAAGTCACTGGTTATGCGCTGGCTGCGCCAACTACTCCTAATCTTTTTGAGCTTGGCCGGATAAAAGAGCTAATTAGCTCTTTTCATGGCGATGTCCGTGATTTAACTAATCTGACAAAAATTATTAAAAAAGCTAAGTCTGAAATTGTGATGCATCTGGCAGCTCAGCCGATTGTGCGCCACTCGTATGAAGTGCCGGTTGAAACTTTTGAGACTAACGTGATGGGGACAGTTAATTTGCTGGAAGCAGCTAGGGCTTGTCCCTCGGTAAAATCTATTGTGGTGATAACCACGGATAAGGTTTATGAAAACAATAGGGTCAAGGGTCAGGGGTCAAGGGTCAAGGGTTTCAAGGAAAACGATCCTCTTGGCGGCTATGACCCTTATTCAAGCAGCAAAGCCGCGGCGGAACTGGTGGCCAACTCTTATCAATGCTCGTATGGCTTAAAGATCGCGACAGCTCGAGCTGGCAATGTTATTGGCGGCGGTGATTTTGCGAGCGATCGCCTGGTCCCTGATTTTGTGCGCTCAATCATTACGAAAAAGTCGATTAAGCTTCGCCATCCCCAAGCAGTCAGGCCCTGGCAGCATGTGCTTGAACCATTATGCGGTTATCTTCTTTTAGCCCAAGAGGGTGCGACTGGGGCCTGGAATTTTGGACCGTCTAAAAAAGATGTTGCTACGGTTGGATCATTGGTCAAGAAACTTTGTATGGTTTGGGATAGGAGGGCAAGCTTTAAGATTGATCCGGCTAAACACTTGCACGAAGCCCATTATTTAGCGCTTGATTCAAAGAAAGCCCAAACTAAACTTGGTTGGCAGCCCAAATGGAATTTAGATAAATCTTTAAATAAAATTATTGCCTGGACCCAGGCTTATTTGGCTGGCCAGGAAATGCGAGAAGTTACTTTGGCGCAAATTCAGGAGTATCTTAATGACTAAACGAGCAGAGATATTGAAACTAGTCAAAGACTATTATGCTGAACAGTTTGGCGCGAAAAAAGATTTTAAGCCAGGGGATAGGATCACTTATGCTGGCCGGGTCTTTGATGAAAAAGAACTCGAAAATTTAGTTAGCGCTTCGCTCGATTTTTGGTTGACCTCAGGCGAATATACCGCTAAGTTTGAAGAAAACCTTAGCCGTTTGCTTGGAGTTAAATATTGCTCTTTGGTTAACTCCGGCTCTTCGGCTAATCTCTTAGCTTTTATGGCTTTAACTTCGCCCAAATTAGGGGCGAAGCGTCTTAAACCTGGTGATGAGGTTATTACTGTGGCCGCTGGATTTCCCACGACTATTGCGCCAATTATTCAATATGGGGCAATCCCGGTCTTTGTGGACGTTACTTTGCCGACTTATAATCTTGATGTTAGTCAGCTTGAAAAAGCTCTGTCTGGCAAAACAAAAGCAATTATGCTGGCCCACACCTTGGGCAATCCCTTTGATCTTAAAACAGTTAAGGCTTTTTGCGATAAACATCATCTTTGGTTGATCGAGGATAATTGTGACTCACTTGGTTCAAAATATGACGGCCAATATACCGGGAACTTTGGCCAGATCGCGACCTCAAGTTTTTATCCGCCACACCATATGACCATGGGCGAGGGCGGGGCTGTTTATACCAATGATCATAAGCTGATAAAAATTGTCAATTCTTTGCGGGATTGGGGCCGGGATTGCTGGTGTGCTTCTGGCAAGGACAATAGTTGCAACAATCGTTTTAAGCAACAGTTGGGTGAGCTGCCCTTTGGTTATGATCATAAATATACTTATTCACATTTTGGATATAATTTAAAAGCCACAGATTTACAGGCAGCGATTGGCTGCGCGCAGCTTGAAAAACTGCCTGGTTTTATTAAGGCCAGGAAAAAGAATTGGCAAAAACTAAGACAAGGGTTGGCAGGGCTAGCTGATAAGTTTATTTTGCCCGAACCAACTGAACACTCTGACCCAAGCTGGTTTGGCTTTATGTTAACAGTTAAAAAGGAAGCAGGGTTTACTCGCCAGGAGATTGTAAACTATCTTGAAGCCAAAAAAATCCAGACCAGGATGCTTTTTGCCGGCAATATGATCAAGCATCCATGTTTTGATGAAATGAGAAAGAGTGGTCACGGTTATCGGGCAGTAGGGGAACTTACGAAGACAGATGTTATTATGAACCAGACCTTTTGGGTGGGTGTTTATCCGGGGATGACTGACGGGATGCTAGACTATTTAATTGCTGTGATCAAAGAATTTTGCCAGGGGGAGAAAAATGTTTGACAAACTTTTTATTTTCGAAATGGCGAACAATCACTCGGGTGATGTTCAGCAAGGTCTAAGAATAATTCGCGAGATCAGCCAAGTAGCCAAACAATATCCTTTTAACTTTGCTTTTAAGTTCCAATATCGCGACCTTAAGACCTTTATTCATCCTGATTATCAAGGGCGACAAGATATTAAATACGTTAAAAGATTCTCTGAGACTGCCTTGACTGAAGAGGATTTCTTGAGGTTGAAAAAAGAAATCGCCAGCCAAGGTTTGCTCTCTGTTTGCACCCCATTTGATGAGGCTTCTGTCGATAAAATTGTTGACCATAAGTATGATGCTTTAAAAATTGCCAGTTGTTCATTTACTGACTGGCCGCTGCTAGAAAAAATAGTCCAAACAAACCTGCCGCTTATTGCTTCAACTGCTACGGCCAGCTTGGCCGAGATAGATCAGGTTGTAGCGTTTTTTGAACATCGAGGCAAAAAGCTTTGTTTGATGCATTGTGTTGGCGAGTATCCAACCCAGCGGGCCAATCTACAGCTAAGCCAAATAGATCTGCTGCAAAAACGTTATCCTGAGATCGCGATTGGTTTTTCAACCCATGAAGAGCCAGACAACATTGATGCAATTAAGATCGCGATTGCCAAGGGCGCCAGGGTTTTTGAGCGCCACGTGGCGCTGGAGTCTGATAAATATCCTATTAATAAATATTCCTCAACCCCTGCCCAGATAGAGCAATGGCTTAAGGCTGCACAAGACGCCTTTGGGATGTGCGGGGCAGCGGACAAACGGTCTGATGTTACAGAGAAAGAAAGGGCTGATCTGCGCGGGCTCAAACGCGGGGTTTTTGCTAAAATTGATTTAGAAAAAGGCGCTAAGCTGGCCAAGGACAATGTCTTTTTTGCTATCCCGTGTCAGGCAGGACAGTTGGTTGCTAATGAGCTGTCAAAGTACGCGGAATATATTTTGGAAAAAGACCTCAAGACTGGACAACCACTGATGATGAAGGAACTACAGCACCGCAATTTGCGCGCAAAAGTCTTGGACATAATCAAGGAGCTTAAAGGGATGATTATCAAGAGCCACCTTGCTTTGCCAAACAGGATTGACCTTGAGCTTTCGCATCATTATGGAATTGAAAAATATGAGGAATGGGGGGCGGCGATCTTAAATTGCATCAACCGCGAATATTGTAAAAAATTAATTATATTATTGCCTGGCCAAAAGCACCCTGTCCATCATCACGTTAAGAAAGAAGAGACCTTTCAGGTCTTGTTTGGAGATATGCTGGTAAAAGTGGACGGCCAGGAGAAAAACTTAAAAGCCGGGGACATGTTAACTGTTGAGCGCAATATGCCCCACAGTTTTGTTTCAACCAATGGTTGCGTGTTTGAAGAGATATCAACTACTCATTATAAAAACGATTCTTTTTATGAAGATGAAAAGGTAGTTGCCAATAAAGAAAGAAAAACAGAGATGACTTTTTGGTCAGACTGGCTGGTGAAAGAAGTATGCTAACTATTGCCTGGGATGTTGACGATGTTTTAAATAACTTAATGGGTGAGTGGCTGACCAAAAAATGGTTGCCAGAGCATCCTGGCTGTCGGATAACTTTTGCCGAGATCAAGCAGAACCCGCCTGAGGTGATCTTGGGTTGTTCAAGGGCTGAATACGAAGCCTCGCTGGACGAATTTCGGCTGTCGACTTTATATCCAGCCATGCTGCCTGATAAAGATGTCTTGGCCTGGTTTAAGAAAAATGGCAGCCGCGCCAGGCACCTTGCTTTGACTGCGGTACCGCTCAAGGCAGCGCATATTTCTGCGGCCTGGGTGTTAAAATACTTTGGCTCTTGGATTAGGACATTTAGCTTTGTTCCTTCGGTGCGGCTGGGTGAAGAGGTTGTGCTTTACGATCGCTCAAAGGCAGGATATCTAAAATGGTTAGACAGGGTTGATGTTTTAGTGGAAGATAGCGAGCCAAATATTAACGCAGTGCGGGCAATTGGTTTGCCAGGGTTTCTAGTCAATAAACCCTGGAACAAGGGTGGCGTGCCATTAAAAGAGGCTTTGGCTAAAATATTATGATCAAATTATCTGATTTTGTGATGAAATTTGTTGTTAAAGCGGGGGTTAAGGATATCTTCTTGCTTTCTGGCGGTGGGTGTATGCATTTGGTTGATTCGGTTGGCCGCAATAAAGATTTGAACTATGTTTGTTGTTTACATGAGCAGGTTGCCTCTTTTGCTGCCGTAGCTTACGGCCAATACACCAATAATTTAGGGGTTGCCCTTGTGACAACTGGACCCGGCGGAACAAACGCTATTACTGGTGTGGCCGCTGCTTGGACAGACTCTATCCCTCTCTTGGTTTTGTCAGGCCAGGTCAAAAGGCCAGATATTTCTGTAGGCCGTGGTTTGCGCACCTTTGGTTTTCAAGAGCTTGATATTGTTTCAGTTGTTAAGCCGATCACTAAGTATGCGGCAACTATTTTTGAGTCGAATCAGATCAGATCAGAATTAGAAAAGGCTTGCTTTATTGCTCAAAGTGGCCGGCCGGGCCCGGTTTGGCTTGATATCCCGCTTGATGTTCAGGCTGCATTGATTGATGAGGCCAAATTAAAATCATTTGTTCCTAAGAAAGCCAAGCCTGTTAAAAGCTTGCCCAAAAAAGTTAAGCAAATTATTAGCTGGCTTAAAAAGTCAAAGCGGCCAGTTGTCATAGCAGGTTATGGGATTAAAGTGTCAGGTGCTGAGAAAGACTTTGTTAAATTGATTGAAAAGTTGAACATCCCGGTCCTAACCACCTGGAAAGCTCTTGATTTACTGCCAGAGGATCACCCGTTGTTTTTTGGCCGGCCAGGCTGTATTGGTCAGCGGGGGGCTAACTTTATTCAGCAAAATGCCGACCTGGTTATTACGATTGGGGCTAGGCTTGACTACGGGCAAATTGGCTTTGACCACAAAACTTTTGCGCGAGAGGCGAAAAAGGTAGTGGTTGATGTTGAGGCGGCTGAACTAGATAAATTTAAGTTTAAATTAGACCTGGCTGTTAAGTCGAGTGCTGCTGATTTTATTTTAGAATTGCTCAAAGAGAGTGAGCCAATCAATTGTGCTGATTGGCTCAAACTTTGTTTGGGATGGAAAAAGAGATATCCCGTTGTTTTGCCAGAGCATTGGGCACAAAAAAAATATGCTAGCACTTATGCTTTGATTGATACTCTTTCCAAGTTATCAGCCAAAGCTGACCTTTTTGTCCCTGAGAATTCTGGGGCAGCCAGTGAAATTGTGATGCAAGCCTTAAGGCTGCAAGCTGGGCAGCGGGTCATTACCATGAACACCTTGGGCTCAATGGGCTCTGGTCTGCCAGCCAGCATTGGCGCTTCTGTTGCCAGCCGAAAAAAAAGGGTGATCTCGGTCATTGGCGACGGTAGTTTGCAAATGAATGTTCAGGACCTAGAAACAGTAGCTAGGCTCAAACTCCCGATCAAATATTTTATTTTAAACAATGACGGTTATGGTTCGATCAAGAATACCCAACGCAATTATTTTAAGGGTCTTTATGTTGGTTCTGATCCAACTAGTGGGGTGACACTGCCAGCCACGGCCAAAATAGCGGTTGCGTATCAGATAAAATACTTTAAGATTTCCAAGAATAGCGAGATCACCAAGAAAGTTAAGGAAGCTCTAGCTTTTAGCGGCCCGGTGCTTTGTGAAGTGATGGTTGACCCAGTTGAAGCAACCAGTCCCAAGCTCCAATCTCAAGTTAAGCCAGATGGTAGCATGGTCTCAAAATCATTGGAAGACCTTTGGCCGTTTTTAGACCGGGCAGAATTCACATCCAATATGATTGTTAACCCCCTTGATGAGTAAGAAAAAAATACTAATTACCGGTGGTCGCGGCTTTCTTGCCCGCAATCTTTTTGAACAGTTGGGCGATGATTATGCCTTGACTTTAGCTGGTCGGCCAGAGCTGGATCTTTTAGAGGCTGAGACTGTTTTAGCTTTTTTGAAAAGTAACAGATTTGATGTTGTGATCCACGCGGCTAATCAAGATGCCGCGCCAGCGCATTCTACCAAAGGCTTTGACAAGTCATTAGAAAATAATCTTTGCATGTTTTTCAATTTGGAGCAGGGCAAGCAATATTTTGGCAAACTGCTCTACTTTGGCTCTGGGGCGGAGTTTTCGCGGCCGCATTGGCAGCCAAAAATGAGCGAGGGCTATTTTGGCCACCACATTCCAGCTGACCAATATGGTTTTTCCAAATACATAATGACCAAGCAGGCGTTAGCGAGCGAAAATATTTATAACTTAAGATTGTTTGCCACTTTTGGCAAATATGATGCCCCGTGGAGGGTTACTTCAAGTATTTGCCAAAGCGCGGCGCGCAACCAGCCGATTATTATTAATCAAGAAAAAAAGTATGACTTCTTATGCCTTAACGACCTGGCTAGAATTGTGAGCTGGTTTATTGATCATCAGCCAAAGCATAAGGTTTATAATGTCTGTTCGGGCAAGGTGGTTAGTTTTAGGGCAATCATAGAAAAAGTCCTTAAGCTCTCCGGGAAAAAGCTTGAAATTGTGGTCAAAGAGCCAGGACTTGGTCAAGAATACAGCGGGGATAATTCGCTCCTCTTAAAAGAACTAAAAGGGTTTAGCTTTACCCCGTTTGCTGAGTCGATTAAGCAGTTGTATGAATACTATGAAAGGCTTTAAACCTCAAGCCTTGTTTTGCCTGGACCGCTCATTTTCTGTTAAAAAGCGTTTGCGCAAGCGAATATGATGCGGGGTGATCTCCACCAGCTCGTCATCATTAATAAATTCCAAGGCTTGTTCTAAGCTGAGAATTATCGGCGGGGTCAGGTGTATCCCCTCATCCGCACCAGATGCCCGCATATTAGTTTTTTTCTTTTCTTTGCACGGGTTGGCTGGCAGATCTTTGTTGCGTGAGTTTTCACCAATAATCATGCCTTCGTACACCTCAACGCCAGGACCAACAAATAATTTAGTGCGATCTTGCAGGTTGTTTAAGGCGTAAGAGGCAGTTCGCCCTGTTTCTACTGAAATAACTACGCCATTTTGGCGCTGAGCAATCTCGCCCTTAAAGCGTTCGTATTTATGAAAAGCATGGGTCAACACTCCTTCGCCTTTGGTTCTCATGATAAATTCTGCCCGAAAGCCCAGCAAGCCACGAGTTGGGACATTAAAAACGAAATTAGTTAGGGTATTCTTACTGATCATGTCTTGCATCTCGCCGCGTCGGCGGCCCATCATTTCGATTGCTGTGCCGGCATATTCATCTGGGACGGTAATGTGGGCTTGTTCAATTGGTTCCATTTTTTCCTGGTTAATTATTTTGTAAATAACTTCAGGCTGAGAGACCTGGACCTCAAAACCTTCGCGTCGCATCTTTTCTAAAAGAATGGACAATTGGAGCTCGCCGCGTCCGGAGATCTTAAAACCTTCAACCCCGCCAAATTCTAGCAATTCAACATGCAAGCCAACATCAGTTTGCAGTTCGCGCTCCAAGCGTTCTTTTAGGTGGCGGGTGGTGATGTATTTGCCATCTTGGCCGGCAAAGGGTGAGTTATTAACAATAAATTCCATGGTCATGGTTGGTTCATCGATCTTTAAAAGTGGCAATGGTTTTGGGTTAGCGGCAGAGGCAATAGTCTCTCCAATAGTGATATTTGGGATGCCCGCCATTGCCACAATGTCGCCACAGGGGGCAGAGGTAACCTCAATTTGTTTTAAGCCTTCAAAAGTTGAAAGTTTAGTGATCTTGGCCGGGACAATGGAATGGTCCCTTTTGCAGACGACAAGGTTGTCGTCTTGCTGGAGCTGGCCGCTGTTGATCCGGCCGATGGCAATCCGACCCACGTAATCATTGTAGGCAAGATTAGTGACTTGGAGCTGCAAGGGTTCCTGTCCTTTGTCAGGATAAGGGGGAACATGTTTAATAATAGTTTCAAAAAGCGGGGTTAAGTCTTTGCCTTCGTCTTCTAAGTTATACTTGGCAATGCCTTGGCGTGAAATGGTGTAAACAATGGGAAAATCAAGTTGCTCGTCGCTGGCATCAAGCTTGACAAAGAGGTCAAAGACCTTATCAATGACCACGTGGGCACGTTGGGCGCTTTTATCAATTTTATTAATTACAACAATGGGTTTTAGGCCAAGCTTAAGTGATTTGGAGAGAACAAATTTTGTTTGCGGCATTGGCCCTTCCTGCGCGTCAACCAAAAGCAGGACGCTGTCAACCATTTCTAATATCCGTTCAACCTCAGAGCCAAAATCAGCGTGGCCAGGGGTGTCAACAATATTGATTTTGTAATTGTGGTAGTGGATTGAACAGTTTTTAGAAAAAATGGTAATGCCGCGCTCCCGTTCCAGTTCATTTGAGTCCATGACCAGTTCTGGAATTTCCTCATGTTCGCCAAAGGCCCCGCCTTGACGCAGCAAATGGTCGGTAAGCGTAGTTTTGCCGTGGTCAACGTGCGCGATAATTGCGATATTGATTATCTTAGTCATGTTCCTATTATAGCAGTAAAAGCAGTCTGGGGTAACTGGGCAGTAAATTAAAGCTATTTTCTATTAGTTGTTTTTATGGTACTGGTTTATGAAAGCGTTTGTGGGCCAGATCATTAGCTAAGAGGAAAAAGTTGGGGACAAAGATCGGGCTAGTTTTTTTATAGTTTAGATATTCCTGGCCAAATCTTTTTTCCAGATCAGCTATTTCCCGTTCACACTCTAAGAAGGAAATTAATCCCCAGATCAGGGCGGCAATAACAGTGCTGGTGCTGCCCAGGGCCAAGCCGCTACCCAAAACCACAAAGAAGATACCCGAGTACATTGGGTTGCGCACGTAAAAGTAGAGCCCGTAATTGATAAGGTGTCCAGACATGCCCACCACGCCACGGTGGCCTAGGGTATATATTCCAACAACAATGATCGGTAACCAAGTAATTAACAAAATAATGCCCAGGACATGGTAAAGATAAACAGGGAAAAGGTTAAGTATTGGCAAGCTGGTTAATTTGGGACTGCCGGTTAGTTGACCAATAGCTAGAGCGATTATTATATACAGCCAGGTCCAGACTAGGGCTGCGGTAATTGTAAAAATAAGCTTAATATTTGATGGTTCTGTTTTCATGTTATTGTATCCTGGGATGTTTTTCCAAGGTTATTAATATGATAACTGGCAAATGCCTGGCGGTCAAGCGGTGGAATGAAGCCTTTTAATTTGACTGGATGAATTATTCTGTGATAAGATAACAGCCAATTAAATAAAACACATTGTTCGGATTTCGGATTTAGGGAATTCGGACTTTAAATTTTAAGTGAATAATCTTGAAAGGATGAGTGCCTGTGAAAAAAATAATTGCTTCGGTTCTGCTGCTCTTCTTCAGCGCGTCGACGATTTTCGCGCAAAATCTTTCCCAGGTTAATCAGTATTTAAGTTCCCCGCAAGGCAAAGCATTCTTACGGTCAGCAGAGGGTCAAAGGTTAATTGCTAAGTATACCCAAGGAAAAGGTCAGAAGACGTCTGATGCAGCCTTTGTTGAAACGGCTAAGAATGCCAATCCAACCTTAGAGGTTCCTGAGGTAGCTAATAAACTTGGGGCCTTGTCAGGGATCGAGCTGTTCTTCTCCTCAAAACTACTTTTTGACAATAAAGAACCACTTCATCAGTATGGCTATGATTTTTTTCAGCCAAAGGGGCAAGAGGGAAATCAAAATTTTGTCGAAATGATTAATGTGCCAGTTGGCCCTGATTATATTATAGGTCCGGGCGATGCTTTTAAGATCACGCTTTGGGGGATAACCGAAGGAATATTTGATATTGAGGTTAACAATGAGGGTAAGATAGTCTTGCCAAAAGTTGGGGTGGTGGAGGTAGCTGGGTTGGCTTATGGGAATTTTGAGGCTTTTGTTGGGGAAAAATTAGGCAAGTATTATGAAAGTGTTAACATTGGGGTAACGGTTAGTAAGCTTAGATCTATTCAGGTCTTTGTTGCTGGTGAGGTTAACGCGCCAGGGAGTTACACTGTTAGCTCGCTGGCGACTGTATTTAACACTTTGATCACGGCTGGTGGTCCGACCAAGCGGGGGAGCCTGCGGGATATTCAGTTTATTCGCGGGGGCCATGTTTTAGCCCATGTTGATCTCTACTCGTTTATGCTGGAGGGGAAGAAAGGTTTTGATCCAACCTTGCAAGCTGGTGATACGATCTTTGTACCGATTGTTGGGCCGGTGGCTGCGGTTTCTGGGGTTGTTTATCGCCCTGGCATTTATGAGCTAAAAGGTGAGGACCTAAGCGATCTGCTTAGTTTTGCCGGTGGTTTGCTGCCTACCAGCGACCTCAGCCGCATTCAAGTCACCCGGGTAGAGGCTCATGAAAAGAAAATTATTAAGGACGAGAATGTTAGCCTAAAGCAAAGCAGGCAGCATTTTGGCTTAGCGGTCAAGAATCTGGACAACGTGGAGGTTTACCCAATCTATCAGGAGATTGATAATATTATTTATTTAGATGGCGCGGTCAAATCTCCTGGGGCCTATGAGCTAGTGCCTGGGATGAGGGTCAAAGACTTGCTCCCTGGACCTGAGGCTTTTGTTAATGGGGCTTATTTGCCGCATATTGAGGTTCTCCGAACAAATCAGAAAAACTTTGAGACTAAGATCTTGACCATTGATTTTGATAAACTGCAAGCTGGAGATGAGAAGCAGAATGTCTTGCTGCAGCCTCATGATCAGGTTGTTGTCTCTTCTGTTAAAAAAACTGAGGCAGTGGTAACCCTTCAAGGAGAGGTTGCCCGTCCAGGTAAATATCGGATCACAAAGGGTGAGAAGCTGAGCTCGGTTTTAATCAGGGCCGGTGGTTTTACCTCCAATGCTTATTTGTTTGGCATTAAATTTATCCGACAATCTGTGGCTGAGGCCCAATCAAAAGCCACGCGAGCAGTTGTTTCAAAATTAAAAGAGCAGTTGATTTACAAAGGTCAAGAGGTGGAAACAGCTGCTCTTGGCCAGAACCAGAAGACATCTTCAACAGTTGAAATAAACAAGTCTCAGCAACTATTGGCCCTTCTTGAGCAAAGGGTTCCAGCAGGACGAGTGATTATTAATATTACCTTTCCGCTAGACACATATATTGATGGTCCAAATGATATTGAGCTAGAAGATGGTGATGAGATCACTATTCCAACAGTCTTTAAGACAATTAATGTCTTGGGTGAGGTTTACATCCCAACGGGCGTAGTCTTTATGGAAGGGAAAAAAGCTGATTATTATTTAGCGCAGGTTGGCGGGGCCACTAAAAATGGGGACAAAAATGGAGTTTATGTAATTAGGGCTGATGGGAGTGTTTTGAGTAAGGAACAAGGCATTAATGTTGTAGCTACTGTTTTATTGCCAGGTGACTCACTTGTTGTGCCGCAAAGCTTAGATACTTTTAATCTGTGGGCTAATGTTCGCGATGTTACCAGATGGTTTTATGAGGCAGCCCTGGGCTTTGCTGTGATTGCGAATTATTTAAAGCAGTAGGGGAGACAAGAAACAGATGAATGATAGGGGAGATATAGACAAGTCGCTTTTTTCTATTGTTAATATTTCTGTGCAAAAGCCGATTTCTGAAAATACTTTCGCAGCAATCATTCGTTCTGGATTATTTAAGATGAAATATTGTGCTCAAATCTTTGCTTTTTTTACTGAATTACCACTTGCCGTAATATTAACTTTTATTAAGCGGCACAAATTAAAGTTTTCTATGATAAATAAATATTATAATAAAAACATTAAAAAATATTATCAAAACCAGCAATTAGAGGAATATTTTAAGTATGCAGAATGATCTAGCTCAAAAATGGCAAAAGCCGTTCCTAAAAGCATATACATATCTTGAGTCAGCTAAAATACCTGTATCCAAGTGGTCTTTTGGCGGAGGAACAGCGCTGATGCATTATTATCACCACCGCTACAGCAAGGACATTGACATTTTTTTGACTGATGTGCAATATTTGCCTAGGCTAAGTCCACGTCTAAACGACTACATTGAAAGTGATCATGATTATGGGGGAGCTGAAGAGCAATCAAACTTCATCAAAATTAAGCTTAAAGGGGATATATATATTGATTTTATTGCCGCGCCGTATTTGACTAAAAATCCAACGCAAAAGCTGCCTGTCCATGGCCGCAAGATAAATGTGGAAACACCTCAAGAGATCGTGGTCAAGAAAATGTTTTATCGGGCTGATCAGTTTAAGAGCCGTGATATTTTTGATTTAGCCGTAATAGTTGAGTTTGATCAAAATAAGTTGCTTGAAAATATTGAGGTGTTCCAGCCCAAAGTAGCGGTACTAATTGAGCGTTGCCGTCTTTTGCGAAAGCTTTATCCGGAGGAACTGTCCCAGTTAATTATATATCGCGATAAGAAATTTGTGGTTCAGTCTTATGCGAAAGCGCTCGATTTTCTGGAGCTTTGTTTGGAAAAATGAACATTTTATCCTTTCGTATCTCACCTTTTATGTTTCACGTTTCAAGGAGAAAAAAATGGACCATAAACAATTAGACGCTTGGAAAGAGGGGGTCAAGCTGGTCAAAGAAATTTACTTGCTCACGAGAAGTTTTCCCAAAGAAGAACTTTACGGCTTGACGAATCAACTTCGCCGGGCAGCTGTTTCTATTCCTTCAAATATCGCGGAAGGGTCTGCTAGGCAATCAGACAAAGAAATGATACAATTTCTCTATGTTGCCTTAGGTTCGCTTTCTGAAGTTGAAACTCAGATCATTATTGCGATTGAATTAGAATATATTTCTAACAACGAAGAGATAAACGGGAATATTACTAAGATTAGAAAATTGATTGTAGGGCTAATCAAGTACTTGAAAGGTAAGGGGAAATAATGCATTACACTTCACCGCTCACTGTTCACTGTTCACTATTTCACACTTCACGAGGTTACAATGGATGATGAAATAAACTTACTCGAATATTGGCAAGTAATCGTTAAGCGCAAGTGGCTTATCATTGGCCTGGCGTTTGTTTGCGCTTTTGTGGCATTGGTTTACAGCTTAATAGAGCCAAAGATGTATAAGGCAACTGCGACATTGATGCTGGTGGATTCTGGCCGTGGCGGGCTCGGTTCGGCCTTATCAGCCCTCTCTTTTTTGGGTGGGGGAAGCGGAGCGGGAGGCGGCGCAAGTCAGCTTTTGCCAATTGTTAGGAGTCGGGCCTTGGCCGAACAGGTGGCCGAGCAAATTGACCGCCAAAAATATTTTTCTAAACTCTTGTCAAACAAGAAGATGACTCCTGATAAAATAGAGCAGGCGATTGTCAGCTCTTTAAGGGGAGCTATTGAAGCTAAATCAGCTGATCTATTTGAATTGTCAATTGTTTGGCCAGAGCCTCTTCCAGCCGCAGAGTTGGCTAATATCTATGTTGAAAATTTAGGGAGGTTCTTAAATTCCAGGTCGCTTAATACTAATTTCCAGGTAATTGATCCGGCGGTTGAGCCTGATGCCCCATTTAACAAAAAAACAAAATTAAATGCCATGATTGGCCTTGTCCTGGGGCTTTTTATCGGTATTTTTATTGCTTTTTTTATGGAGTATATTGAAAAAGCGTCTCTTGCTTCACCGCTCACTTCTCACTAGTTCTGACTACTTTTGACTGGTTGTAATTACTCTTGACATGTTTTAAGGTTTTGTTATACTTAGATTAATGGTTAATGAAACCGAAATCTACACTGCGGACGAAACCCAAAAACTGCTAAAGATTAGCGACTCAACTTTCCGTCGCTTGATTAAAAAAGGGATACTACGCGCCGGTAAAATAGGGGGGCAGTACCGGGTGCTGGGGCGAGAGATATTGAGAATACTTAGTCCCGAGTTGCCGGGGAAATTAAGGCATACGTATCATAAGATAGTGGATAATTTTTAAGGAGATGCACTAATGAAAGAGCATATATTCAATGATAAAATTATTCTTGTTACTGGAGGGACAGGCTCATTTGGGAAGAAGTTTTGCAAAATTATTCTTGATGAATACTCTCCGAAAAAAGTAATTGTTTTCAGCCGGGATGAGTTGAAGCAATTTGAAATGGCACAACTGCCCGAATTTAAAAAATATGAAGATAGAATCCGTTATTTTATTGGCGATGTCAGAGATAAAGAACGTTTAATGCGGGCTTTCTCTGACGTTGATTATGTTGTCCATGCCGCTGCGCTAAAACAAGTCCCCGCAATGGAATATAACCCTTCAGAAGCAATAAAAACCAACGTGATGGGGGCGATGAATATTATCGATGTGGCGATCGAGCGGGGGATCAAAAAGGTGATCGCCCTTAGCACGGACAAAGCCTGTAATCCGATCAATCTTTATGGGGCGACCAAGCTTTGTTCGGACAAGCTTTTTGTAGCGGCTAATGCATATTCTGGTGATGGCGGTACTAAATTTGCGGTTGTTAGATATGGTAACGTGGTTGGCAGCCGAGGGAGCGTTGTCCCGTTCTTTAAGGCCAAAGCCAAAGAAGGGGTTTTGCCGATCACCGATGAGCGGATGACTCGTTTTTGGATTACCATGGAGCAGGGGGCTCGTTTTGTGATCAAAAATTTTGAACGGATGCATGGGGGAGAGCTTTTTGTCCCTAAGATCCCGAGCATGAATATTAAGGATCTGGCTAAAGCGATCGCGCCTAATTGTAAGACCAGGGTTGTTGGTATTAGGCCGGGAGAGAAACTGCATGAAGTGATGATCTCGGTTGATGATGCCAGGAACACCAAAGAACTCAATGATTGCTATGTTATTGCCCCGGCTTTTCATTGGTGGAGCAAGAACAATCATTCAGACGGCAAAACGGTTGCCGATGACTTTTGTTATAGCAGTGACAAGAATAATGACTGGTTGACTATTCCGCAATTACAAAAAATGATCAAGGAGTAGGCATTTGACATCCATCCCTTATGCGACTCAATGGATAGATGATGACGATATTGCGGCAGTGGCTGCGGCCCTCAAGTCGCCTTATCTTACACAAGGTCCGCTCGTAGAGGAGTTTGAGAAAGCGGTAGCGGATTATTGCGGGGTTAAGTACGCGGTGGCTATGAATTCCGGCACTTCTGCTCTTCACGCGGCTTGCCATTCGGCCGGCATTACCAAAGATGATGAAGTTATCACCTCGCCGATCACTTTTGTTGCCTCGGCCAACGCAGTTTTATATTGTGGTGGCAGACCGGTTTTTGCGGATGTTCAGGAAGAGACGGTTAATATTGACCCCGGGGAGATAAAGAAAAAGATCTCCAGCAAAACAAAAGCCATTATCCCTGTCCATTTTGCTGGGCATCCGTGTGATCTGGAAGAGATAAGAGATATTGCCCGCGAGCACAAGCTTTTTGTGATAGAGGACGCAGCTCACGCGCTTGGAGCGGAATATAAGGGTTCAAAGATCGGTTCTTGTAAATATTCTGATATGACTGTTTTGAGTTTCCACGCTGTTAAGCATATTACTACCGGAGAAGGTGGAATGGTCACAACTAATGATAAGCGGCTTTATCAAGAACTGATGATGTTCCGCACTCACGGTATAACTCGCGAAGCTTCTTTATTAGAAAAAAAAGATGAGGATCCATGGTATTACGAAATGCAAGAGCTTGGCTATAATTATCGGCTTACTGATTTTCAGAGTGCTCTGGGGGTTAGCCAGCTTAAAAAACTTGATAACTTTGTTAGCCGCCGCCGCGAAATAGTTGCCCAGTATCACAAAACTTTTAGTTATTTGGACGGAATAATCGTGCCTGTTGAGAAAAGCGTCGTCAAGTCAAGTTGGCACATTTATCCGGCCAGAGTTAGTGGAGATAGAAGGGGGATCTTTGACAGGTTACGGGGAAAAGGGGTTGGGGTTAATGTGCATTATATTCCCGTTTATCTGCAGCCATATTATCAAAAACTTGGTTACAAAAAGGGGATTTGTCCTAATGCGGAAAGTTATTACGCACAAGCGATAACGTTGCCTTTATTCCCTAAAATGTCAGATAAAGATGTTGAATCCGTGATCAATATTGTTAAAGAGGTTTGCGGATGAAAAACATAGCGATAATTCCTGCCCGGGGCGGGAGTAAGAGGATCCCTAAGAAGAATATCAGGTCTTTTTATGGTTTCCCTGTTATTATGTATTCAATCGAGGCCGCGCTTAATTCGGGATGTTTCTCTGAAGTTATGGTCTCTACAGATGATGATGAAATAGCAGAAGTTGCCAGGCGGTTTGGCGCCCGAGTTCCATTCAAAAGGTCAGCTTTGAATAGCAATGATCAGGCTTCTACCGCGGATGTTCTTTTGGAGGTAATTAGTCAGTATAAAGATGCTGGTAAGGTATGGGACTTCTTTTGTTGTCTTTATCCGGCGGCTCCGTTAATTACTCCTCAGAAAATCAAAAAAGGATATCAATTAATGATCGAATCTGGAGCGGATTCTTTGATCCCGGTCGTCAAGTTTAGTTATCCGATCCAACGAGCCTTGTCAGTAGAAAAAGGCCGGTTATTTAGGGTGGAACCGAAGTATTCAGAATCAAGATCTCAAGATCTGCCAGCGCGTTATCATGATGCCGGGCAGTTTTATTGGGCAAAAACCAGCAGTTTTTTGACTGAAAAACAATTGTTGATGAAAAATACGGTGCCAATGGAAGTCTTGGAGACCGAGGTCCAGGATATAGATAATGAAATGGACTGGCAAATTGCGGAATTGAAATATCAGCTAATGATGAGGAATAAATAGATGTTTAAGTTTGGTTTAAAACTATGGTCGATAAATGATAATTATGTTAAAGACGCTCTGCGCTTGTTCAATGAAGGTGTTTATCAGTACATAGAATTGTATGTGAAGCCAGGTTCATATGAGAAATTTATCGGTTTGTGGAAAAATCTTCCGATCCCTTATGTTATTCATGCCCCTCATTTCCGCGATGGGATGAATTTAGCTAAAAGAGAGAATGAGGCAAAAAACTTGACTCTAATACAGGAAGCACAGCGCTTTGCCGACCAGCTTAAAGCGGATAAACTTATTGTTCATCCGGGGATCGCTGGTGATATCAAGGAGACGGCAAGGCAATTGAAGCTGATCAACGACAAGAGAATTTTAATAGAGAACAAGCCATACTATGCGCTCGATGATAACCTGGTTTGCAATGGCACAACACCGGAAGAGATTAAATTAGTTATGGATGAAGCTGGAGTTGGTCTTTGTTTGGATATAGGACACGCGGCTTGTTCGGCAAGGGCTCATTCCGTTTATTATTTAGATTATTTAAAACAATTTATGATGTTGGCTCCTAAAATGTTTCATTTAGCGGACGGTGATGTTAATAATCTCACTGATGACCATCGGCATATAGGGGAGGGAAATTTTGATTTTAGGCAAATACTGGCGATAATTCATGATAATGCCATGGTTACGATTGAGGTTAATAAAAGTTCAAAAGAAAATTTAAATGATTTTATTAAGGATGTTAAAATGATAAAGGCGATCAAAGGCGTAGCTTGATCTTGCATTTGAAATGAGGAGGAAAAACTGGTGAAAGTATTGTTCCTTCATAATACTAAAAGTAAAGATTTAAAAGCCGAAGAGTTGATTGATTGGCTGAAGGCGCGGCAAGAGGAAGTGTTTTCTTATACAGAAAAACTTGATCTGAAAACTGTTTCCAGTATTAACCCTGAGATTATTGTTAGCTATGGATACAAATATATACTGAAGAGAGAAATTTTAGGTTTTCCCGGAAAAGGTTGTATCAATTTACATATTTCTTATTTACCATTTAATCGGGGAGTAGATCCAAACATTTGGAGTTTTTTAGAAAATACCCCCAAAGGAGTAACCATTCACTATATTGATGAAGGAATTGATACCGGGAATATTATTGCCCAAAAGGAGGTAGTTATTGATGAGGATAAAGAAACATTAAGGTCTTCTTATCAGAAACTTCAAGAAGAGATAGTAATTCTTTTTAAAGAGAATTGGGAAAAAATAAGGGCGGGCGGAATAAAGCCAGAACCTCAACG
>Ga0210017_1001487_pt1 | contig 20449 bp, 15 predicted proteins | sample CryGeyCG2014_020_FD_183966 | JGI IMG/M metagenome (GOLD analysis project Ga0210017, IMG submission 183966) | Groundwater microbial communities from aquifer - Crystal Geyser CG08_land_8/20/14_0.20 (SPAdes) (version 2) | ecosystem: Environmental > Aquatic > Deep subsurface > Groundwater | place... | reverse complement strand
AGGCCATCGATCTCATTGACGAGGCCGCCTCGCGCATGAAGATGGAGATCGATTCCAAACCAGAAGTGATGGACAAACTCGAACGTCGTTTGATCCAGTTAAAGATCGAACGCGAAGCGGTGAAGAAAGAGAAGGACGAAGCCTCGCAAAAACGTATGGGCCTGATCGAGGACGAGATCAAAAAACTGGAGCGCGAATACGCTGACCTCGAAGAGGTATGGAAAGCGGAAAAGGGCGCGGCACAAGGCGCGGCAACCGTGAAGGAAGAGATCGAAAGTATGCGGGCCGAGATTGTGCGGCTGCAACGTGAGGGCAAGCTGGAAAAAGTGGCTGAGCTGCAATACGGCAAGCTGCCGCAACTCGAAGCGAAAATGAAAGAGGCGGCGCAACGAGAAGCCGAAGGCGGCGCGCAGAAAAATAAATTGCTGCGCACCCAGGTCGGCGCGGAAGAGATCGCCGAAGTGGTGAGCCGCGCAACGGGTATTCCCGTGAGCAAGATGATGACGGGCGAACGCGACAAGTTGCTGCACATGGAAGACAAGCTGCACGAGCGCGTGGTCGGGCAGGACGAAGCGGTCCGCCTCGTGTCCGACGCGATTCGCAGATCAAGATCGGGGTTGTCGGATCCGAATCGTCCTTACGGTTCGTTCCTGTTCCTGGGCCCGACCGGCGTGGGCAAGACTGAGCTGTGCAAGGCGCTGGCCGGATTCATGTTCGACTCGGAAGATCATCTCATCCGCATCGATATGAGCGAATACATGGAGAAACATTCCGTCGCGCGCCTGATCGGTGCGCCGCCCGGCTATGTGGGTTATGAGGAAGGCGGCGGCTTGACCGAGGCGGTGCGGCGCAAACCCTATTCCGTCATTTTGCTGGACGAAGTGGAGAAGGCACACCCGGACGTGTTCAACGTGCTGTTACAGGCATTGGATGATGGTCGCATGACCGACGGCCAAGGCCGCACCGTGGATTTCAAGAACACCGTGATCGTGATGACCTCCAACCTGGGTTCGCAGATGATCCAGCAGATGCAAGGCGACGATTACCAGGTCGTCAAGCTGGCGGTGATGGGTGAGGTGAAGAGTTATTTCCGTCCCGAATTCATCAACCGTATTGACGAGGTGGTGGTGTTCCACGCGCTGGACGAGAAGAACATCAAGTCCATTGCGCGCATCCAGTTGCAGTATCTGGAGAAACGCCTGGCTGCGATGGAGATGAAGCTGGAGATCAGCGAAGCGGCGCTGGCCGAGATCGCCAACGCGGGTTTCGATCCGGTCTATGGCGCGCGTCCGCTGAAACGCGCAATTCAGGCGCAACTGGAGAACCCGCTGGCCAAGGCGATCCTCGAAGGGCGTTTTGCCGCGAAGGACACCATCAAGGTGGACTGCAAGGCGGGGGTGATGCGATTCGACAAAGGGTAAACCTGCTGCGTGCCGTGCGCTTTGTATTCAGACCGCCCGCTACGGTTTTACGATGAGGTCGTTGCAAAGAAAAAAGCCCGGCATCGCCGGGCTTTTTACCATTGATCGCTCAATGTGCAGTGGAGTGAGTGAGTAGCGGCTGCACATCGTGACTGTGTTTCTTTTCGTGCTTGGCCATCCGCTTTTCCTTTTGCGTCATCAGCGGTTTTTTCTTTGCATCTCGATGAACATTATGAGACTTGGGCATGATCGAACTCCTTATGTGATTAAGGGAAGAACTGCGACTTCATGCTACTCCGATAAATTGACCTTGTCAGTTGACCGTTTTGGCTGACTCATGCCCATGACCGGCAGGGTTTCGCGCGGCAGGTCCAGCGCCTCCAGCACCTTGAGCGCGGCGTAGGCATCGTTGGCTGCGTAGAGCATTTGCTGCGGGGTGAGTTGGGGCTGCGACCAATCGCTGGTGGTGATCTTCCTTGATTTGGTGAAGCGTTGCTTGAACACCAACCCCACTGCCGACCGCACGCCCATTTCTTTTTGGTAACCCTGCAGGCTGAATACCGTATTCAGATCCACCACACCGCCGAACTGGATGCCGAACTTTCTGAAGATATGCCCACTATCCGAGCGGAGGCCGAAGCCCACCTTGAGAACCTGTTCCGAATGCAGCAACTCCATCAGGAATGGCAGTCCTTCTGTCCGATGCGGCTGGAATAAAAAAGCCTTGTTGTGCAGGGCGAACTGCACCACATGCGGCCCGTCGCTTACATCGCCGACAACAAAAGTCGGCTTTGATTCGGTATCAAAACCCACCATGCCCGCAGCCTTGATCTCGGCAGTGGCGGCAGCAAGTTCATTATTGGTTGTCGGCACGTGGATGTGCTGCAGCACAAGGCCGACGAATGGCTCCATCAGTGCGATTTCTGGTTTGGTCGGGGTGTGTTTTTTCATGCGACGGGTATTTTCACTCCAACGCGTTCTTTCGCTTTCGCCACCCGCGCACGCAACTGTCCGCATGCACCTTCGACCTCCTGTCCCGCCGAGTCGCGGATACGGGCGAGAATGCCCCGTTGTTTAAGGGTGTGCACCATCAATGTGATCCGTTCGGATGGGGGGCGGCGATAGGGCAGACCGTCAACTGGATTGAAGGGGATGAAATTCATGATGGCGTATTTTCCGGAGAGCAACTGGGCGATACGCTCCACCTCGGCATCGCTGTCGTTGATATCTTCCATCAACGTCCATTGATATTGCACCGGATAGCCGGTGGCGCGCGCATATAACTCCGCGTGTTCCACCAACTCTCTCACGGGGATAGGCGGCGCATGCGGCAACAGCCCGGCGCGCAGTGCCGCATCGGTGCTGTGCAGCGAAAGGGCGAGTGCCGGTTTGACTCTTTCCTGCGGCAGGCGCTCGAAGACGCGCAGGTCGCCGACCGTAGAAAGCACCAGATTCTTGTGCCCAATGTTGCCTTGTGTTCCCAACACATCGATCGCTTCGAGCACGTTGTCGAGATTATGGGCGGGTTCGCCCATGCCCATGAACACCACCTTGCTCACCACGCGGCGTTTGCGCGCCAGCACCACCTGCGCCACGATCTCCGCACTGCCCAACTGGCGGATCAAGCCGGTGCGGCCGCTCATGCAAAAAACACAGCCCACGGCACAACCTACCTGCGTCGAAACGCACAGACCGCCGCGCGGCAACAGCACGCTCTCCACCATCTGGCCATCATGCAGTTCCACCAGTAGTCGAGCCACAGCTTCGCCAGCGGAATGTTCACTATGCAAGCGCGCCAACTTATCCAACTCCGCCTCGATGGTGGGCAACTCATTGCGCAGCGCAAGCGGGAAGAAACTTTCTGCGGGGCTGTGTGCTTTATCGTATGAGCAGACCTGGCTCCAGCAGCGCAACAGACGATCTTCGTGGCAGGGCTTGGCGCCGAGATCGCGCAGGCGATGACGGAGACGGGTGATGCGCAACGGGAAGGCGGTGGCAGGGATCAACGTGGCGATGAAAATATTTTCGGGGAAGCGGCTGGAATTTTAGCATTTCCACCTGCCGCCTTAAGGGGCTCCGGAAGTTTGGCTGATGCGACAAGATTTCACATCTGAAGAGATACAGTGATTCTCATAGGGTTAAGTAATTGCCGTAAAGAAAAAAGCCCGGTGATGCCGGGCTTTTCATTGAAGGGCACCTCTATAAATCCAAACTCCGTCGCGATACTGCGTTGCTCAATAAATTTTAACGCTTACATATCAAACATATGCGGCGCGCTAAAATTTATTTCGCGCCTTGTCTCGCTTAAGATTTTGAATTTATAGAGGCGCCCTGAAAGTATTGCGATGCAATCCCTGGTTACGCAATCGAGATGACCGCGGCTGCCACAGCAAGTCCGCCCCGTTGTGCAGATTGGTCGCTATGCGGCATTCCGGATAATTGTTCGAGGTTCATTTTTTGATTGCGTAATGATGAATCGCCGATTCTGATTGACGGCGAATCTTCAGGGTCCCAGAGGAGCTGGAACACCTCCAGTGCATCCTGTTTGCCGCGGAACGAGGCACGGGTAATGGAAACGGCCTTGTGGCCGAGATCGGCGGGGAGGGCATCGATGACCTCCCGCGTGGTCATCGTCTGCCGCGCCCGCGTGATTGATGCGATGCGGGCGGCAACATTCACGGTATCGCCGAACACATCGTTGGCCTTGAGAATGACATCGCCGAAATGGAGGCCGATGCGGATCGCGATGGGATGCTCGCCGCCGGGCTTGTTCGTAGCGACCGCACGATGCATGGCGCGGGCCGCCTGGGCCGCACGTTGGGCGTTCGGGAAAGTGCACATGATCTCATCCCCGATCGTCTTGATCAGGATGCCCTTGTACGTGGCGACCTCCTGTTTCAGGAGATTCAGGGTGCGCGTGATCATGTTCAGCGCAGCCTCGTTGCCCAGTTGGTCATACAAGGCCGTGCTTCCGCAAATGTCGGCGAACAGCACAGCCATTTTTCTGGTCTGGTTGGGTGAATAGATCGCCCGGTTCTGGATGGCCATGTTCTGCGTGTCGGCGTAATGCAGGATCTTTGCGATACGCGAGAACCGCAGCTTCAAGGCGAGATCGATGGGTGTCAATCCATGCTGGTTCTTTATCCTGAGCTTCGCACCATGCATCAGCAACAGCAGAACGATATCGATCCCGCCCTTTTCGACAGCAAGGAAGATCGGGATATGCCCGTCCTGGCTGAAATTGACCTCCACATCGGAGATGAGCAATTGGTGCAACGCGGCAAAATCCCCCTTCATGATGGCGGAGAGGACGGAGAACCTTGATTCGAAGGTGTCGCGGAAATGGCTGACTGCCGCTGGCACTTCCATTGTTGCTTCAAATTCATTTTCATCCGATGCCTTGTTTTCCTGCTTCCTCTGGAAATACAGCTTGTATAACAACGACAGGGCCACCAGCGCGCCGGAGGCTATGATCAGGGCTGTCCGGCTGAGGCCGAGTTGGTTGGCCAGTTGATCCGGCAGGTTGGCGCCAATGGCCAGCATGGAGACGGTGAGGAACAGCATCAGCCTGAGATAACGGAACAGCGAAATGAAAATGGTCACCACCAGTGCGATCAGCAACAGGTCGCGCTCGACCACATTGCCGATCATCTCGGCGGGAAGGTTGGCGCAGAGCGCCATCAGCGAAACGATCAGCAGAAGCCACACTTCGCCGCTCTTTATATTGAATTGCATACGATCCTCCGTTTCCGCATACGCTATCGGAAGGAAGGCGGCAAGGTATCGGGTGGACGATGCTGGAGACTAACGAAAACCACTCTACGGGGTGACGTGGCTACCGGCGGTCCCGCTGTCGTAGAGCTTTTTTGCTCCTTAGACCGGAAACTTTGCGCCCCTACTTTTCAATAGGTTTGCCTTTTATGAACTGCTTTACTCAAAATCCGGTGCCATTATCAACCCATCCCCACCCCAAATGTAAAGTCTTTTTTTGTCTTTTTGCCCGGGCTTGGCAAAAAGTCGGGTTCAGCGCTAGTTCGGCGGATGGCTTCAGACTACTGCTTGGTTGGTTTGACGAAGTTGATAACGTTCACATTCGGCGTCTCGCCGTCCGCGTAATAGGGTTTGGTTTGAGCGAAGTCGAGCGCTTCGGCCAACTCTCTTTCGCGCTCCGAAATCAAACCAAAGCAATCCTTGATGTCCTGGATCGTGCTAGCCGACAGCGGATTGGCGCGCCCGCCGAGTGGTGTGACGTCCCTGACGACGTTGCCCAGAGTCTTGCGCAGTTGGCGCAGGATGCGTTGTTCTTTGCTTAACTCTTCTGAATTCATGGCCCTATACCGTTGTAAATTGCAGGGGACAACTTTACCGGAATTATTGGGGGGATGGGGACGGATTACTTTCCGGGCAACGGGCCATATGCCGGTCATTTTACGCCGCGTTAGTTTCCTAAAGTCCACGCACCGGGCATTTGCCTGGCACGCCTAACTGTGGGAGGATTCCTTCCGGATCTTACTTTATCAACTGTTTATCAGGGGAAAACCATGTCAAGAACGAAGAAATTATTTTTACAAACTTTAGTGATTTTTTCAGTGCTTGTGTTGTCGGCGTGCGCGACCAAACCAAAAGAGGCGGTTGTCGCTGAACCCGCACCCGTCGCAGTTGTTGCAGAGCAGGCACCTGTAGTCGAGCCGACACCGGCTCCTGCCGTTGCTGCCGAACAGCCTGCGCCTGTTCCGGTGATGATGGCCGAACAGCCCGCGCCCAAGCCGGTGGTCAAAAAAGCCAGGGAAAAGACCCGTGTAGCCAAGACTGTTCCCCAAAAAGTTGTAGAACCTGAACCCATAGCGACTCCGGCACCGGCCCCGGTGGTGCAACAAGAAACACCGGCAGCCGCACCGCCCGCAGTGGCTGCCCCACAGCCCATCCCGGAAGCCGCAGCCCCGGGCTTTCTGGAAAAATACTGGCTATGGCTGCTTGGCTTGATCGTTGCCGCGATCGCTGCCTTTGTGATGATCAAGAAGTAAGCGCTGAAGCGGCCACGGTGATCTCTTCTCTGGATTGATGTGGAAAGAGATGAGTGATGAAATTGGGGGAAATTCAAGGAAAGCGTGAAGGTATGGACAGCCAAAATGGCCGGCAGACAGCGGGGAATAGACTGACTCCCAGCGCAATCGCGAATTATCTTGACCAGTATGTCGTCGGTCAGGATATCGCCAAAAAGACACTCGCTGTGGCGGTGTATTCCCATTACCGCAGGATCGGCCAGCAGCGACAGAAAGCCGTCGAGATCGCCAAGAGCAATATTCTGCTGATCGGACCGACGGGCACCGGCAAGACGCTGCTGTGCGAAACATTGTCGAGGGTACTGAATGTGCCATTCGTTACCGCCAACGCCACCTCGCTGGCGCAGTCCAAATATGTCAACGAGGAGATCGAGGCCCTGCTGCTGCGACTCACGGAAAAGGCGGGCGGAGATATTGCCAGGGCGCAGCATGGCATCGTCTTTATCGACGAGATCGACAAGCTGAAATCAGAAGCGGGGGAGCAGCGCGGCACGTCGGGAGAAAGGGTGCAGCACGCCCTGTTGAAAATCATGGAGGGCGCACTGGTCAGACTGGGCAGTACGCAAACGCTCGACACAACCAATATTCTTTTTATATGCGCGGGGGCATTCGTCGGTCTGGAGAACATCACGGTCACAACCCATGCCTTCGGTTTCATCTCCCTTGGCAGCGGCGGCAGCGAGGGCAATCAAAAGATTCTTGACCGGCTGAATTCACGCGTGAAACCCACCGATCTGTTCGCGTTCGGGCTGATCCCGGAATTCGCCGGGCGCTTGCCCATTGTTGCCAACCTGCAGAACCTGTCCAAGGAGCTGCTGGTAAAGATCATGGTGGAGCCGCGCAATTCGATCTACAACCAGTTCCGCGAACTGCTCAGGGAAGAGGGGGTCGAGCTGGATATCGAGCTTGCGGCTTTTCAGCAAATCGCCGAGATGGCGTTCGAGTACAAGGTGGGCGCCCGCAGCCTGCGGGGTATCTTCGAAGAAATGCTGACACCCGTGTTGTACCTGGTTCCCGACCGGCCCGACATCCGCAGGGTTGTGATCAAGTCGCTGTTTGAGGAACCGAGCCTGATCACCGCACCGTAACGTCTGCTACGCCCGACACCCAAAAATCATTTCGCCGCGATGGCAGATTCACTGCGTTTGCTGTTCTATCGCCTTGCGTTGTGCCTCATCTTGCTGCTGCGATGCGGGATCGACTGCTTTTGCCTTGTCGAGTGCATCGCGCTGCTCCAGGAAGATTTTTGGCGCAGGGGTCTCGTTGTCGTGCGGGCTGCAAGCGCCGAGTAGCAGGAGCACACCCAGGGCTGCGCCAGAATTTTTCATCTGTGTTCTCCAATCAATGACAGGCACTTCTTAATAGCTTTCGCGCTGGTAGATGATCGTGTCGTTGCCTTGATAGACACCGAAGGTGGCGCGGGCGGCCGGATTGATGCCGCCGGGCAATTGCAGCCATGGGCGGTTGGCAGTCGTGGCAGCCGGACCGGGACCGCCGACGCTGGTGCAGGTGTTGCCGGCTGCGGCGACGCCCAGATTGAGCGTCATGTCCGCCGTGCCGTTGTTGCCCGCTCCCGCTGCGGCCAGCCGCAGGTTGAAGGTCGGTGCGCTGCCGCTCAAGGTTCCGGCCGTTTCGCATGCGGCCAGATTGCCGCCGAATGTATAGGCCAGGTTGCTTGCGGCTAGTGTCGTGCAAGTGTCGAGCGTGTTGGTTGACCAGCCGCTGCCGTTGAAATGCTGTACCGTCAGCGGAAGGTTGAGCGGCAACAGTTCTGAACCGTAGGCATTGAGCATGCGGATGCGCCCGTAGCGGATCCTCGTGGTGTTGCTCAAATTGCTGCCAACGATGTTTACCCCATCCGGCTCGGTCAGGATGTTCGCCTTCAGCGCAAAGTTGTCATAAGGTCCGTCCGGCGCGACGTCGCGCGCGAAGCTCGAGGTTGCCGTATTGACGGTGTAGCTACCGTTGTTCCAGACGAACGCAGGCAGCGCAGGGGTGAGGCGCGCAAGGTTGACCGCATTGCCGCCGTTGTCGCCGGTGATGTCGAACGTGCCGAGCGGGACATAGCCGGCGGTGTAGCGGGCCGTTACCGTTTCGGCGGCACTCATGGCTTGCAGCGCGAGACTGATGCCGAGATTTGGCTGGTCCATATAGGTGAAACCGCCTCCCGCACAAGCAGCGGCCAGGGTCGCCGCGTAAGTGAAGTGGTGCGGATAGAAACGCCCGAATGGCCCGGCTGGCGCAGAGCCGACCTCACAGCCGTATTTCCCGCCGGTCAGCACGTTGGCGGTGCTGCCGATCACGCAATCGTTGGGTTGATCCACGCCGGTGAAATTACCGTCGCTGACCGCATCGGTGAGCAGAGAGATCGTGCCGACATCGTGGTATTGGAAAGAGTTGCCCGCCGCATCGCCGGCGACCGCCGCCGGGAAGTTGCCAAGCAGAATGCCGATGGCATTATTGTTGTGGTCGCGCATCAGTGCGGTATCGAGAACCGGTGTGCCGGTGTAGTTGTTGTAACCGCTTGACGCCGTCATGCTGAAATTCAAGCCCGCTGCCAGCGTGGCCCCGCCAAGGTTGGCGGAAACAATAAAGGTTTGCGGGCGGATGGCGAAGGCATCGGTAGAGCAGGCCACTACGGTAGGAGCGCCGGTGGCGGGATAGCTCATGCGCACCGTTACGTTTTGCCAAGCGTTGTTCTCGGTAAAGGTCGCCGCTTTGCGTCCGGCATCGGCGGCGGCGAAGGCAAGGGTTTGCGCCGACCCGATCACCGGGCGTGCTCCGCACACCGCGCCGCCGGAGGCATCCGCCAGTTCCACCTTGACGTCGCCGGTAAAGCCGGTTTCCACCGCCGGTCCGCTTTTCAATGCCACCACATCCAGGTTGAATGCCGTCGCGGCGAGCTTGGTGTAGATGACCCCGTTCACGCTGCCGGCGGGTGTGGCCGGCTCGAAGGCGTTGAAGCCGGATGGCACGACCAATCCGCTGCACGGATGGGTGGCGGCACGAATGGTGCTAACCTCGCCCGGCTTCAGTTCCCCGTTATAGATTTTCACTTCATCAAGCCGACCACTGAAGCGATAATTATTGTCGCGTTGCCAGCCGCCGGCGCGCAGTGTCGAATTCACATAGGAGAAAGTGTTGTTGGGCGTCGAGAGCCGTTGAGTGAGCGACTGCGCCACGCCGTCGATATAGAGCTTGTTGCCGGCGACATTGCCGTTGGTGAACACTGCCGCCACGTGGTGCCAGCCACTGGCCAGCCCCGCCGAGCTGATGCCGTAAACATCGCTGTTGCCGGTGTTGAAACCGAAATGTCCGCCGACCAGCCACAGGTCATAGCCGAACCAGCCGACCGGCATCACGCTGTTGGTGCCGTCCCAGAACATCCAGAACGCCACACTGGTCTTGGCACCCGCCGTTGTGTTGGCATTTACCGGGAGAGTGAGCGCGCCACCGTTGTTTGCCGGGCCGGGGAATCCGCCGTAACCGCAGGTGCCCGGGTTGCCGGCGAGCGCGGGAATAGCGGTGGCCGGTGTAGGGCGTGGCGCGCCGATGGCCGTGCCATGCCGGTTATTGCCGCTGCTGTCGAGGACTTCGCCGGCCGTACCGTTCCACGAGGATTCCTCCAGGCGGTATTCCGCGAGCGGAGCTGCAGGGATGGGACAGCTTCGCGCGCTGCCGTCCCAGTTCTTGCCTGTGTTCTCGTTGGCGTAGCCCGCTGCGATCTCCGCCACCGAAAGGGCGTTGGCGAATATTTTGACCTCGTCCAATTGCCCGCCAAAGCCCGGATACCACGGATCCTTCCCTAAATAGAGCGGCCCGGTATTCGAGATGGACGTTCCTGCCAGAGCCGCCTGACTATCCAGAACGCCGTTGAAATAGAGCTTGAGTGATGATCCGCTCTTCACATAGGTGACGTGCGTCCAGGTATTGAGCGCTAGGGGAGCCGCACTGGCATTGATGCCTTCGTTCCAGTTGGACGTCGTGCTGATGCGACTGTGCATCTGATCACTGGACGGAGACATCCACATGGCAAAGGTTCTGTCGGTGTTGGCATTCCCTTTATGGATCAGACTGCGCCATGCGCCGGTGAACGGGTTGGTGTGGCGCACCCAGTAGGTGACGGAGAAATCGCTGCCGGTCTTGCCGACCTCGAGGGCTGGCGTGTTATTGATCAACGCGTAACTATTGGCCGGCGCAAAATTTCCGCCGTTGCAGATCTTGCCAGCGCCGATAACGGCACCGCTGATCGCCTGGCCGTTGTTGGCAGCCACGCTGTCCTCCATTTCGCCCGCCGTGCCGTTCCAGCTTGCCTCATCCATGCGCCATTCGCCCACTATATGTGCCGCACAGGCATGGGTCGAGTTGTAGATCACACTCACGTCCGCCAGCGTGAGTTCTCCGTCGTAAACGCCGACCTCGTCGATCTTGCCCGAAAAGCGATAGCTGCTATTTGCCAGCCAGCCGCCTACGCGCAGGGTGGAATTGACATAGGCGTTGCTATTGGCGGGCGCCCCCTGGCGCTGCGTCAGGGCGCGCAGACTGCCGTCGATATAGAGCTTGTTGGCAGATATGTTGCCGTTGTTGAAAATCGCCACCACGTGGTGCCAGCCGTTTGCCAGGCCGGCCGAACCGGTGCCAAAGACGTCTCCCTGGGCCGTGTTGAAGCCGAAGTTGGCTCCAACGATCCAAAGGTCATGCAGATTCCAGCCGATGGGCATGACGCTGTTGGTGCCGTCCCAGAACATCCAGAACGCCACGCTGGTCTTGGCGCCCGCCGTTGTGTTGGCATTTACCGGGAGAGTGAGCGCGCCACCGTTGTTTGTCGGGCCGGGGAATCCGCCATAACCGCAGGTGCCGGGGCTGCCTGTCAGTGCCGGTGTGATATTGGCTGGCGCGGGCAGCGGGCTGCCGATGGTCGTGCCGTGCCGGTTGTTGCCGCTGCTGTCCTTGATTTCGCCGGAGGTACCGCCCCAGCTCGACTCTTCCAAGTGGTATAGCGCCCGTGGTTGTGGTGGTACGGGGCAACTGCGCACGCTGCCGTCCCAGTTGTTTGCGGCAGCCTCGTTGGCATAGCCGGTGGCAATTTCGGCGGCGGAGAGCGCGCCGCTGAATATTTTGACCTCGTCCAATTGCCCGCCAAAGCCCGGATACCACGGATCCTTCCCTAAATAGAGCGGCCCGGTATTCGAGATGGACGTTCCTGCCAGAGCCGCCTGACTATCCAGAACGCCGTTGAAATAGAGCTTGAGTGATGATCCGCTCTTCACATAGGTGACGTGCGTCCAGGTATTGAGCGCTAGGGGAGCCGCACTGGCATTGATGCCTTCGTTCCAGTTGGACGTCGTGCTGATGCGACTGTGCATCTGATCACTGGACGGAGACATCCACATGGCAAAGGTTCTGTCGGTGTTGGCATTCCCTTTATGGATCAGACTGCGCCATGCGCCGGTGAACGGGTTGGTGTGGCGCACCCAGTAGGTGACGGAGAAATCGCTGCCGGTCTTGCCGACCTCGAGGGCTGGCGTGTTATTGATCAACGCGTAACTATTGGCCGGCGCAAAATTTCCGCCGTTGCAGATCTTGCCAGCGCCGATAACGGCACCGCTGATCGCCTGGCCGTTGTTGGCGGCTACGCCGTCGATGATCTCGCCCGCAGTGCCGTTCCAGAACATCTCATCCATGCGCCAGTCGGCAACCAGCGTCGCTGCGGAAGCGCTGAATGCCGTGAATGCCCAGAACAACATCAGGCAGCAGCATCTTTTCAAGTAACTCATTTGGAACTCCATCCCATTTTTATTGACGGGCATTTTCAGACCTTTCCCTGATATCGGCAAGCCGGGAAGGGTTTTTCCGTCAAGTGGTCGTGTTCGACCGATGAGCGGGTGGGTCACAGGTGACCATCGTCCTGGTCGTGTCCGTGTTTCCTGTAAAGCCAGGACATGGTGCTGATCAGCAGCATGCCAAACACGAAAATGATGATGTAGATTGACCAGTCGAGTTTGACCATCAGGGCGTACAACGCCAGCATCAGGAAGATGCTGATGTTCTCGTTGAAATTCTGCACCGCGATGGAGCGACCCGCGCCCATCAGCAGGTGGCCGCGATGCTGCAACAGGGCATTCATCGGCACCACGAAGAAGCCGGCCATGATGCCGATGCCGATCAGGAGCAGGATGGCGACCAGCGGACTTTTGACCAGCATCATCGCCAGCACCAGAACCCCCATGCCGATCCCCATTGGGATGACTTTCACCGCATGCTCCAGCTTGACGAAGCGCGCAGCAAGGATGGAGCCGATGGCGATGCCGACCGCGACCCAGGCCGTGAGCTTGGCGGCTGTGCCGATGTCGTAATGCAGGACGACAGCGGCCCAGGCCAGCACCAGCAGGCGCAACGTCGCGCCCGCGCCCCAGAACAGGGTCGTCACCGCCAGTGAGACTTGGCCTAGCGGGTCTTTCCACAACAGCGTGAAGCAGTGCCAGAAATCCCGCAACAGGAACAGCGGGCTGCGCGACAGTGGCTTGTGTTCGATCGCCACCAGCGGGATGTAGAGGTTGAACAGTGCCGCGAGCAGATAGATCAGGAAGACGATGAAGATGGCCAGCTCCGGCGGGCTGACCATGGCGGGAACGTGCATGGCATGCATGATCGTGTGCGCGGTGCTTGATGTGACCAACATGCCGCCGATCACGGCCCCCAGGATGATGGCGGCCACAGTCAGGCCTTCCATCCAGCTATTCGCCCACACCAGCCTGTCGTGCGGCAGATACTCGGTGAGGATGCCGTACTTGGCGGGCGAGTAGGAGGCCGCACCGAAACCGACCAGGCCATAGGCGAGCAGGGGGTTGATGCCGACCAGCATCGCCAGACAGCCCATCATCTTGATCGCGTTGCTGATCAGCATCACGCGGCCCTTGGGTAGCGAGTCGGCGAAGGCGCCGACGAAGGGGGCGAGCAGGATAAAAGACACAATAAACGCTTGTTGCAGCACCGGCGTGTGCCAACCTGGAGCGTGAACTTGTTTGAGAAGAGCAATCGCGGCGAACAGCAGGGCATTGTCGGCGAGCGCGCTGAAAAACTGCGCCGCGAGGATGATGTAAAAGCCGCGTTTCACGTTTTGATTGTCTGGAATATCCGGATGGGCGGGGTTTTATAACATGAAATATCCGTTGCGTTAATTAAATTGTCGTTGCAGCCGAATTCATTTTCAAAACGCACTGCGGGTGTGGCCTGCTATCATTCACGGCACTTTTGCGGGCAACTCTTTTCCCTTATGTCTCGTCCGATTCAGGCACACATCGACCTTGCCGCGCTGGCGCACAATCTGCGCGTCGCGCGCCGCGCCACGGCGGCGCGGGTGCTGGCAGTGATCAAGGCGAACGCCTATGGCCACGGCCTGTTACAGGCGGCGGAAGCCTTGCGCGAGGCCGACGGCTACGCCTTGCTCGATGTGCGCGATGCAGTGCGCTTGCGCGAGGCAGGATTTCGCCAGCCCATCCTGTTGCTGGAGGGGTTCTTCTCCCGCGACGAGTTGCCGCTGGTCGCCGAATACGAATTGAGCTGCGTCATTCACAGTGCGCGCCAACTGGACTGGCTGGACGCCTACCCGCGCCCACACGGTCTGTCGGTCTGGCTCAAGCTCAACAGCGGCATGAACCGGCTCGGTTTTCCCCCCGCCGAATATCCCGCTGTGCTGGAGAAACTGAAAGCGCATCGCGCGGTGCACGAGGTCACGTTGATGACTCATTTCGCCCAAGCAGATGAAGCAGCGGGTATCGCGCAACAACAGGCCCTGTTCGAACAAGTGGCCGCGCCTTACCGCTTGCCGCGCTCGCTCGCCAATTCCGCCGCCCTGTTGCGTCATCCGCAGGCGCACGGCGACTGGGTGCGTCCCGGCATCATGCTCTACGGCAGTTCGCCGTTTGACGATACCAGCGCGCAGCAACTGGGCTTGCGCCCGGTGATGACCTTGAGCAGCGAGATCATCTCGATCCAGAACCTGAAAGCGGGCGAGACGGTCGGCTACGGCGCAATCTTCCGTGCCGCGCATCCGATGCGCGTTGGCACCGTGGCCTGCGGCTATGCCGACGGCTATCCGCGCCATGCGCCGACCGGCACGCCCATTCTGGTCGATGGGCAGCGCACGCGCACGCTGGGCCGGGTGTCGATGGACATGCTGGCGGTGGACTTGAGCGAGCTGTCCGATGTAAAAATCGGCAGTCGTGTGGTGTTGTGGGGCGAGGGGATACCGGTAGATGAGGTGGCGCGCGCCGCCGGCACCATCAGCTACGAATTGCTGTGCGCGCTCGCGCCGCGCGTGCCGGTTTCTTCCTGAAATCAGGCCGCGCAGACGCGGGTCGGGCTTTAACCCGACAGATTTTTCATGAATTGTTGTCGGGTTGAAACCCGACCTGCCCTTCGAGCAAACCACGCGCGACCACGCGCATTTTTTCCGGTGAAGCATCGCTTAACGCGATCGGTCTTGCCTTGGGCAGTTCGGCAAAGTGATTCGCTTGCGAGCGCAGATAGCCCGGGTCGTAATGCAGCGCCAGCAATTCGTCCACCAGCGTGTGAAATGCACCGTCCCGGATCAGTCCTTCCCAGTGTTGCAGGCGCTTCGTGCCGTGGAAAGTATGCAGCGCCTGCAGGCGTTCGATCAGTATGTCGGGCGCATCGAGGAAGTGCCGATACTCTTCCAGCAACAGCGCGATACGCGCCTCGCGCGCGGTGTCGAGCAACACGCACGCGCTGTGATGCATCGCGTTCACCAGCGCGGGCGGCAGGCCGATGCGGCCGATGCGGTTGCTTTCCGCCTCGACGAAGACCGGGCGCGCCGGGTTGAATCCGCGCAGGGTTTGCCACAGGCAGGTGTCGAACCAGCGCTGCGACGGTTGCGCCCCGTCCCATTGGCCCAGCACCGAGCCGCGATGCCGCGCCAGGGTTTCCAGATCGAGCACCTGCGCCCCCTCCGCCGCCAAGGCATCCAGCAAACGGGTCTTGCCACTGCCGGTGGCGCCGCAAATCACGCGAAAGGTCAGCGTGGCGGGCAGTTGTTCCAGTTGCTCCAGCACCTCGCGCCGATAGGTCTTGTAGCCGCCTTCCAGCTTGTGCGCCGCCCAGCCGATCTGCGCGAGGATGATGCTCATCGCGCCGCTGCGCTGGCCGCCGCGCCAGCAGTAGATCAGCGGCTTCCAGGATTTCGGATGGTCGCGGAAACACGTCTCGAGATGATGGGCGATGTTCTTCGCCACCAGCGCCGCGCCGACCTTGCGCGCTTCGAACGGCGATACCTGTTTATATAATGTGCCGACCGTGATGCGCTCCTCATCCGACAGTACCGGACAGTTGATCGCGCCGGGAATATGGTCGTCGGCGAACTCGGCGGGCGTGCGTACGTCGATGATTTCGTCAAACTGGCCAAGCTGTGATAGGTTCGCGGTTCTGAATAACATGACGATTTATCAGTGAGCCGTCATTCCGGCGCAGGCCGGAATCCAGTTAATGAAAAATCCCTTTGCGCAGCAAAGATAAAACCCGACTGCCTCTTTAATAAAATCGCTGGATTCCGGCCTGCGCCGGAATGACGGATTTGAGTTGGTTACGGTAAACATACGGAGCAAGGAATCAAAATGAATGAAGTCAAGTTGACCCGATTGTCGCACGGCGGCGGATGCGGCTGCAAAATCGCACCGGCTTTGTTGCGCGAGATACTGGGCGAGGCCAGGCAGAAACTGCCGTTCCCGGATTTGATGGTGGGGACGGAAACCAGCGACGATGCGGCGGTCTATCGCCTGAATGATGAGCAGGCGATCATCGCCACCACCGATTTCTTCATGCCCATCGTGGACGATCCGTTCGACTTTGGCCGTATCGCCGCGACCAATGCCCTCTCCGATGTGTATGCCATGGGCGGCACGCCCATCATGGCGCTCGCCATCGTCGGCATGCCCATCGACAAGCTGTCTCCGGATATTATCCGTTCGATCCTGCAAGGCGGCGAAGCGGTGTGCCGCGATGCGGGCATCCCGATTGCCGGTGGTCATTCGATCGATTCGCAAGAGCCGATCTACGGCTTGGTCGCGCTCGGCATCGTGCATCCCGACCACGTAAAGAAGAACAGTGCGGCGCTTGCCGGCGATGTGCTGATTCTCGGCAAGGGACTGGGCATCGGCGTGCTGGCCGCTGCGATGAAGAAAGAAATGTTGAGCGATGCAGGCTATGCGCAGATGATCGCCACTACCACGCAACTGAACCGCGTGGGCAGCGAGCTGGCCGCGATGCCGGACGTGCATGCGCTGACCGACGTGACCGGTTTTGGTTTGCTTGGCCATCTGTTGGAGATCTGTCGCGGTTCCAGTCTGGGGGCAACGGTGCACTTCGATCAGGTGCCGACCTTGTCCGAGGCGCTACCGCTGGTACAGCAGGGCATCGTCGCCGACGCCATTGCGCGCAATCTGGCGAGCTACGGGCATGAGCTGGATTTCGCGCCGGAACTGGCGGACTGGCAACGCCAGTTGCTGGCTGATCCGCAGACCAGCGGCGGCCTGCTGGCGGCGGTCGCGCCGGAAGCGGCAGATGAGGTGTTGGCGCGTTTCCGCGACGCGGGTTTCGCGCAAGCGGCAGTGATCGGAAAGGTCGAGCAGGGTGCGGCGCGAGTTTTGGTGATATGAGTGATTGGTACCCCGGACGGGAATCGAACCTGTAACTAGCCCTTAGGAGGGGCTTGTTATATCCATTTAACTACCGGGGCAGCGGCGCGCATTCTAACGTAAAATTGCGCCCCCGCTGGCGCCGCAATGGGCGCGCTCATGCAGAAAGGTAAAGCAACATGCGATTTCCCAATCTGAATATTTTCGCGGCATGGTTCTTCATGCCGCAGACCATCTTCATGGGGTGGGCGGCGGCGGCGGGGGGCATGTTGCTCAACGTGCTCGGCCTGGCGACCACCGAAGGCGATATTCCCAGTCGCATGGTGGGGGCGTTGTTACTGTTCGCGCTGGTTTTTCTGGTCTGGTTTCAGATGCGCGGTTTGCCGCCGCAAGGGAAAGCGGGGGGCAACGGCTACACGCTGGGTCATCGCCTGACTCTGATCGGCAATGTGCTGGCTGCCTGCTTGTTCGTGTTCCATTTCTTCGCGCCCAGCGTCGAAAACTATAATGTGCATCTGGTGCTGGACAAGTTCACCACCATGTTCGGTTACCTGTGTCTGGGCTTCTTTGCAATCGGTTTCTCCTTCATCTATCAGTCCTCATTGCCGCAGGAAAAGAACAGTTAAATGCCGTATATCACGCTGGATAAAGCTTCTCTCGCTTTCGGCCACGTCGCCCTGCTGGATCACGTGGACTTTCAACTCGACGAGGGTGAGCGTGTCGGCCTGATCGGGCGCAACGGCGGCGGCAAATCCAGTCTGCTCAAGGTGCTCGCTGCACAAGCCGCGCTGGACGACGGCACGGTGTGGCGGCAACCTTCTGCTCGCATCGCTTATGTCAGCCAGGAGCCGGTGCTGGATGCAAATGCCACCGTGTTCGACGAGGTGGCGCGCGGGCTGGGCGAACTGCAGAAGATCATTACCGCCTACCATCATCTGTCGCATCAACTGGCCGAGCCGGACGCCGACTACGACACCTTGCTGGCACAGATGCAGCCGCTGCAGACCGCGCTGGAAGCGCAGAACGGATGGGCGGTGCAGGCGCGCATCGAGACCGCCATCCAGCGGCTGGAATTGGACCCGGAAGCATTGGTGGGTTCGCTCTCCGGCGGCGTGCGCAAACGCGTGGCGCTGGCGCAGGCGCTGGTGGCTGAACCCGATGTGCTGATCCTCGACGAACCGACCAACCATCTGGACTTTGCTTCCATCGAATGGCTGGAAGGATTGTTGACCGGTTTTCGCGGCAGCGTGTTGCTGGTCACTCACGACCGGAAATTTCTCGACAATGTGGTTACCCGCATCGTCGAGCTGGATCGCGGCAAACTGGCGAGCTTCCCCGGCAATTTTGCGGCGTACCAGAAGGTTAAGGAACGCATGCTGGCAGACGAGGCGGTGCTGAACGCCAAGTTCGACAAGGTGCTGGCGCAGGAAGAGGTATGGATTCGCCAGGGTGTAAAGGCGCGGCGCACGCGCAACGAGGGCCGTGTGCTGCGGCTGGAACAGTTGCGGCGCGAGCGCGCGGCGCGGCGCGAGAAGGTGGGACGCGTGGAGATGAATCTGGACGCAGGCGACCGCTCCGGCAAGCTGGTGGCGGAACTGACCCACGTGAGCAAATCCTTCGGCGTCAGAAGAATCATTGATGATTTTTCCTGCCGCATCCAGCGCGGCGACAAGATTGGTCTGCTCGGCCCCAACGGCGCGGGCAAGAGTACCTTGCTCAAGATCATCCTGGGTGAGTTGGCGCCGGATTCCGGCACCGTGAAATTGGGCACCAAATTGTCCGTGGCCTATTTCGACCAGTTGCGCGCACAGCTCGACGACAATGCCACGCTGGCCGACACCATCAGCCAGGGTTCGGATTTCATCGAGATCGGCGGGCAGAAGAAGCACATCATCAGTTACCTCGGCGATTTTCTGTTCGCGCCGGAACGCGCGCGTTCGCCGGTGAAGAGCTGTTCCGGCGGCGAGCGCAACCGCCTGCTGCTGGCGCGTTTGTTCACCCAACCGGCCAATGTGCTGGTGCTGGACGAACCAACCAACGATCTGGATATCGAGACGCTGGAACTACTGGAAGAGATGCTGGCGCAATATGACGGCACGCTGTTCCTGGTCAGCCATGATCGCGCCTTTCTCGACAACGTGGTGACGCAGGTGATCGCCTTCGAGGGTGACGGCAAGTTGATGGAATATGTCGGCGGTTACGAGGACTGGCTGCGGGTGCAGAAATTCGCTGCCGCGCAGAAAGCACCGGTTGTTGCGCAGAAACCTGCTGCCAAAGTTGTCGCAGACAAGCCAAAATCAGCAACCAAACTCAATTTCAAGGAACAGAAGGAACTGGACGAAATGCCGCAGCGCATCGAGGCACTTGAGCGCGAACAGGAAGAGATCACGGCGGCACTTGGCTCGGGCTCTCTGTTCCGCGACAATCCCGCCCATGCCAGGCAGTTGCAACAACGCGCCAGCGAGATTGAAGATGCGCTATTGCAGCTGATGGCGCGCTGGGAGGCGCTGGAAAATCGTTGAGGGGGTAGTGATGAACAGAAAAATTCTGCCCGGTATTCTCACGGCATGCGCAGTGTTGCTGCCTGCTTGTTCCACGCAACAGCTGATGCAGGTGGCGACCGCCAGCGACCCGAAACAGGCGCTTCGGGGCATGGCCGAGCGCCGTGTCACCTCCTACAAATACAATCCGCAACTCATTCTGTCCGACCTGAAAAAGGCCAGGGCGGACTACAACCGCCTGATGGGGAATGTGCAGAAGGAAAGCGGTGCGAAGTGGGGATCGAAAGAGGCGCGCACCCTACCCGGCCGCACCCGCTACGTAAAATACACCGAGAACTACAAGAACCGCGTGGTGGTGGATTACGACGCAGGCACCATCCTGATCGAGCATCTGGAGGAGGATAAGGTCGCCGACAAGTTGCGCAATGCCGCGGTGGTCGCGTTGCTCACGCCGGACGATCCGGGTGCGGTCGATCTGTTCTCCGACAAAGAGATCGCACTCACCGGACAACCCTATCTGCAGGAACTGGTGGTGGACCAGAACGATGCCGTGCTCAAGTCGCGCGCGGACGTGGAACGTTACGCCGACTATCTGGTGGCGAACCAGTTGCAGCACCGCAGCATCGATGCCGACGGGGTCAGCAAGAATGTGCTGTACGTGCAGATGCGCATGGTCAACACCCACCTCGACAAGCGTGCGGTGCAATATGCAGCCACCGTGCGCGCACATTCGGAAAACACCAAAGTCAGCCGCAGCCTGATCTATGCCGTGATCAAGACGGAAAGCTCGTTCAATCCCTACGCCGTCTCCA
>Ga0210017_1001486_pt1 | contig 20454 bp, 21 predicted proteins | sample CryGeyCG2014_020_FD_183966 | JGI IMG/M metagenome (GOLD analysis project Ga0210017, IMG submission 183966) | Groundwater microbial communities from aquifer - Crystal Geyser CG08_land_8/20/14_0.20 (SPAdes) (version 2) | ecosystem: Environmental > Aquatic > Deep subsurface > Groundwater | place... | reverse complement strand
GAAACTTGTGCACTTCCATCGCACAGCCGATAATTTTACCGGTCAGATCCGAATATTTATATGCTTCAGTCATAACATTGTCAGAATCACAGATTACACTGATTTAAGGATTTCACAGATTCCCTTTCCCAGTCTCATTTTCCACAATCAGCGAAATCTGCGTAATCCGTTTAATCAGTGATTCAGACTTTTTCTGCTTAATCAGCGATTCAGACATTTTCCACCACCCTGATCTCCTCATCCGTCAGCCCGTACATTGTCAGAATCACAGATTACACTGATTAATGGATTTCACAGATTCCCTCTCCAGGCTTTGTTTTCTATAATCAGTGCAATCAGCGTAATCTGCTCAATCAGTGATTCAGACTTTTCCTGTTCCATCAGCGATTCAGACATTTTCCACCACCCTGATCTCCTCTTCCGTCAGCCCGTACATTGTCAGAGTCACAGATTACACTGATTAATGGATTTCACAGATTCACTTTCCCGGCTTTGTTCTCCATAATCAGTGCAATCAGCGTAATCTGCTTAATCAGCGATTCAGACATTTTTTTCTCTTCCGTCAGCCCGTACATTGTCAGAGTCACAGATTACACTGATTAATGGATTTCACAGATTCCCTCTCCAGGCTTTGTTTTCTATAATCAGTGCAATCAGCGTAATCTGCTTAATCAGCGATTCAGACATTTTCCGTTTAATCAGTGATTCTGACTGTTTTATCTCCATTGTCAGCACCATGATTCATCGGATTCCGGGATTACCACGATTAAAGAAACAAACTCCCAACTTGTTCACAATCTCAATCCTGTCCATCCTTTAATCCCAAAAATCCCGGTCTAAACATTTTCCCTCTTCCATCGATAAAATGCTGAAAAAGTGCCTTAATGACCAATAACAAATCCTCCCACCTTCTGCACTTATTTCCCCTGCAGATTCATCACCATCTGCCATGCGGCGATTTCAATAGCTTTTGCAATTGAAAGCGTCTCGGATTTAAATCGCACATCGGTTTTTCGGAGTCCGTTTCGGATCAGCTGATAGACATCCTGAATCGGATTTGTTTGATTTTTATTTTCGATCTTAATTTTGATTCGTTTGGCTTTTAATACTTCCCCCGTTCGGAAATCGGATTTTCCCCGAAGTTCCACATCCAGCGATACCAGCATTGATTCTCTGCGTTCGATTCGCTGATAATTCTTTAAAAAAAGCGTATAATCCTCGCCGATTTCCAAGGCGCCAGCCCAGCGCGATTGCGTCAAGATGATCGTCGTCGCCAGTTCGATCGGCAACAGATCGGCTTTATCGTTTAACGATGTTTTGATGTCAAAGTAAATCCGCCCTTGAGCGAATGCAGGCGCCGTAAAAATTAGCGCGATGCTTAGAACGAGGAACTTTTTACGAATAGATGAAACCATTTCATTTACGGATAACGGCAAATTTGGCGATTGTCGCATCTCCGTCCGGCGTGAAAGCCAGACAGAGATAGACGCCGCTGGAAACCAAACGCCCTTTCTCATTTCTTCCATCCCAAAACGCCTGCTCTCCGTAAACATTTCCATTGCTTGTCGTTAATTTGCGGACAACCGTCCCGTCGAGCGTCATGATTTTTACTTCGGAATTTTGCAGGAGTTCGTCGATGACCATTGGCTCGGCGCTGGGAATCTTATATGGCGATGGGAATATTTTCAACTCTTTATATTTATTTCCACAAGCCGCATAAGGCGATTTATAAATTGAAATTCCCTTAGTCGTGGCCAGATAGGCCAAGCCTTTCGGCGAATCAAAAGCAATATCGAGGATCGTATTATCAAGAATTCCAGAATTGTTAGTTGTAAAGCCTTCGACGTCGTTCAGCCAGACGCCGTCATGCGTGTAAACTTTCACGCCACTACCGACGGTCGCGATCCATTTGTTATTTACGCCATCAACGCGGATACGACACTCTTTAGCAAAGGGAATGCTTGTCAAAACCGCCGGTTCGATCCATGAAAAATAAGCCGTTGGAAAATTCGATGCGACGGTTGCGCGCTGAATTCCACCGGCATTCATAATCCACAATTCTCCCTCATGGTCAAATCTCAGTTCAAATATAGAATTGTTGGCTAATCCGTCAGAAGTCGAAATCCAGTACCATTTGTCGTCGCTTTTATCACCCAGCGTTCCGTTATAATCCAAGACGATGATTCCGCCGGCTGACGGCGCAACGACGCTGGAATGTACGAGAGCGCCAAACCAGACACGTCCTTCCGAATCGAATTCGATAGCGGTAATATGATAGCTAAGATAGTTATGCGACTCAGCGATCGAAAAATGATACCATTGATCATCGGGAGCCAGAACTGCAACAACGCTGTCATTCTGCGCGTACTGGTTGGCAATCCAGAGATTCTCGGATTTGTCGAAAGCGAGACATGCAATTCCAAGATAACTATCGTTGCCGCCTCTACCCTCGGACGCCGCCAACTTCCCGTTTGTCGTGTCATAAACCGTATAATTCGCAAGGTCGTTTAGATTGAATCTCAGGAGTCCGCCGCCGCGTTCCGCGCTGAGATAAGCGCCATACAACGATGCAAAAAAATCTCCATCTCTTTTTCTTTTTAGCAATGTGTAGATTCTTCCAGAAAGTGTATAAGCAATCGTATCGGCGACGAAATAATTCCAGTTGTCTTCCAAATGGTCGTGAATTTTAACGCCGTAATATTCCTTTCGAATGTTATACCAGCCTTTATCGGTGTGAAAACTAATGCCGTTGTTTGTCCCGGCAATCAGTTGACCGTCATCATCCACAAACAGCGTTGTATAAATATTGTCTAATAGAGTATTCGGCGTGAAATATCTCCCCGTATTCGCATCAGAATACCAGAGTCCTTTGGCTAAAGTTCCGCCCCATAAAATTTCACCGTCTCCGGCAATCGTTTTTAAAACTTCATCCGAGGAAATCTGCGTCCATGATTGATCTGAATTCAAGCGAAAAACGCCGGCGCTTGTCGAGGCAATCAATCGCCCCTTAGAATCGACGGTAAGCGACCGAATCGTTCGGTTCAAGGTGTTGTTTACGACGGTTTGGTCGGCAACACGGTAAATTATCGAGCCATAGTCCGCGACGATTTTCCCTTCGCAAACGACGGCATTCGTAACATTAGAAGAACCATAGAAAGGCACTTTTTTCCAGACAGTATCGGGTTTGAAATCCGTATGATTCAAAGCGGTGTAAATCAATCCGGAAGATGTAGAGACCCAGAGTGAATCGTTGATGACATTCAGCGCATTGATCGACGAAATTTCTACCGGAAAATTGTGGTAAAAGTCTTTATACTCATAGGAATCTCCTTTTTGTTTAAAGTGAAGAACTCCCCAATCGACGTTTTGCTGATAAGCGACAAACGCTTGATCCTCGTAAAAGACGATGGATGAAACGGAGGTCAATTTTTCGCGCAGAATTGTTTCATCGAAAATCTTCTCGACGGTTTTTGTCTCCGGATTCCAGATATTAATAGCGCCGTCCGGAGAACTCATGCCTAACCAAATCTTGCCGTGATTGTCTTTTGCGATGCAGGCAACATCAACCTTGCTCAGTCCGTCAGGCAAACCATAAACGTCGAATTTCTCTTGAGCTAAATCAAAAACCACCAAACCACCGCTACTCGCGCCGTAAATCCGATCATTCTGAATAAGAATGTCCCGAATGGTCAATAACGACGTGTAACTATCCCATTCACCAACGACGGTCTGTCCGACCAGCCAAACCGGAAGAATCAGGATCGTCAGGATTTTCAGACAATTTCTGATCATTTATTCATTTTGCGGATAGAGCCAATCAGATTTGCCATTTCGATCATATTCAGTGCGGCGTCCCAGCCTTTATTTCCCGCTTTCGTCCCGGCGCGTTCCAACGCCTGTTCGATATTTTCAGTCGTTAAAACGCCAAAAATAACCGGAACGTCCGATTCCATAGCAAGTTTTGCAATACCTTTCGTTGCTTCATTGGAGACCATCTCGAAATGCGCCGTCGCACCGCGAATTACTGCTCCGAGGCAAATGACGCCGTCAAAATTATTTGACTCAGCGGCTTCTCGGGCAATGCGCGGAATTTCAAATGCGCCGGGAACCCAGAAAATGTGTATGTTTTTTTCATCTGCGCCATGTCTTCTCAAACAATCTAATGCACCTTCGAGCAACTCTTTAGTGATTAGATCATTGAACCGGCTGGCAACGATCGCCACGCTCATTTTTTCAGCAGAAAGTAAACCTTCATGAATGTTTGCCATTTTCTCACCTATTTGTTTTTTAAGATTAAATGTCCCATTTTATCGCGTTTGGTCTTCAGATATTTTTCATTGATCGAATTCGACGGAATCTCAATCGGCACGCGCTCAACGACCTCGAGTCCGTAACCCTGAAGTCCAACGATTTTTTTCGGATTGTTTGTCATCAGGCGCATCTTTTTAATACCGAGATCGGTTAGAATCTGCGCGCCCATTCCATAATCCCGCAAATCTGGCAGGAACCCGAGTCTAACGTTTGCCTCGACGGTGTCCATTCCTTCTTCCTGCAATTTGTAAGCTTCGATTTTGTGCCGAAGCCCGATGCCGCGTCCCTCCTGTCTTAGGTACAAAATTGCACCGCGTCCCTCTTTGGCAACCATCGTCATCGCTTTGTGCAGTTGGTCGCCGCAATCACACCGCAAGGATGAAAAAACGTCGCCCGTTAGACATTCCGAGTGAACTCTAACTAATACCGGTTCGCCTGATCTAAGATCGCCAACAACTAAAGCCACGTGTTCTTTCTCAGTCATTTTATCCAGATAAATGATAACTTTAAAATTGCCGTAACTGGTCGGCAGATCGGCTTCGGAAACGCGCTCGACGTACCTTTCATTTTTTAGGCGATAATCAATGATATCCGCGACGGTGATGATCTTCACGCCATGATTTTTAGCCAATTTATGAAGCGCCCCGCCTCTGGCCATATTACCGTCCTCGTCCATGATCTCGCACATGACGCTGACCGGCTGAAGCCCCGCGAGTTTTGTCAGATCGACCGATGCTTCTGTGTGTCCGGCACGGCGAAGCACGCCGCCTGATCGAGCAATAATAGGAAAAATATGTCCAGGACGGCCAAGATCGTCAGGCTTGGTTTTAGAATCAACAATCGCACGAATCGTCGCCGCGCGATCGAATGCTGAGATGCCGGTTGACGTTCCCTTTTTCAAGTCAACGCTGACAGTAAACCGCGTATTGTGAAGAGCCGTGTTGTCCTGAACCATCAATCCCAGATCCAGTTCCCGTGCTCGCTCCTGAGTCAAACCAACGCACATTAATCCGCGCGCATATTTAGCCATAAAATTGACCTCTGCGGGTGTCACTTTCTCCGCGGCGATGATAAAATCACCTTCATTTTCACGGTTTTTATCATCGACGACAATCACAAACTTCCCATTTTTGATATCTTCAACCGCAGACAAGACTGTATTAAATTTCATTTCACTCATTCCTTTTCAATTGTGATTCCGTGTTTCGGGTTCCGAGTTATCACAAATATTTGCAATTTGATATTTACAATTTTCAATCACCAATTTTCAATTTCTCCCAAATCCCCATCCTTTGATCTTCTCCGATGTGAGCGCGTCTTTTCCCTGATGCAGAAAATTTTCGACATATTTTGCCATTAAATCGACTTCGATATTGACAAAATCGCGTACATTTTTCAATGAAAGATTTGTCGTTTTCAATGTCGTTGGAATCAATGCGATAGACACCATCAAACCTTCCTTTTTCGCAATCGTCAGGCTGATTCCGTTAACGGCAATTGAGCCTTTTTCAGCGATAAACCGAATAAATTCATCGGGAATTTTAATCGTCAGAACCGCTGACTCACTCTGGAATTTCCATGAAATAATTTCCGCAATACCATCGATGTGCCCCTGAACAAAATGCCCGCCGAATCTTCCATTGGCTGGCATTGCGCGTTCCAGATTCACGCGATTGCCGGTTTTAGCAATCCCAAGTGTCGAACGTTCAAGCGATTCGTGAACCGCCTGCGCCGAAAACCGATTCTCCGATAAATCGACAACCGTGAGACATACGCCGTCAACGGCAACGCTGTCGCCGATTTTCAGATTTTCCATCGTAATTCTACAAGAGATGGAAAATATTTTTCCCTCGGGATTTGGAATTATTCCGACAATTTCGCCGATTTCTTCGATTAAGCCGGTAAACATCAGACGAGCGCTCCTATTAGAAAAATGTCATCACCCATCTTGACCGGCTCGCTCCATCGGAGTTGAATCGCTTCATTGAGTGATTTCAGCAATCCGCTAAAAGCCATGATCCCGGTTCCGATAATTTTTGGCGCGATGAACACTTGCAATTCGTCGATCAACCGTTCAGAAATCAACGACCCCGCAACCTGTCCTCCGCCTTCACAGAATATTGAAGTGATCCCAAAATCTGTCAGCGCTTTTAGAGCCGCGTTTAAATTAATCCAGCCAAGTTCATTGCGTTCCGTTTGAATCACATGAACGCCAAGCGCTTTCATTTGTTTGATCTTCTCTTCTTTTGCATCGGTTGAAACAACCAAAACCGTTCGCTTTTTATATTCATCCGACACTAATTTCATCCGAAATGGCATATTCAGAACATCATCGAGAACCACGCGATAGGGAATAAATCCCGTATGATTTCCCGGCAGTAACGATGGATCGTCTTTGAAAACGGTTCCCATTCCGACCATCACAGCATCATACTTCAATCGTTGTTCTTTGGCAAAAACACGCGACGGTTCGGAAGTAATCCACTGACTTTCCCCTGAGACATCGGCGATAAAACCGTCCGTAGTCAATCCGAGTTTTAACGTGACCCATGGCTTATTTTTTTGCATCACGGAAAAGAAGCCGCGATTGCATTCTTTGGCTTGATCCTCTAAAATGCCAACCGTCACCGGAATTCCAGCATTTCTCAGTACACGAATCCCTTCGCCATTAACTTTCGGGTTTGGGTCAATGGTAGCGACGAAGACTTCATGGATTCCGGATTGAATAATCGCTTCGACACACGGCAGCGTCTTCCCAAAATAACAACACGGTTCGAGACTTACATAAAGCGTCGAACCCGCGACTTTTTCACCGGCGCTACGAATGGCTTCGATTTCCGCGTGCGGCGCTCCAAATAAATGATGAAATCCTTCGCCAACGACTTGGTCATCTTTAACCAGAACCGCGCCGACGACAGGATTCGGACTCGTCCATCCGCGTCCGCCTTCCGCTAATTCCAGCGCTCTTTTCATCCATTTTTCGTGCATCATCATAAAAAAATCCCGATTCTCCCGGGACTTTTCAAAAAAACTCTTCTCTCATCCGGACTCTTACCGTCGGCGCCCGAATTTCACAGGCTCTGTCCCAGATTTTCAAGGACTCGCGGACTTTGACCGCCGGTCGGGACTTACGCCCTGCCCCGAAGAGGTTGTGTAAATTAATACATACAATCTGGATATGCAAAAGATGTTGCAGGAGCAATTTGCCGTTTTCTGGTATTTTTTTGGTTTTATCTTTTGAAAAAAACCGTCAAAATGACTATATTTCCGTCGTTTTTTAACCATAGCGAATTCTATTTTGAAATGGTAACCGCTTCCAGATTGCCGGGATTTTCTACCCGATCTCGAGTGTCTGATCGCATAACGAAATGTCTAACTTTTTTTAGGAGAACCAATGAAGTACTATCGCAGAACAAAAAGAGGAATGGTTATTACAGAAAACCTCAACGAGATATTTTCAACATGGCGCGTCGGCGAAAAATGGCTGTTTATCGGTCCTCATGACGACGATATTATTCTCGGGGCCGGGCTTCTGCTTCAAGCCGCTCTCAGAAATAACGTCGAAGTCTTCGCACTTGTTACAACGGACGGTCGGATGGGTTATTGCAAAGCCGAACAGGAGCATACGATCAGCGAAATTCGCAAAAATGAGACGCTGGAATCTTTCCGAATTTTAGGCCTTCCTGAAGAAAATATCTTCTTTGCAAATATCCCCGACTGCGACACAAATTCGTATATCGGTCGCCGAAAAGCCAAACTCGGTGATCCAGAAATAAAAGGCTATACCGGTCTGCAAAACGCATTTACCTATTTTTTACGAAAAGTCAGCCCATCGCGCGTCTTTCTACCAACCGGCGCAGATTTACATCCCGATCATAAAATTGTCTATCAGGAAGTGCTCATCTCACTTTTCCATGCCGGCGGCAACATTTGGCCAGAACTGGGCCCAGCATTAAAAAATGTCCCATGGGCGTATGAATTTTCCGTTTATTGCGATTTCGCAACGCCTCCGACGATCAAAGTCCTTGCTGACGATCTCATTTTTCAGAAAAAACTCGAAGGCATGCTTGCTTATAAGTCACAGGAACAAATTGCTTCGCTCGTTGAAAATCTTAAGAATGGCGGACCGGTCGAATTTTTCAAATCCGTCGATATGGCTTTCTATCATCCCGAAAATCACACCGCCGATTTCTGATCGGCAATTATCGACTTTTCAAGGGAGACATTCCGATGAACGATGTCAGTACGATCAAGCAGATTCAAAACCCGGAAACGAAAAGCCGCATTCTCTACTGCGGTGATGACGATCTCGAACGTGCGGCGCTTTATCTTTCTTCAATTCTGTTTGATCAAAAATACGCTTTCGACTACATTCCATCGACATCCTCGTTTCCATACAATCTGGATTTGAATCGCTATCAGATAATCATACTCAGCGATTATCCACGCGCCAACTTCACGAACAGTCAGTTGTTTGAGATTTGTGAATGGATCGATGCGGGCGGTTCGCTCCTAATGATCGGCGGATGGGAATCATTTACGGGCATGAAAGGCGAATACACCGATTCCCCGCTTGAAATAGCTCTGCCGGTAATACTTTCCCGAAGCGACGATCGTGAGAATTACTCTCATGGAATCGTTGTACTGCCTGGCGATAAAAACCATCCAATCGTTCAATCGTTGGATTGGCAGAACCCTGCGATCATTTCTGGATTCAACCGGTTTGTGCCGAAAGATGAAACCAAGACGATTATCATTGGAAAACGCATCCAAATCGAGTTTCAATTGGCTCTGTCACTTGCGACAGATTCGGAAAACATTCCACTTCTGGTCATCGGAAAATCCGGAAAAGGAAAAGTCGGAGCGTTGGCATTCGATCTGGCGCCGCACTGGGTCGGCGGCTTTGTCGATTGGGGTGAAGGTCGGGTGCGAATCAATTTCAATAATAACTTTATCGAAGTGGGAGATCAATATCATCGGTTCGTTTCATCTCTTATTTCTTGGTTTATTTAGATGGAGGTTGTTAGAGTGAAAGGCAACGCTTTGGTCGCTCAGGCGGGCGGTCCAACAACAGTCATTAATTCCAGCCTGTCGGGAATTATCACACAGTGTTTGAAGGAAAATGCAATTGAAAACGTGTACGGCTGTCACTGGGGCATGCTGGGATTGATGAACGAAGATTTCGTTGATCTCGGCAAAGAAGACAAAACAGTCATTGAAGGGTTGAAACGCACGCCTTCCAGCGCGCTTGGTTCGTCGCGATATAAATTGTCCGATAAAGACATGCCAAAAGTTCTCGAAATCCTAAAAAAGCACAACGTCCGCTATTTCTTCGGAATTGGCGGAAATGACACAATGCTCAATGTTTATCAGGTTGAAAAATATTGCCACAAACATGATTATGAACTTTATGGAATGGGTTGTCCGAAAACAGTTGACAACGATTTGTTCGGCACAGACCACACGCCCGGTTTTCCAACGGCGGCACGGTTCGTAGCGCTTTCCGTTCTTCAAGCGGGAATTCTCTCGCGCGACATGCAGAAAGTTGATCAGTTTGTTATTTATCAGACTATCGGACGCGACGCCGGATGGTTGGCGGCTTCCGCTTTCGCGGTGAAATCTGCCGAATCCGATCCGCCGCATATCATTCTCCTTCCGGAAGTTCCGTTCGACGAAGAGAAATTCTTCGCAAAATTCGAAGAAACATATCGCAAATTTGGTTTTGTTTCGATCATTTGCGGCGAAGGAATCGTCAATGCCGATGGCACGCCGGTTTCGGCTTCCAAAACTAAAGACAATTTCTCGAACGTCGAATTCGGAGCGATGGGCGGAGCGTCCGCCGCGATGATGTTGCACCGAATGTTGACAAACAAATACGGGTACAGAGGAGAATTTCAGGTTCCAGAATCGCTTCCCATGTGTTCAGCCGACCGCGCCGTTGAAAATGACATCGAAGAAGCATTCATGCTTGGTCAGGAAGCGGTCAAGTTCGCCGTCAATAAAACATCCGGCCTTATGACGACCATCGAACGAACATCGAACGCTCCTTACCAGATTAAAATCGGCACGATCCAACTAGAAAAAGTCGCCGCCAAGACCAAGCCGATTCCCAAAGAATTCATCGCCGAAGACGGCATGATGATGACCGAATCGTTCAACGAATATATCAAACCATTGATCGGCGAACTGCCAAAATACGTCAAATTGAATTTTTATCCCGTGAAATAACTGAAAGCAAAACAGGAGTTTTATGAACAATCGCAAAACAAAGTATAGCCGTTTTGCACTGATAAAAGAGATGCTCGAAACTTCCGAAATTATCCGGAATTTCCAGACAAAAGATATGAATCCTATCATTAAGGCTTTGAAAAAAAGTGAAAAACTGTTTTTGACCGGCGAAGGTTCGTCAAGAATTTTTCCCGCAAAAAACGCAACCAACATCGCGCAAAAAGCCAATCTTCCACTGACTATTTACACGCAGGGAAGTCGCCAAGCGGCTGAATTTGACTTGAAAGATTTTGTTCTTTTCGGCGCTTCTAACTCCGGAAAGACCAAAGAAGTTATCTCACTATTTAAGACCAAACCCGCCGCCGCAAAATTTGCCTTGACGGCCTATCGTGATACGCCGCTTGAATCGCTTAGCGAAGCCGGTTTTATTCTGTCATGTGGCGCGGAAAATGCCGTCGCCGCCACGAAAAGTGTTATCGAACAGGCGCTTTTCTATCATAAAATGCTGTTGAATTACCAAGGAAAAGATTTAGATCAAGTGACTTTGAGCCGGTTAGCCGATCTTTCTGCTGAAGTCCTCGAATTGCCCGTTGAGCCGGAGATCACGGCAAAGATCGTCGCCGCGCCAATTATTTACTTCGCCGGAAGAAACGTCGGAGTTGCCGAAGAGGCGACATTGAAAACCAACGAGATCACACGCAAGAAATCGGCTTATCTTGAAGGTACTTACGCGGTTCATGGTATCGAAGAGGTCATGGACAAGTCCGAGACCGTCATCGTCGTCAATCCCTACAAAGAAGAAGAAGAGAAATTTCAGGAAGTTCTCGTCAAGGGCGTCGGAATGAACGTCATCGCGATCGCCTCGCGCGAAACAATTTTCCCGACGATCAAAATTCCAACACTGGAAGGTTTTGATAATTATTTGCAACTTCAGATGTGCTGGAACCTGCTGGTCGAAGTCGGAATTGCTGAAGGCATCAATCTTGACAAACCGGTTCGCGCCCGGAAAGTCGGAAACGAATTTTTAGGTTAATTAAAAAAGGAAGAAATCAACGTGAAATATTACGTCGGAGTCGATTTTGGCGGCACCGAGATTAAAATCGGCGTCATCAATAACAAAGGGGAGATTCTCCATAAAGATAAATTCGTCACGGATACAACAAAAAGCGGCGACCAGATTGTCGAACACATCGCCGACAGCGTCGAAAAGGTCATCGAACAATCCCGCGTGCCTACCACAGAAATCAAAGGCATTGGCATCGGCTCGCCCGGCTTGTTGAATCCCAAAACCGGTCAACTCAAAATCGTAACCAACGTTCCGCAGTTGAACGACATTTACTTTGCAGAAGGCATCGGAAAACGTTTCCATCTTCCGTCATTCCTTGATAACGATGTGAACGCAATGGCTCTCGGCGAATTTTTCTACGGCGCCGGACAAGGTTATCGGGATATTATCGCCCTGACGCTTGGGACGGGCGTTGGCGGCGGGATTATTCTCGACAGTCAATTATATCGCGGAGCGACCTTCACTGCGGGCGAAATTGGACACATGTCGATTGACGCAAACGGCTTATATTGCCCGTGCGGCAATTACGGCTGTCTCGAACGTTATATCGGACGTGATGGCATTGTCACACGTTTCAAGATGTTCAAAAGTAAAGGCATCTCGACCCGAATCGAAGAGTTCGCCGAAAATGGGGAAATCACGCCAAAAGCGATCGCCATGGCGGCTGGCGCAGGCGACGAGCTATCTATCGAAGTTCTCGCCGAAACCGGTAAATTTCTCGGCATTGCGCTCGCCAGTTTGACGAACATTTTGAATCCCGAAGTCTTTATCATCGGTGGTGGAATTGCCAACGCGGGTGATTTAATATTGGAACCGGCTCGCCGCGAACTCATCAAACGCGCCTATACGATTCCGGCAAAGAAAGTCATAGTCGTTCCTGCAAAGTTGAAAAACGACGCGGGAATCGTCGGATCGGCATCCGTCGCAGTCGCCAAGTTATCCGAATAAACTCAGATTCTTTTTCATTTAAATCGCCTCCGGTCGGCTCTTGAATATCATGAGTATAATTTGAGATGGTTTTCTTATTAAAAAACAGCGGTTTCGGGCGATAGATGTTTCCATAAATTATATCGATCTTGCCTTTTGACCGTTTAAATTCATACATTCCAAGCAGTATTTTAAAATATTCGATAGAATAAATGACTATGGATTTACACGAAGAGAACGGTTTTAAACATTTCAAAGGATCGCCCGATTTAAGATGCAAAAGCGACTTCGCACAATTAACGGAGAAAACCAAAAAGGAGAAAAATTGAGATGAACCGCATGAAGATAATTCTTGGATTATTTGGATTGTTGTTCCTCGCAGGATGCGAAGACCTGGTCACGAAATTCGAGTCGGAAGAGAAAGGATTTCTCTATAAGACCCACCATTCCATCAATCCGCCAACGTCTGCTGATACACTTAAAGTAATGACATGGAACATCCGATTCGGCGCGCGCAGACTTGATTGGTTTGGCGACTCTTGCGGCGACCGAGTTATTTTGTCCGATGACGAAGTACTTCTCGGATTAGCGGGAATCGCCGATAAAATTGAGGAACTTCAGCCTGACATTTTATTCATCGAAGAAATTGACGTCGATTCCAAACGCACCGGATACATCGATCAGATGCAATGGCTTTTAGACAACACTTACTTCAATTACGGCGCATACACTTCGATGTGGCAAGCGCAGTATGTTCCTTCCGACGGTATAGGAAGAATCAACACCGGCAATGCGATTTTATCCAGATGGAATATTACCGACGTGAAACGGATTCAATTGGCGTTGCGCGGCGATCAGGATGCGCTGACGAAATACTTTTATCTGCGCCGAAATATGTTGATTGCAAAAATCGCCGTTCCCAATCTAAACAACTTCTTCGGTGCTTGCATCCACGCAGAAGCGTTTTCTACCGACGATACCAAGAAGAAACACGTCGAACAATGCCTTGAAGAACTGACGAAAATTACCAACAACGGCGGATTATTCATCCTTGGCGGCGATTTTAACCTTCTTCCTCCCGGTTCAGATTCGACGGACTTTTGTGATGAAGACGGATGCTCCGATGAACATTTTCACGGGAAAAATGATGATCCGTTCCACAAAGAAGGCAGTAATTACACACCAGAAATCACCTGGCTACAACCGATGTATGACAACTTCTTCTGCGCAGTTCCGCTTACCGAGTTCCAGTCCGATCAACTTCACCATTTCACCCACACGACGAACCATTCGGATGGTTTTTGGAATCGAACATTAGACTATCTCTTCTCCAACGTCAATTTTATCGCCGGTTCCGATTCGACGCATCAGGAAGCAATCCCGCTCTCTGATCACTGTCCGGTCACTGCAAAATGGAAGGTGCCGAAGTGAAAAATATTAAATTGATCACCCTTCTACTTCTTATTTGGTCTGCCGGTTTAGGTGAAAGTGCGACTGCCGATGAATCTTTTTGGGTAAGAGAATCGGCATTTTTACTCCAACGCGGCAGAATCGAGAAAGGCATTTTCCAACCGCTGATATACGGGTTTTCAGAAAATCTCGAATTTTCAACTCACGCATTGGCATTTTTCGTCATGCCAAATTTAAGCATCAAATTGTCTCACCAGAACGTTGGGAACTGGCGTTTCGCATCAACACACGGATTGATTTATCCGACACCGTTACTTCGCTTGATTTCGCGAGAAGGAACAGGCGGAATTATTTCTCCGGAATTTTCTATTCCACATCTTATCGGCATCTCGAATGGGGTCCTTGTTTCTCGGCAATTTCAATCCGAACTCATCACACTGAAAGCCGCCATCGACGTCGGACTTAAAATGGGAAAATTGGACGAACGTACAACGATTGATTTACCGCTGGTTTACCCACGACTAAACTCTTTTTACACGAGTTGCGGGATGAAGTTCGGATTGGATGTCAGGCACCAATTTTCCTCCAAATTCGACATATTGGCAGATGCGGACTGGTTTGTTTTTCCCGGCTCAGATGATGGATTCGCATGGGAACACAAAATTCTCGTCGCATATCACAGCCGAAGAAATCGGTTCAGTCTTGGTTATAAGTTAGTTTATGGGGAATATCCTTTTGGAAAAGCGTGGCATCTGATCGCGCCGATTTTCGACTATCAGCGAGCATGGGGGAAATAACTACCTCCTATCGATGAGTTAAAGACCAGTTTTCGGCTTCTACGATTCATCCGGAAAGAAACACACACTGTAACTTTAAAATAGTTGTAGAAACACGGTATTCACTGACTCTACACTTCGCTATGATGTTTGATCGACTTGCCTTTTACCATGAAAATCACATCTTCGCAAATATTCGTTGATAAATCGGCGACACGCTCGAGTTTTCGGGAAATATCAATCAATTGCAGAGCGCGTTCAACGGTTGACGGGTCTTTTGTCATGCAATTCATTAATTCGTTAATCACTTTATCCCGTAAATCATCAACGATATTATCTCGCATGCAGACTGTTTTAGCCGTTTCGGCATCTTCATTGATAAATGAATTGATAGCGTCCTTGAGCATACCGTTCGCCTCCTGCGCCATGAGCGGAATATCGACCAACGGTTTGACGGCGGGACGCTCAATCAGAAATAGCGCGCTTTTGCAAATGTTGACGGCGCCGTCGCCGAGTCGCTCGAAGTCGCCACTCATTTTCAGGATCATCAATATCGTCCGCAATTCTTTCGCACGTGGTTGAAATTGGGCAATCACTTTGATGCACTCCTCGTCCATCTGAAGGTCAAATTCGTTGGCGCGTTGCTCATCCTTTTCCATGATCTCTTTCAGCATCGCGGCATTTTTTGTCTGCAAACCTCTGATGCTTCGTTCGATCATATTCTCAACATGCGAGCCAAACTCGATGATGTCTCGTTTGAGTTCGGTAATTTTTTCAAACAGCATGGTTAATACCGCCTTTCTTGATAACAATAATTCGTTTCATAGGCTATCCAAATTTCCCCGAAATATATTCTTCTGTACGTGAATTCTCTGGAACGGTAAAAATCTTCTCCGTTGAGCCAAATTCGATCACCTCACCGAGGTACATGAACGCCGTGTTGTCCGACACGCGCGCCGCTTGTTGCATGTTGTGAGTCACGATGACGATCGTGTATTTTTCCTTCAATTTCTCAATCAGTTCCTCGATGCGCTTCGTGGAAATCGGATCGAGACTTGCGCACGGTTCGTCAAACAAAATCACTTCCGGTTCAATGGATAAACACCGCGCGATACAGAGCCGCTGTTGCTGACCTCCGGAAAGTTTCAGAGCGCTTTCGTCAAGCCGGTCTTTGACTTCATTCCATATAACGGCTTCCGTGAGCGATTTCTCAACTCGCTCCTCAATAATGTCCCTGTCTTTGATCCCATTCACTTTCAACCCAAAACTCAGGTTTTCGCGAATGGATTTCGGGAATGGATTCGGCTTCTGAAAAACCATTCCCACTTTCCGCCGGATTTCGACGATGTCAGTATCCGGTTTATAAATATCTTTATCGTCGAGATAAATCTTACCTTCGAGATGCGTGTTCGGAATTAGATCGTTCATCCGATTCAGCAGGCGGATAAATGTCGATTTGCCGCAACCGGATGGTCCGATAATCGACGTTACCCGGTTCTCATAGATGTTCATACTGACGTCTATAAGCGTCTGCTTTGCGCCGTAATAAAAATCGACATGCTCAGCTTTCATTCGAATGAGATCAGACAAATTCATATCTCCTTTGTCGTTGTCTTAAAAAGATGGCAAAACCGGAAATGATCAGAACAATCAGCATCAGAAGGAACGCGCATCCATAAGCGATAAGCGTTTGCTGTTCAGGAAACGTGCCTTCGGTCATCAAGGCGTAAATGTGATACGGCAGAGCCATCACCTCGTCAAAAATGGATTTCGGGTAGCCACGAGTATAAAAGGTTGCCGCCGTGAACATGATTGGCGCGGTTTCACCTGCCGCTCGGCCGATACTTAAGATCACTCCGGTCATAATTCCCGGCGAAGCCGTTGGTAAAACGATTTTCCGAATCGTCTGCCACTGCGTCGCGCCCAATGCCAACGAAGCTTCACGCAGAGATTGCGGTACGGCAAGTAAAGCTTCCTGCGCCGCCGAAATGATTCCTGGCAGAATCATGATGCCAAGTGTCAAACTACCGGAAAGAATCGATATACCAAATCCGAAAAACTTCACAAAAACCGATAATCCGAACAGTCCAAACACCACTGAGGGAACGCCCGCTAAATTGTTGATGCTCATACGGATCACGTTAACGACCACACTTTTCGGACTGTATTCACAGAGATAGATCGCGCAGGCAATGCCGATTGGAAGCGCAAAAAGAACAGCCCCGATAGTTAGATAGATCGTCCCAACCAGAGCAGGTGCAATTCCGCCTTGCGTCATTGCATGGCGTGGAACCTGCGTGAGAAATTCCCAACTCAATACTTTTAATCCATTGATCGATATGAAATAAAAAATCATTCCAAGAGAGATCAACGCCAACAGCATCGCGAGGTACAGAAATCCGAATCCGAAATATTGCGTTACGTTGCTCCGTTTCATCGACCCAGCCCCAGTTTTAGCCGATAGCGACGACTAATGATTTCCGCAATGATGTTAAAAACGAATGTGATCAGAAACAGTATCAGCCCGATGGCGAAGAGCGCGTGATAATGCGGGCTTCCCATTGCCGCTTCGCCCATTTCCGCGGCGATTGTCGAAGTCATCGGACGAACCGGATCGAATACCGACTGAGGAATCATTGCCGCGCCGCCTGCTACCATCAAAACGGTCATTGTCTCTCCAACAACGCGGCTCATGCCGAGAATAATCGCCGTCGAGATTCCGGAACCGGCGGCAGGTAGTATGATTTGTGTCAGGGTTTGCCAGCGATTTGCACCGACAGCGTACGCGGCTTCGCGGAAGCTTTTGGGAACGTAATTCAACGCGTCTTCCGCGAGACTGCAAACCGTCGGAACTGCCATGATCCCAAGAATCAGGCTTGCCGTGAATGCACAAAGTCCGGTCGAGAGATCGAACGTTCTTTGCAGATAGGGTGCAACGATGATCATTCCAAAGAAACCATAAACAATCGAAGGAATGCTTGCCAATAGTTCGATGAGCGGTTTGAGGACCGCTTTTTGTCGTCTTCCCGCGATTTCATGAAGATACAATGCGCTTCCTAAACCGATCGGAATGCAGATCAGCATAGCGCCGAGTGTTACCCAAAGCGTCCCGAGAATCAGCGGCAGGATACCGAATTCCGGTGGTTCGGACGTTGGATACCAAGACGTTCCGCCAATGAATCGCATTAGGTTGACTGTGTTGAAAACCGGCAGTCCCTCTGAGAATAGGATGATGATAATTCCCAGTAAAAACAGAAGCGATGAAAATGCCATTCCCATGAAGCCGTATTTGAACGCTTTTTCGGAAATTTTACTTCTCATCGCTTCTGTCGATCCTGCATATCTCATTTTTGATTACAAGCTATTTTAAACCGACATACCCGGCTGTTTCTACTAATGCCTGTCCTTCTTTACTGAGAATGAAATCGATGTATTTTTTAATCCACCCTTTCGGTTTTCCGTTCGTGTACATGAACAGTGGGCGAGAAAATGGATACTCTTTCGATAGGATTGTCACCTTAGAACAGGTTATTCCATCGACTGTAATTAGTTTGACGCGCTTTGTGATGTAGCCAAAACCAATATAACCGATGGCGCCGGGTGTCGTTTCGACGGCTGTTTCAACTGCCTTATTCGACGCATTCAACAACGCATCCTTCCGGACTTTCTCGTCATTCAGCGCCAGTTTTGCAAACGCTTCATAGGTGCCGCTTGACGTATCGCGGGAAAGCACGACGATCTTTTTGTCTGCTCCGCCAACCTGTTTCCAGTTTGTTATTTTACCTGTATAAATCTTCCGAATTTGGTCTTTGGTCAGATTCTGAACAGGATTCGACGGATGAAGAACGACGGCGATTCCGTCCATCGCAACCACATGCGCCGTTGGATGAATGCCACGACTAATGGCATTTTTTATTTCGGAATCCTTCATCGAACGCGACGCATTCGCGATGTCGCAGGCTCCGTCATTCAAAGAGGCAATTCCGACACCGGAACCGCCACCCTGAACGGACAGTGTCACATCCGGATTGACATTCATAAACTCTTCGGCCGTCAGTTGAGCAACTGGCAGAACCGTTGTCGAACCTGTGAGACGAATCTTTTCACCGGCAAATCCTGCCAGTGTCATTGTCATAACGATTAGTACTGTAGATAATATCTTTTTCATTTTACACCTTCCATAAATTAGAATTTAAATTGGAAATCAACTTGAACTATTTGTTCCGGAACACGAGTTCCCGAAAGATTCTCGATCCGGTAATAATCAACGCCAAGAATGACATTTTTCATGAGTCCGTACTGAAAAACGATCTCGCTCCCGCCTATTCCCGTCATACCGCCGTATGCGTCAGAGTCGGGGAAAATATCCAGCCATGAATCTTTTTCCAGTTTACGATACGAATATTTGATCTGCCACTGATTCTTATCCTTGATCTTGTCGTTTCCTCCGAAGAATCCGAATGCAAATCCATTCTGCAAACTGTCGGCGGCTATATTTCGGTTATATTCGCAAAACAACCCGATCGCCGGCAAAAGCACGTTATACACTTGCATGTCTGCGCCGACAGACACTATCCGGTAATCGCCGGAAAGATGCTTGACGTTACTCGCATCTTTGTAATATGTGTTACTCCATTTCGCATGATCCAGTGTCGCATCCTTTATCTGATTGAACTGATAATAAGTCGCTCCAATCGTTGCGGTATAGGAACCTTCTTTTGCGAATAGAATTCCCGGCTGAACGAGAATCATCGCGGGATCCTTTTCGTCCTTGATCTCATCGATGAAATAATAACCCGTTTTCAGAAACAGGTTTTTCTTTTTCAATCCCGCGGCTAAGCCTTCGACGGTGATGTCAGTATCCCACAGATAATCCGAAGGCGTCCAAAATACAGAACCAGCGCCTATTTTTCCACCGGTAAGCGTCATCCAATTCGTGATTGAATATCTGGCATAAGCATAATCCAGCATGATCGTTTTCGTCTCAAACGAATTTTCAAACGTTTGATTTGTCGAGCGCGGATCGGTGCCGCCGGACGCCAGTCCGAATCCGACATTCAGTCCGGAAATTACTTCCGCTTCTCCGCCCAAACGGAACCGATAACGAGCACGATTCCTGGCATCTCCGCCTTCACGCTGTTCCCATTGATCCCGAAGACGGAAATCGCCTTTCAGGTTAAAAGTCTGGATCCATTTCGGAAGCGTCGATACTTTGGCTTTAGCCAACTGCGTCCGCATCTCTTCTTCGGACAGGATCAAGATTTCATTTGCGCGTCCAGGACTGATGACGCCTTTTTCTACCAATTCACTCACCAACAAATCCAGTTCACCGGCGATGATCCCGGACGGCAGAATGCCGACCAGCATCAAAACGACCGATAACCAAATTGCTCTTTTCTTCACTTGAACCTCCTTTGAGTTTCTTCTTTCTTGTTAAACATCTTCTTTTTCACGCCAATATCTACAAATTGAAAATGAAGAAGGAATCAAGAAATCGTTAATTTTTGGTTAAGATTTCAAGAAATAATGATTACGGAGAACCACTGAGGACACGAATCGCTTGTTCTGCATGTCCACCTGTGGCGGATTGGACTTTACTCTGAGACCATCTTTCACCTGAAAATACCTTCATTTAACTGGCAAGTTTCATAACATCGTACACACTATTTATGTCATAACATCGTACACACTTTGCATAACTTCAGATAAAAGGTAAAAGAACAATGTCTAAAAAAA
>Ga0210017_1001478_pt1 | contig 20489 bp, 17 predicted proteins | sample CryGeyCG2014_020_FD_183966 | JGI IMG/M metagenome (GOLD analysis project Ga0210017, IMG submission 183966) | Groundwater microbial communities from aquifer - Crystal Geyser CG08_land_8/20/14_0.20 (SPAdes) (version 2) | ecosystem: Environmental > Aquatic > Deep subsurface > Groundwater | place... | reverse complement strand
AACAGAAAAGACAATAACTATTAGAGGAGATGTCTGCGCTGTGGAAGAGCCAGTTGAGAAGAAGACAATAATAACAGTTGGTCCAGAAACACAGGCAGTTGCTCAGGGTGCAAGCGTTATATACCCATTGACAATAAGCAATGCAGGAAACACAGCAAGAACATATGTTGTAAGCATTGACGGAGCAGAGACATGGTCAACTGTAGAGGTAACACCAAGCAACCTTGTTGTGCTGAATGCAGGAGAGTCAAAGGCTGTTTATGTTTCACTAACAGCAGATGATGATGCAACAGCTGGAGAACACATGTTTGTTCTTTCAGTAAAATCAGGCGACAAGACCTTAAAGCAAGTAACTCTTAAAGCAGATGTTACAGGAGAAAAATCTTCAGGAGCATTAAGCCTCAAGAGAGGACTTGAAATAGGAGTTATAATCCTAGTAGTTCTTCTTGTTATCTTGGGTTTGATAATAGGATTCAACAAGCTCAGAGAGAGAGAAGAAGAGCCTGAAGAGCCTGAGAAGGGAGAAACCTATTATTAATTTTTTATTTTTTTAACTTTTTCTTTATTTTTAATTGATTATATTTTTTCTTTAAAGAACTTTTTTATATCTTTTATTAAAATTTAGATATTAATCAACCCAAAATCATTTAACAGTTCATAAATAATCCCAAATACAAACAAAAGAATTAATATCCAGCTTATTATACTGTTCTTTTTAATGCTGTACTCTGGCTTTCTCTCTCCGAGCTTTTTTGCCTTTATATACATAAGAACTATAAGTATTCCCATGAGGCCGCCTGAAACAGAGCCTGCAACACCAATTGTTTTCACAAAGCTTTTCACACCAAGCATGAAAATAACCAATGGAACAGAGCATGTCAAAAACCATGATGAAAACTTATCTATCTTGTAATCATACTCAAACATCTCTTTAAGGGAAAAGGCTAATATCAAGAAAGAGCTCATCATTGTTATTATTCCAAACAATGTTCCAAAGACAAGCATTTCATAGCCAATTGCATTGCCAAGGCCAAGTATTGCGCCGTCTGTTGTGTTTATGCCTGTTACACCAACAACAATAAATGCAAAAATAATGTAAACTACCAATGGTATAGAACACCCAATAATAATTGCTTTCTTCATATAAGCTTTGTTTTCCTTAAGCTCTTCTTTCATCTCAGGAATTGATACTGCTCCAAGAAATGCGAAAAGTATTACACCATATGGCAGGAAAAAAGAACCTGGGTTAAAAGAATTTAGGTTATTTATATTAACATGAGGCAGTGCAAAAAAGCATATTAAAGATATCACACCAAGCAATATAAACACCATAAGGACTTCGGATTTTTCAAGAACATTGAGCTCAAAATAAACCAGAAAAGCCATAAGCCCTAGGAATATTAAGCTGTATGTAAAAGGGCTCCCTCCAAAGTAAGTGTTGAATAATGCATTAACAAAATCTCCTTCCTTTATTGTGTATGCCAGCAAAGCACCGTAAGTAACAAAAACCATTGCAAACCACATAAGGTTCTTGCCTGCCTTGCCTAGATATTTTTCTGCATAGCCAACCAGTTGGTGCTTGCCTTTTGTCCTCAGAACAACCTCTCCAAGATAGAGGTGCATAACAATCATTACAATCCCTATGAGAACAATATCTATAAGCCCTGTAATAAAGCCTGCCTTTGCAACAACATAAGGTATGCCTAAGATTCCTGCTCCTATGATGCAGCCAACTAATATTGCTATTGCTCCAAATGAGTTTTTGGAAATAATAAACACCTCTTTTTAATTGAAATTAATTTAGGTCTTATATAAATATTACTAAAGTTTAGTATTACGAAAGCTTTAAATCCTAGTTTAATTTTAATTGAAATATGAACAAAGAAGAGATTATAAAAAGAACAGCAGACTATGTTAAAAGCAGGCTTTCTGGTGAAGGCAGCGGCCATGACTGGTGGCATATTTATAGAGTATGGAAAACTGCTATTGAGATATGTAAGAAAGAGGGTGCTGACCTTTTTGTAGTCCAGCTTGCAGCATTATTGCATGATATTGCAGACTGGAAGTTTCATGCAGGAGATTATTCAGTAGGCCCAAAATTAGCAAGAGAATGGCTTGAAAAACTTGATGCTGATGAAAATGTTATTTCCCATGTTTGTGAAATAATAAAAGAAGTTTCTTTTAAGGGAGCTGGAGTTAAATCAGAAATAAAAACAAAAGAGAGCATGGTTGTCCAGGATGCAGACAGGCTAGATGCTCTTGGTGCCATTGGAATTGCGAGGACATTTGCATATGGTGGGCATAAAGGAAGGGAAATTTATAATCCAAATATAAATCCTGAAAAACATGAAACATTTGAACAATACAAAAATAATAAAAGTCCAACAATAAATCATTTCTATGAAAAATTGCTTCTTTTGAAGGATTTGATGAACACACCAAGTGCAAGGAAGATTGCAGAAGAAAGACATAGCTTCATGGAACAATACCTTGATAAGTTCTTTGAGGAATGGGAATGCAAGGATTAAAAAAATAAATGGGGACGTAGGGATTCGAACCCCAATCAGCCGGTTTCTTCAGATAATCATCGCCAAAAGGCTCATCGCTCCACTTACTGGAGCCGGCTATAATAACCAGGTTATACGACGCCCCCATGAATAATAAATGGGTTAAACTCATTATTTAAATATGTTGCCTTAAAATGAGATTATATCGCCTAATCTTGTTTTTGATTTTTTTATAGTGTCTTTTGGAAGCTCTATAACATATTTTGATTTTGCTTTTGGAGTGTATAATGTGAAAGGCCTGAAATTTTCTTTCATATCAACAACTTTTTTGTTTTTGTCAACGAACAAAACATCAATAGGAAAGATTACAAAAAACATATGCAAAGGCACTATCTTTTCTTTTTTGAAAATAAAGGCAAGGTTCTTCGGGTTCATTGAGAACATTAGGCCAATGGCCTTTGAAATAGGGCTTTTAAAGTTATAATGTCTTTCAGCAATCAGTGTTTTTCTTGTTTTGTTTGTAATCATGCTTTGAATGCCTCTTTTTATGCTTAAATCTGCTCTAATATAAAAATATTTATATATCTACATAATAAATATTAATAAAATGAAAAAGAGGCTGATATTCTTAGCAGTGGTTCTATTCCTTTTGATAGCCCCAGATTTTGTTAGTTCAGCAAAGGTTGACTCACAAATATTTGAAAAACTCAATGAGAACCAGGAGGTTTCTGTTATTGTGATGCTGAAAGATGAGCTGGCTGCCCCAAAAGGGTTATCTGATCTTGGCAAATCAGAGAAAGTTCAGGCTCTTGAGCAGAAAAAGGCAATGATAAAAGAACAGCAGGACAAGGTTTTATCAAGATTAAATTTAAAAGATAAAGATGGAAATTTAATTAAATTAAATGCAGAAGGTTATGCTTCAACATCTTCTTCTGATTTGGATTTCACCTTGAGGCATAAATACTCAACAGTCAATGGTTTTTCTGGAACTGTAACAGAACAAGGTTTAGAAAAATTAATGAATGATCCTGATATTGAAAAGGTTTATTTAAACTCAGTAAAACATATATCTTTAGATGATAGTGTCCCTCAAATAAATGGTGATAATGTCTGGAAATTAAAGCTTAACAATACCAATATAACAGGAAAAGATGAAACAATCTGTATAATTGATACTGGTATTGATACTAATCATAGCGCTTTTACTGGCAGAATCCTATCTCAATATTGTTATTGTAATATTACAAACTATGGTTCAGGAGGATGTTGCCCCAATAATGAAACAGAGGATACTAGTGCTGAAGATGATAATGGACATGGAACGCATTGTGCAGGAATAGCTGCAGGAAATCACTCTACTTATAAGGGTGTTGCACCAGAAGCAGGCATAATATCAATAAAAGTTTGTAATTCTACAAGTACCTGTGATGATGGAGATATTATTGCAGGAATTGACTGGTGTGTTAATAACGCTACTACATATAACATTTCTGTGATTAGTATGAGTTTAGGGGGAGACATCTCTTATAGCAATTATTGTAATAATGATGCATTTGCTCCAGCAATTAATTCCGCAGTAGGACAAAATATTTTAGTAGTTGTTGCATCTGGGAACTACGAATGGACAAATGGTATTAGCAGTCCTGCATGTGTACAGAATGCAACCCCTGTTGGTGCATCAGATGGAACATCAGTTGCTTCTTTCAGTAATAGAAACAATATCACAAATCTTCTTGCTCCAGGCGTTAGTATTTGCTCAGCTCGTTTGCCAGGAGATAATGATGGGTCAATATGTGGTGATGGAACATTTATTTCTAAATCAGGAACCTCAATGTCAGCACCACATGTTGCAGGAGCAGCTGCTTTGTTAAAACAGTTTGTTAGGCTTTACAACGGAACAGATATAACCCCTCAGGAAATAGAAGATGTTCTAAATAATACAGGAACAGAAATTGATGATACATCTGGCTCTGGAAGAAATTACTCGAGAATTGATGTATATGCTGCTATCCTCTCTTTAGATACAACACCACCAAATGTTACATTTGTAAATATAACACCAGAAAACGAAACTATAACTTCAAATACTTTTATTTTTGTTAATGTTACTATTAATGATTTTTTAAACAATATCAGCTCCTGCCTGCTTGAATGGAACCATACATCGAATGAATCAATGACTAAGGTTGGCAATGGATCATCTGTTTATTGTTATAAAAATAAATCAATTGTTGGCACTGGCATTTTTTACTATAAGGCATATGCAAATGATTCAGCCAACAATATTGGAGTTTCAGAATTAAGACAAATAAATATAACTAATACAGCACCAAATGCAACTAATGTAACTATAGACTCAACTGACTATTTGAATAGAAGTAATGGCACATTAGTAGGTTTATGGAGTTTTTATGATGCAAATAGTGATAATCAAGGGGATAATGAAACAAAATGGTACAATAATAGTATTGAAGTAACTACATTAGCAAACCTAACATCTGTTGGAAGCGAAAACACAACAAAAGACCAAAACTGGACATTTTCTGTAAGAGTTTTTGATGGAACAGAATGGAGTGAATGGGTTAATTCAACTATCCTAACAATAGAGAATTCTGCTCCAACACAGCCAGGCTTAACAAACCCAGCAAATAATTCTTACACAAACACAACACCCATAACAATGAACTGGACTGCAAGCACGGATGCAGATAGTGATAATGTCTCTTATTATTTATTAATAAATGGAACACAAGCGTGCCATACAAACGACACAAATTACTCATACAATCCAATAGAAGAAGGATATTATGAATGGCATGTTACACCTTATGATGGAGCAGAGAATGGCACTAGTTCATTATCAGGGTTTTACACTTATGATATAATAAAGCCAATAATAACAAATATAACAAATAGCAGTGTTACATCAAGCGGTGCTACATTAACTGTAACAACTAATGAAAATGCAAGCTGTGCTTATAATAATACAAATAGCAGTGTTGAATATGCTTCAATGACTGCTTTTAGCACTACAGATGGAACATCACATTCAACATCATTAACAGGTCTGAGTGCATCAACAAGCTATACATATTATGTGAGATGCATTGATGCTGCTGGAAATGTTATGAATTTCTCAAACTCAACAACATTTACAACCTCAGCAGCTTCAACTAGTAGCAGCGGAGGAGGCGGAGGCACTCCTACTGTAACCTATGAGCAAAAGAGCCTTGGAACACTTGCAGCTGGCTCAACCAAGGTTGTTACATTCACTAAATCAGCAACCCTTGCTGTGACAGAAATAACAGTAACTATTAAGAATAAAGTTACTAATGCAAAGATAAAGGTTGATGCTGGCTCACTGCCTTCAGGAACATCAAATCCATCAACAAAGGGAAGTGTTTACAAGTACATTGAAATCACAAAAACAGGCATGACTGACAATGATATAACTAAGGGAATTATCAAGTTTAAAGTCAAGAAGGAATGGCTAACAGAAAAAGGGTATGGAAAAGATACTGTTACATTGCATAGGTATTACACTAATCAATGGAGCAAACTCACAACAACAAGAGATAGTGAAGAAACAGCATATTATTATTATAGTGCTGAATCTACTGGCTTTTCAACATTTGCAATAACAGCAGAGAAAGCGCCTGCTACACAAACTACAAAAAAAGTGACAACAAAAGAAGTTACCACAAAAGAGCAAGAAAAAAATGTAACAGAAACCCTACCTGAAGAGAAAATTTTAACTCAGGAAAAATGGTTTAATTTTAGTAATATACTCAAAAATGTTCAGTTTAAGATTAACTGGTTATTTATGGTAATAATCATCGCAGTGATTTTTATTGCTTATTTTATCCAGAAAAAGTGGAATGTGCTGAATATAAGTATTGGCATGGAATCAGAAGCAATCATAGCTATAACCACCAAGATGAAAAAAACTGAAAAGCTCATAGAAGAAGGGAATATTGATTATGCTAAAAAAACATACAAGAAGGTATTGAAGATTTATGATTTGATGCCTGTTAAAGAAAGAAAATGGGTCTATAAGGAAATACAATCCTTATATGACCGGATAAAAACTGCTGGTGGTTATTTAAATAAAAAATAATGATTATATGCTCACAACAAAATTAAAAAAATATTCAAATAATTTAACTATTGAAAAATTTTTTATAAATTTATTTAACCACTACATATTGAATATTAAACTTTTCATTCTATTTTAGTTTTTAATTTAAACATAAGACTTTAGTAAGTGAGATAATTCTTATAACCTTACAACAAAAAATAAGAATGTTTAAATAGTTTGAACATCTTAGATAAATAATATAATTTTTTAACATAAAAAAAGGTGATATTATGTATAAAAATAGATTTCTCGTTTTTGGCTTATGTACAATGTTCTTTATGGTCTGTGCTGTTGGTGTAAATGCAGCTACGAATATAAGTGTAAATAAAACCGCATTAAATGATTATGGAAATTTTGAAATAGACAGCATCATAATATTTCAGATTAATATCACAAATATTGGAACTGAAAACATAACAGAAATAAATGTTACTGATACCTATAATGAAACATATTTAATTTATAATAATTCTCTCCCTCCATATAACTCGAGTGGTACTGGAGAAATAAACTGGACACTTATTTCATTTCCTTTTCCTTCACCATTACAACCAACCAATACCACCCTGCTTTTTGTAAACTTTACAGCAATAGCAAATGGTTCAAGTAATAATTATATCAATGTTACTGCAACAAATGGAATTATAATCGCTAATAGCCCAGGTAGTTATCAAATTACTATTGGAGGTGGTGGAGGACCTCCAGGCGGAGGGGGAGATAACTGGAATGATGGTTTGAATCAATGGCAGTCAAGCATAGTGTCCCCTTATTTAATCAAAAATGAAGCCAGGCTGCTTAACTTCAGCATATACAGACAAGCAGGAGATGATTCTTGTCTTAAGAATTTAACAATTACTTATCCATCATCTGGCTTTACATTTAATGATTATACATCTTCAAGCATAGACCCCAGTAATTATACTTGGACTACAGATTCAAATAGCATTATTTGGACTGCAACAGGAGATGACTTTTTCTGTGGCTCCGGTCCAGAATATTTTATAATTAATGTTACTTCTACAGCAGATTATGGCAATGGCATATTCACAGTTAGCGGGTATTCTAATGAAAGTACATCAAATGATGAAATAAACCTTACCTTTTTCACAACAACAACATTTTCTTACTCAGGGATGGTTTATGATATAAACAATGCTGTACTTGAAGGGGCAGTTGCTTCTCTTACTGTTCTTAGTTTTGGTAATTCAGGTGATATTGCAGTAGGAACTTTCACAGATACAACAGATGAAAATGGGATATTCAACATAACAGATATTCCTGGCCTCAATGTATCCTTAGAAGAGGACGAAGGTCCAGGCGGCCCAGGCGGGGAAGGTAATATATTCTATAGATTAAGCGCAGCCCAGTACAATGATACACCAACAAACCATTATGCAATGTATGTTGGTCCTAGCTTGCCAGAGATTCCTGAAAACGAGTTAAGATCTGATTGGGGATTAAATAATGCAAGTATACATCTAAGACCAGCTGTAACCTTTTATATTAGGGTTGAAGGCAGGGATTACAAGTCCGGACCTAGTGATGAGGCTAAAAATAATGAAAGCTTATGTAACCAAACTTCTGGCTGTTCTGATGAGGCATTTAACTGGACAAACATAGGATTTAATTATGGGCTTAAAGACAAGAAAATGGGATTCCCTGTTTCATCTGATTCCTCTAGCAGTATAACAGAAAGATATTTTGCAGCACCAAGTGACAGAAACTATTCATTAATGGTTTTCCCAGAGGCATCATTCCCAATATACATTGATTTCACAAGTATAGAAACAAAATGTAACACAACTGGCTATGATATAAGCACAACAGGGGTTAATGCAACCTGCACAATAACTCAGGGAACTTATTTTATTAATGCAACAATAACAGCAGATCAAAATATAACACCATTAACAGGTTATATTAACCAAACTTCTGGAGAATTTGATGAGTTATGGATAGTTCCTTACATGTTAGGTGGAGGAAATATGCTCTTTGACCAGGATACACTGCCTTTTAACATGGGACAGATGAGAAGGTGGCCAACAAACGTTACAGCTTATGATGATTCATACAACAAATCAACAGGAGAATATTCTGTTTACCTTCCAGCAACAGAAGCTCATTCAGATATAATGCTGATGGCTTTTGCAAAAAAAGATGATAATTATTACCATGATTTATACAAATTATCTCTAGATGGAAAATCATTGGGCATATCAGAACTCAACTTTACATTAAACCCATTAATAAGCGGAACAAGCAAGACAATAGCATCCAATAACATTTCAGCTCAATGGAATCAGACAACAGTTGTCAACACAACAGCAGTTCAGTTTCAATTGGTAAGCAATGGCAGTGTATTAACTACTGACAGTTCATTTGTTGAAATAAAATTAGAAACCAATAGCATTGAATATATGAGAATGGTAAATGCCCAGAGTGGAGTATTCACACTGCCAATTATCAGTGGAGAAGGAATAAAAAAACTAACAGTATACTCACAAAGCTATGCACCAGTTTCAGAATCTGTTAGTGCAAGTGTTTTAAGCGGTGATAGTAGTACAAATACAATAAACTGCAACAGTGGAGTATGCAATATAACATTAGCAAGATTTGACACTTTTGACCCAAATAATCCTGATGAAGAAATAGATATTATGATGGATTTCTATAAATCAAATTCAACATGCGATGTTCCAAACCCACCGGAAGGATGCAATATGATGGGCGATGAAGACAAAGGAATGGACAAAACAGATTTTTCTCCATTAAAAGCAATTTTAATGGGGGATATCAGCCTGAGAATAACAAGCGGTAACATATCTGTGCATTATGTAAAGACAGACTTGCTTGCCTCTGGACCACCTGATGCAGCATTCTCACAGGATTTTAATGGAACTGATTCAAGTGCAGTATGGAAATTTGGAAGCAGTGGTCCTGAGATATATGATTATATACTAATTAGCATGCCATACTCAAATATTGTAGAAAATAATCAGATTAAGATGAAGATACCCTTACTTTATGACAATGACTTCAATGTATTTTGGAATAACATAGATAATGTTTCTTCTGATTTGGTTGGAACTGATTACAGTGATTATTTGAATAATTCATATGAAAATTATCTAAATGGAACTGGAGTAAGCTGTTCAGAGACAGATGAAAATCTGACAAATGGGTTATGCTACAAAGACACAGAAAATAAGGTTATATGGATGAAGATACCTCACTTTACAGGAGTTGGTCCTGAGGTTTCAGTTGGAGCACCGACAATCTACTTAATGAGCCCTGATGATAATAGCAGAACAAACAACACACTGCCATCCTTCACATTTAATTTTACTGAAGACATAAGCGACAGCGCAAACTGCACATTATACATAAATAATAGTGTTTACGGAATTAATGCAACATCATTTAACTATACCGCAACTACAATTACAGCAAATCCTTCACTAAACGAGGCTGATGGCTACAATTGGTGGATTAACTGTACTGATAATAACAGTGATGAAGGAAAATCAATTGTCAGGATATTAAGCATAGATTTAACAAAACCAATTATAATAGAAGTCACAACAGAAGATATTACATCAACTACTGCTACACTGACTGCAACAACAGATGAAAATGCAAACTGTGCTTATAATATAGCTAATACCTCATATGTTTCAATGACTGCATTTAGCACTACAGGAACAACATCACACTCAACATCATTAACAGGCTTGAGTGCATCAACAAGTTACACTTACTATGTGAGATGCAGTGATACTGCGGGAAACATAATGAATTTCTCAAACTCAACAACATTTACAACCTCAGCAGCTTCAACTGGTGGAGGGGGAGGAGGAACTCCTAGTGTAACTTATGATGAACAGACTTTTGGGACACTTGCAGCAGGGTCAACCAAGACCGTTACTTTCTCTAAGTCAGCAACCCTTGCTGTTACTGAAATAACAGTAACTGTCAAGAACAAAGTTACTAATGCAAAAATAAAGGTTGATGTTGGCTCATTGCCTTCAGGAGCTTCTGCTCCATCATCAGCAAATGGAAGTGTCTACAAATACATAACAATAACAAAAACAGATATGACTGATAATGATGTAAGCAAAGGAATCATTAAATTCAAGGTTAAGATGTCATGGCTAACAGAAAAGGGCTATGGAAAAGACACTGTTGCACTGCACAGGTATTATAATAATAAATGGACAAAGCTCACAACAACAAGAGACAGCCAAGATACAACATACTATTATTATAGTGCTGAATCACCAGGATTCTCAACATTTGCAATAACAGCAGAAGAAGCGCCTGTAACAGCACCAGCAGAAGAGGCAGAGGAGGAAGTGCCAGAAACTGAAGAAAATGCAACCACAGAAGAAACACTGTCAGAAGAGGGAGCTCCTGCAGAAGAGGAAGAATTAGAAGAAGAAGCAAAGTCAAACACTATTTTGATAGTTGTATTGATAGCAGTAGTTATAATCCTTGCAGTAGTTGGCTACTTTGTCTGGAAAAAGAAAAAACATTAATTTTTTATTTTTTAATCTTTTAATTTAAATTTCTTTTGGAGGTTATTTTCCATCTCTTAATAATATGGTTCTCTTGTTTAAAAGCCTTTTTATAAAATAGATATTTTATTGGTTATATCAAACAATAAGAATATATTTAAAGTGTTAGAACTTTAAAGTTACAATAAAAATGGAAAAGAAAAAGATATATTTAGCAGGAAGCTTTTTTGATTTCAGGGATAAAATCATTTCTGAACTTAGTTATAAGTATGAATTTGCTGATCCAAGGAAGAATAGACAGTTTTCAATAGCCACTTCTGTTGTAGATGATATGAAAGGAGTAGAGGAATCCCCTATTATGCTTGCCTGCTTTCCCAAAGAAAATTCAAGAGGCACAATGACCTATGGAGAAATAGGTGGTTCAAGAGCAAAGGGAAATTATATAATAATTGCAGATGAAACAGATAAAAGGGATGAATTCCTTGACAGTATTTCAGATTCTAATCTAAATAGCATAGGTGATGCAATTAATTTTTTAAAAAATAATAATCCTGGAAGAGACCCTTTAAGAGCAATAACAAAAAAACAGGATAAAGATAATAAATTAAGGATATTTCTGGCAACAAATATCAACTACTTTAAAGAGATAGAACAAGTTTATCAAAATGATGAAAACAAAGTTCTTATGTATGGAGAGTTTGGAGATTTAAACAATTTTGGTAATGCAGATTTGACAGTTGCCCATTTTCCAGAAGGAAAAGACAGAGATAGAAGAGCCATTTTCTTTATGGGCTTGTCTTATGCACTGGAAATCCCAAGCATTGTTATTGATGAAAATATTGCTCTTTATCCCCCTTTGGAAGGTTTATCAAAAAGAACTTTTCCTTATAAACCTGCTGGTTTGGATTATTTGGTAAATCTTAAATCACTGGAAATACAAAAGGAATCAAATGTATATTACTGGGTTTCTAAGAAGTATAATATTTTAAAGCCTTAATCAGAATCTAATTTTTTGCTTAATATTATTATATTACCCCTGCCTTTCTTGATTCTTTTTACAATACCCTTGTCCTCTAATTCAGTTATCATAAGGCTTATCTTTGCTTCTGAGAGTGGAATCTGCTTTCTTATCTCTTTCTGGGTTACTCTTCCTTTATTGTCTTTAATAATCTTAATTATTCCATCCAGGCTTTCAGGAGATTCAATATCTTTTTCTTCCTCTTTTACTATAACAAAACTTTCAGAACTCTCCTCTTTTTTCTCTTGAATATGTTCTTTTTTCTTGGTTTTTTTTAATATATAAAAAACAAGCAGGATAGATACTATAAAAACAGATCCAATAATCACAAAAAGAAGAATATCTTGTTTTTTGTTAGAACCATCTTCTGGTTCTTCCAGTGTTTCATTTGTTACTCTTTCTTCTTCCTCAGGACTGGGATACATTACAATATCATGTCTAAATTCACCCTCATCTTTTACAGTTATTATTTCTTCAGCAATATACTTTACTCTTCCATACTGTTCATATTTTGCTTTGATAGTATACTGTCCGACCAGCAGAAAAAAAGAATATGCCCCGTCTGTAGAAACCTGATACTGCCTTGGCGAGGAATCAACCTCTACCTCAACTCTTTTCTCCAGTTTGTTAAGGTCTGGACCATAAATATTGCCATAAATAGTGGCAGCATAGCAGGTTTGTATTGAAACCAGCAGCATTAATACAATCACGAGTTTTTTAATCATAAACCATGGACTTCGGTTTGACTATATAAACATTTCTAAATTTTACATGGCTAAAAAAGGCTTTAAAAAATTAAAAAAGATTTTATTTTGGCTTGTTTAGTAATATAACCTATTATAGATGTTCATAAAGTTTTAAATGGCTTCATAAAGCTTTAAATTAGCTTTTAATAAATTATCTTTATAATCAAGAATATATTCTTATTATTTCAATTGGCTATATTTTTGTGTTAGAATCAAAGTTCCACACATTTCTTTTTTATTATTCTACTTAACACTTATAAGTTAAGAGAAGCAAGCTTGATATCTGTTTCTAGAGATATAATATCATACTTTATGGATTCTTTATCCTGCTTATTTAATTTGTTATAAAATTCCCTTACCTTTGATAACGCATTTTTTGCTCCTGCTATATCCCCTTTTGCTACGTAATCACTAATTTTCTTTATCATAGATAATACATCATCTTTTCCAATCTTTTTGGTTTCTTTAGATTTTTTCTTCTTAACATCTTTAATTGATTTAGTTTTTTCTTTTTTAGTGCCCTTCTTTACAGCTTGCCTGGTTTTCTTTGGTGCCTGAATCTTCTTTTCTTCTTTTTCCTCTAACAAGCTTTCTTTTTTTGATAATTTCTGCTCTCTTATCATTAACATGTTTTCCAAATCAACCAAACTTTTTTCCTTTGACAGTAAATTTTCTTTTATTTTTTCATTTTCATCAATCAGGTTTTTAAGTAACTTGCTTTTCTCATCTATTCTTTGCTCTTTTTTTAGAAATAGTCTTGCTTTTCCTGTTAATATCTCCTTATTTTTTTCAATATCTTTTTGTTTTTCTTTAAATTGGTTGAGCTCTGTTTTTATACATTCAAATTTTTTCCTTTTTTTCTCTAACTTAATTTCTTTTTTTAATAATTCCTGCTCCTTTTTCCTTGATGCATCTTCTTTGCCAGCAAACAATTTTTCTTCTGACAATAAATTGCCTTTTATTTCTTTATTTTCATTAATCAATCTTTCAAGAAATTCATTTTTCTCTGCTATTTTTTTTTCTTTTTTTAGAAATAGTCCTGCCTCTTTTTTCAATATCTCCTCATTTTTTTTAATGGTCTTCTGTTTTTCTTTAAATTCCTCCAGCTCTTTTTTCATTGCTTTAAATTTTTCTTCTTTTTCCTCAATTCCTGCTTCCTGAGCAGGAGCATGCCTTTTAGACAGTTCATCTACTTCAGCCTGTTTTTTTCTTAGTTCTTCTTCATCCTCAGATAAAAGTTTTTCTTTCTTTTTAAGCTCATTTTCAAGTATTTTGACCTTATTTATCATTTCTTTTTCTTTTTCCCTGAACTCAAGATGATTTAACATATGCTCTTTATTGCTTGCATTTTTTATTTTTTCAGCAAGATCCTTGTCTTTTACAATGTTTTTAATCCATTCTGCAAAATCATTTTTGTCTTGCTTTACATGATGATCAAATGTGGATTTATCCATAAACTTAATTGACTCTTTAAGTTCCTTCATGTTTTTAATCCTATGGCCTCCCTTTAAGATAAAATGGTGCTCTGGTTTTATCTTTTTCTCCATTGGTTTACTTTTCAATTTTTTTTCTTGCACTTTTTCTTTAGGGAGTTTTTTTATTGATTTTGGTTTCTCAACACTTTTATCTAACTCATTTTTTTCAATTGATTTAGAAACAGGAATTTTTTCTTTAACTTTAAAATCAGGAAGGTCTGGCAATTCTAAGTCTTTAAGATGTTGTTTAACTATAGGCATATGAATAACATTTTTTTATTTATTTAAAAACTTTTGTTATACTTTTTAAATAGTAATTATATTATAACTACTTTATATAAAATCATAAGGTTTTTAAGTTAGCTAAAAGAACCATTTTGTTATATTATACTAATTGAGGTAATTAAAATGGATGAAAAAGAACTTACTTGCTCTTCTTGCAATAAGAGAATGACAAATAAAGAAGGAGCGGCAGTATTTAAGTGCCCTAACTGCGGTAAATCTGAAATAGTACGCTGTAAGCACTGTAGGGAGATAGCAGCAATGTATACGTGCCCTGAATGTGGTTTTACAGGCCCAAACTAGAAAAATGGCAGATGTAGTAATAACACTTAGGATAATGCCTGAAAACCCTGAGACAGACTTAAAAGCAATAGAAGAGAAAGCTAAGATATTTATTGCAGAGTATGGCGGCGAAGTGGGGAAAGTTGAAATAGAGCCCATTGCATTTGGCTTAAAAGCCCTTAACCTGATATTTGTAAGCAATGAAGACATTGGAAGCACTGACAGGCTTGAGCAGAACGTGTCATCAATAGAAGGAGTAAGCTCTGCCGAAGTAATAGATGTCAGAAGGGCTATTGGTTAGTTAAAAAAACTTTTTCTAATTTTTATCAAAATTCTTACTCATACCTAAGCGTCTGTCACTTCGTTCCTTGACATTAGCGATACTCATTTCACTCGTATCGTAATGCATCAACCGGCTTTAGCTTTGAGGCTTGGTATGCAGGAACAAAGCCTGCAATTATTCCGATAATTACTGAGACTGAAAGTGCTATAATTATTGAATTTACTGAAACAAATGTTCCCCCTCTGAGCATACTTGTTTCACCCATCAGCGCCGGCAACATCGCGGAAAGGATTGTTCCAAAAATAACCCCGAGAAATCCTCCGACAAGACCGATAAGTGCAGCATTGAACAGGAAAATAGACAGGATATCTTTGTTCCTTGCCCCTATAGATTTCATTATACCAATTTCTTTAGTTTTTTCAAGGACAGAAGTGAACATTGAATTTGCTACTCCAACAGCCCCAACAATCAATGAGACAGCTGCAATAGCTATTAAAAAAGAATTCATTGAGGACATCATCTCTGATCTTGTTTCCTGCATCTGCTTACTTGAACTTATTGAAAAGTCCTTTGTTTTTTCAGTGACATGCCTTATCATCATTAGTTTTGTTTCTATCTTTCCAATAGTTTCATTTAACTTTTCTTCGTCTTTTACTTTTATGACAATAGAATCATAAATTCCATTTTCTTTGTCATCAAGCATTTGGTAAGCCATTTGTATTGGCATATAGATGTTAGTGCTTGTATCATCAAGTATTCCTACAACCCTAAAAACATTTTCTTCTATTGTAACCATCTGATTAAGCCCAATAGGCTTATCAAAATAGGATTCAGCTAATTTTCCACCTATAACAATTACATTTTGGTCAGCAGAATCAAGCATTCTGCCTTCTCCTATTTCTGAAGTTGTTACCCTTGACCAGACTTTTTGGTCAACTCCAGTCAAGCGGACAGAACCAGATTTCCCAAGGTAACTCACTTCAACACTTCCGCTAATCTGGGTGTCAAAGGCTTCAATGTCAGGTATTGCTCTCAGGGCCTGGACATCAGTCCTGTCAAGAACAGGCTCTTCATCAGTTGCTGTTGAACCTCCTCCTTCAGGGCCTCCACCATCACCCATACCAAACATGCTCATCCCTCTTGAAAAGCCCGCAGTCAAAGTCAGAATATCTCCGCCAAGCCCGCCAAGCTGCTCAGTCATTGTATCTTGCATGCTACCGCCTATGGACATGATTGCTACAACTGAGGCAACGCCTATCACTATTCCAAGGATTGTCAGCCAGCTTCTAACCTTGCTGTGCAGCACCATTCCAAAGGCATGCTTCAGGCACTTAATTAGCTTCATCTTGCTTTGTTCTTTTTCTTGAAGATAGTCTTAATTTTAAAGACATCCTTAAATTTAAAAGTTGGATCAAGGAGTTTTTCTTTTCTGTATTTCCAAAACGCTGAGCCAAAAACTACCAAAACAGCCAGTACCATAATATACCATTTATACATAGAAAAGAAACTCTTCTGCTGAACCATTCCTCTTCCTCTAAAGTTAGCCATTGTTGCTTGAGTTGTTGTGGCTTCTGAATCTGTTGTTGTTCCCACTAAATTTTGAGAGTTCATGCTTACCTCTTTCTCAACTAATTTTCTTTCTCCCATTGTGTCTGTGTAAGCTATTTGAATTTTTAGATAGCCTTGTGTTTGCGTTCTTTGCGCCATTAATTCTTCTTGTGTCATATTCTTTTGCTGGCCTGTAGCATCCATCCCTGATTGTGAGGATTGCAATTCAAAGCTAGCAACAGTGTAGTCTCCTGTATTCAAGTTTCCAATTATCATCGAATTAGAGCCAGAGACTGTCCATCCTTCCTGTTGAGGAACAATTACTGAAACAGAGGATGCAGGATTGCTGCCGATATTAGCAATAGTAAATGAAGTCTGGCCACTTGAGGTTTCAGAAAATGCAATATCAAAATCAGTTCCTCCACCGATATACACTCCAGCAATTGTGTTAATCTCTTTTTCTGTGTCGCTTGCAGGATCGTCATAAACTAAGGTCAAATCTAACTTGTATAATCCTGCTTCAGCATTTGAATCAGCAATAACCTGATAGTCTAGTTCAGCACTGTCGCCAACATCAATGTACTTAACATACTTTGTGTTATCGCTTCCCACAGGAAGAACAATGTTATCTTCATTTACCCAGCTGAAAGTAAGGTCTCTTAATGAAGCGCTGCCAACATTGTTTATAGTGAACTTAAGGCTGGTTTCCTTTCCAGGGATAAGTGTTGTTTTGTCAATATGGATTATTTCTGCACTCTCCTTGCTTTTTACTTCTATATTAATGCTCCTTGTAGAACTAACAGCTGTGTTTCCTTCTTCATACTCCTTTATTTTCATTTCATATTGCCCAGCAGTAGCATCCCTGTCAACCCTTACTTTAAATTTTATAATCTTCATATCGGCATCATACTGATATGCGCTAAGTGTTCCGACTTTTTTGACATTGTTTTCTCCTGTAACTGCAATAAAAGGATATTGGGGGACAAACTCTAATACAAGATCTTCTGCAGGAACTCCTCCCCTGTTTTCAACACCAATCCTTACTTCAACAGTATCACCTGCGATTGCTGGGTCTGGATCCTGGTTTACCAAGCTAACAATAATTAGTTTAGTATCGCTCGCTGCTTGTGCAAAACCTGAAAACATACCTATAAGCACTAACACCAAAACATACATAACAATTGTTTTTTTCATATTTATCACCTACTTTTTATTTATTGTTTTTATCTGACCATCTTTTAGTTCAATGGTCGTATGAGCATATTCAGCTAACTTAAGGTCATGAGTTACCATAATGACTGTCTTACCTTCCTTTTTCCAAAGATTATAAAACATATCCATAATGCTTTTTCCTGTTACACTATCCAAATTTCCCGTAGGTTCGTCTGCAAGAATTATTTCTGGATCTGTAACTAAGCTTCTTGCAATAGAGACTCTTTGCTGCTCACCACCAGAAAGCTGGGTAGGCAAATGATGCATATATTTTCCCAAGCCTACAGTCTCCAGAATTTTTCTTGTTTTTTCTGAAGCAGTTTTATCATCATATTCAAGAAATTCCATAGGCAAAAGAACATTAGCATAAATAGTCATGCTTGGAATAAGGTTGTATTGCTGAAAGATAAAGCCTATGGTCCTGCCTCTAAGAGTCGCCAAGTCAGATTCCGATATTTTTGTTATATCCTGATTTTTCAGAAGTATATTTCCTTTTGAAGGGATATCTAAACAACCAATTAAGTTCATCATAGTTGATTTTCCACTTCCAGAGGCTCCGATTATCGCAACAAAATCACCTTTCTTAATCTCTACTGTAACACCTCTTAAAGCAGGAACATCTACCTCTCCCATCTTGTAAATCTTCCACACATTATCCAGATGCAAAATAATATTATTTTCTTTCATCTTCCATTTGTCCCATTGGTCTGTCTAATTTACAAATCAAACCCCCATTTATATTACTGCAAATACCTTCAACTTCTTCAAACTGTCCCTGAAGTTGACAGCTTTCTCCCTCGCTTTTGCCTTCACAGGCCATTTTTAAATTTTGCTGCATTTCTTCAGGAATCTCCTGATTTTGTTCTTCAGTCATATTTCCCTGCCTTCTTTCATCTGGCGTTGGCTTAGTTTGATTTAAATAACCTTCTCTTACCCGATTAAACTCTGGTTTTTTATCGCTAGAAGAACATCCTGAGATTAAAGATATAAAAACTATAATGATAATTATTACAAACATGTTTGTTTTATCCATCTTTGTTACCTTTTATTGTTTTGCAAAAGATTATTTTAAACCATCAAGAAGGTTATTTATAAGGGTAATGGATTTACAGTCCACTTTTTAAAATAGTTAACTTACAAAAAATCCTCAATCAAGACTGTCTATTAGCTGATAATAATCAAGCTCTTCAAGACTATTCTTTATTTCAATCCAGTCATCATTTGGATGATTATTTTTTTGTTTAACCTTATTTTTTATTTTTTCAAGCATTTTTACCTTCTTCCTAAACTATTCTATAGTTTTAAAAAATAAAAAAATAAAATTTATGATTTATTCGCTAGGCATATTATGCATTCTATGACCAAACCTTCCGCCCATCTTGCCTTCAGGCTTTTCAAGGCCAAGTTCTTCAGCAAGTGCTTTGGCTGTTTCAAAGTCCTTATCTTGCATTGCGTTATGCATTGCAACAAAGGTTTTGAAGTTTTCTTCTGTCACAGTTTCTGCAAATTTGTTTTCTCTTGGACAGGTTTCAACTGCTAGAACCCATGCATCATAGTCTTCTGCTTCAATAGCAGCTTCAACTGATTCTCTTTGTTCTTGCATCCCAGCTTTCTTTTCAGCCATCTGGTTATGGTTTTCCTTCATCTGATTAAATCTTTCTTCAGTCAGCTGTGAAGTCATGGCTTCTTTCCATGTTTCATAGTCCCCGGATTCAATAGCTTGTCTCGTTTCTTCATTGCCAAAACCTCTGCCTGAAAAAGCAAAGACACTGCCGGCCAGGCTTACCAAAAGCAAAGCCACAATTCCAAATTTTGTTAAATTTTTCATTTTCCATACCTCCATGGTTTTTAATCATATAAATAGCAGGTCATATTTAAACAAAAAGAAGCATAAATGTACACTTTAAATCCACATTTTTTATATACCTTTAAATATAACCGAAGCTTAGGTGATTAAAAATGATGCCCCCTTTTTTAGAAAGCGGATTTGAAGCAGAGTTCTTTTATAGTCTTATAGTTGTAGTACTTTGCTTTTTAGTTTATCATAAGACTAAAGAGATTTATGAACTAACCAAGCATCAGGGAATCAAATACTTTCGCAGTGCGTTTCTTTTCTTGAGCCTTGCATATGTTTCAAGGTTCCTACTTCATTTGGTGATTCTGACAGGCATATCATTCAGATTTATAATACCAAGAAGAATAATGTTTTTGCCTGTACTTACAGTGCCTGTAACCTACTTAAGTACAATGGCTATATTCTTTTTGATATACAGCACAATATGGAAAAAAATCCAATACAGAAATTTTATAATTTTATCAAATGCAGTTGCAATCTTCATTTCTATTACAGCATTTTTTTCAAGGTCACTTATTTTAATATCCCTTCTTCAGCTTGTACTACTCTTGTTTACTGTAATAATAAGTACAAGAAATCACAAGAAAAACAAGAAAAAATATACCAGAACATTATACTTTTTGATATTG
>Ga0210017_1001475_pt1 | contig 20518 bp, 28 predicted proteins | sample CryGeyCG2014_020_FD_183966 | JGI IMG/M metagenome (GOLD analysis project Ga0210017, IMG submission 183966) | Groundwater microbial communities from aquifer - Crystal Geyser CG08_land_8/20/14_0.20 (SPAdes) (version 2) | ecosystem: Environmental > Aquatic > Deep subsurface > Groundwater | place... | reverse complement strand
TGAAGATGTGCCTAATTTAGATAGTCTAGGATGGAATGACAAAGCAGTATCTTTTAAAGTAAAAAGTGGCCAAGTAGTCCAGCTGTGCCGTCATGCAGACGGAAACCCTCTGTTATGCGAAGGGCCAGCAAACTGTAGCGGTTATTGCGAGTGCAAAATAGCTGTAGGAGATGGTAAGTGTCACAATTTTAGTACGTGGGAAGGAGGTTATCTGTGGGGATGTCCTCCTCTCTGCGCTCTCTGTGCCGTCAACCCAAATATCTGGCGCCTCACCTCTGTTGGTATAGGAAGCCTTAATAAAGAGGCCTTATTGGCAGTTTTCCCCTTCGTTAGCTTAAGCGGCAAGCCTGAGATTTTATCTTACCAGAAATGTAAAGCAGCAGATAAAACTTTTAATTCTTATTGGTTGAACGCAAATAGCAGTGCAATTTTATGTAATTCTTCCTGGGACGGCTGTGTCGACGGCAATCCGGCGACAGCTACTCCTGATCCAATAACAACTGGCGCCAATCCGAAATTTGCAGACCTCTCAGGAGGAGCTCTTTGCGCTTACCCAAATGATACCACTGACTGTGTAGGATTTTATTTTACTGCTGATGGCCCGGAGTTCGTTCCAGTAGTTGGCCCTTGTGTAAATTTGGATAGTAATGACAATAGTGTAACAGAAATGCCAGCCGGTATGTGTAATGGACGGACAATAATCCTTTACGACGATAGCAACTGTAGTTCACCATCAAGTGCTCCCTCTATCTATACCCATCCTGGTGCTTTGCCAGCAAATAAAGCGTCAGCTCAGGCCTTCTAAGTTTTTTTTTATTAATTTTTAAACTATCTTCCTAGCTTTTTTGCAATCATTTTTTGTTGCAAAATTCCAATTAAAGTAGAGAAGAACCAATAAAAAGAGAGGGCTGCGGGGAGTGACCAAACGATAAAAACGGTCATTACTGGTAAAAAATAAATCATCTGATTTTGCATTAATTTTTGAAAAGTTTGCATTTGCTTTTCTTGACCGCTCACTTGGCGGTTTTTTTTCTTATCAGAAATTTTCGGCTGCAAGGCCAGACTCATTTGGGAATAAAAGTATTGAATTACCCCAGTTAGGATTGCCAAAATTGGGCTTGTCTTGGAAAGGTCAAGAACCTTTAAAAAGATGGGGTTTATTCCCCCGGGATGAGGAACAAAACTATAAAGAAGGGAAAGCCCGGCAGGTTGCATCACTGCTCTTAAAACCTGGTAAAGAGCAATCAAAATTATGATTTGGATTATCATTGGCGCAAAACCCGCAAGCGGATTAAACTTCATCTCTTTCCAAGTTTTAACTACTTCCTTGTTTTGGCGAGCGGCATCACCTTTATATTTTTCTTGAATCTCTTTTAGCTTTTCCCGAATGTCCTGATTTTTTATTTGGCTTTCCCTTTGGTCTTTAATCATTTTAGAGCTAAGAGGCCAAATTAGAATTCTGATTAAAAGAGTTATAAATAAAATCGCCATCCCAAAATCAACATAAGGGAGCTGATAAAAAAAGACCAAAAGGTTCAGAAGAGGTCTGTATAATACTTCTTGAAAAATAAAACTAAAAATATTCATATAAATCGCGAATTTGTACTAATTTTTGTGCGAATTTTTGCGAATATTCGCACATATTAGCACTTTTATTCGTATATATTAGCGAGACGTAATAGCTTATCTATTTCTTTATCTACCTCCCAATATTTTTTTATAAAAGCAGCTGGTAAAGAGAGAATAATTCCATCAAAGCCGGGCTTAATTATTTTTAACTTCTTTCGCAGGTTTTCTCTTAATTGTCGTTTGAGCTTATTTCGCTTAACTATTGTTCGGGGAGTAGAAAGAGGAACAATAAATGACCAACGCGAAAGAGAAAGAGAATTTTTTTTAATCTTCAAAATTAAAAAATTCCCCCGATATGTTCTCCCCTTTTTAAAGACGTTTTCTATTTCTTTTTTCTTTAACCTGTGGGTCTTAGACAACACAAAAAGCAATTGAAGTTATACTGTCAGTTGTTTTCTTTTTTTCTCCCTCCTTTTTTGAAGAACTTTTCTCCCCCATGGTTTCTTCATTCTCTTCAAAAAGCCGTGAGTTCTTTTTCTTTTTTTCTTTTTAGGATGCCAGATGTAAGTCATAAGCCTTTTTATATTTCAATATTTTAACATATTAGCAGAGATTAATAAAAGAATCCAATTAGATAGTAAAATTTATTGGGGGCATTTAGAGTTTTCCCCAGCTTTTCCCCATTTTCTCCCTTGACTAATTTCCCTCGAGAATCTACAATAATTCATCAATTTTATCAATACCAAATTTCTTATGGACAACTCCTTATTGTGGCAATCGGTCCTGGCCAACCTTGAAGGAAAGCTCTCCAAGCCAACTTTTGCTACCTGGTTTCGAAATACCACTATCAAAAAAATAAAGACCAGCGAAGTAATCCTGGCAGTTCCTAATATTTTTGTTAGAGAATGGCTCCAAAATAAATTTAACAAAGAGCTTCTCCTGTCCCTTCGGCAATTTTCCCCGAAGATCAAAAAAATAAAATATGTTGTTTTAAACCAAGAAGGTGCAAAGAGCCAAAAAGTTGGAAGAAAAAATGATCTTGCTCAACCTAAAATCGAATTTTACCAAAATCGCCTTTCCGGTTTGAATCCTCGGTATAAGTTCTCTAACTTTGTAGTAGGTAATTTTAATCAACTAGCCCACGCCTGTGCTATCTCTATCAGTAAAAATTTAATAAATACAACTCTAAATTTAGGAAATACCAAAAGAAAATTGAAGTTAGAGTATAATCCTTTCTTTATTTATAGCAAGGTTGGCTTAGGGAAAACTCATCTCTTAGAAGCAATCGGCAATGAAGTTATTGATTTTCAAAAAAAGAGAAGAGTGAAATATGTCCCTTGTCCAAATTTCACCAGTGAGGTCATCTCTAATATCAGAGAGGGGAGTATCGAGAAAATTGTTGCTAATTATAGTCAATTTGATGCCTTAATTATTGACGATATTGAATTCATTGCCGGCAAAGAAAGAACCCAAGATGTTTTCTTTCGAATTTTTAACAATTTAACCGAGGTGGGGAAGCAAATTGTGCTCTCTTCAGACCGTCCCCCCCGAGCCATTGAGAGAATCGAAGAAAGACTTCGCTCCCGATTTGAAGGAGGAATGGTGGCTGATATCACTTTCCCTGATTTTGAAGAGAGGGTAGCTATTTTAGAGCAGAAATTAGAAGAGAGAGAAACTGCCTTGCCAAAAGAGATTCTCGAGTTTATTGCCGGAAATGTCAAAAAAAATATTAGAGAGTTAGAAGGGGCCTTAACCCGATCGTTGGTTATTTTCGAAAGGGAAAACAGTCTCGAGAAAGTGAGAAAGAGCTTAAAAGATATTATTGAAGAACCGAAAAAGAGAATCTCGCCTGAAAAGATAATCGAAAACGTCTGCGATTTTTTTAATGTCCCCCCGAAAGAAATTTTGTCAAAAAGTCGAAAAAGGGAGGTAGTTTTCCCCCGACAGGTCATTATGTACCTTTTCCGAGAAGAACTTAATTTATCATTACCCTCGATAGGGGTTAAATTAGGGAACAAAGACCATACAACGGTTGGTTATGCTTGTGAAAAAATTGGGGAAAAAGTTAAAAAAGATGGGGATTTTGTCAAAACCTTAGAGACAATAAAAGAAAGGTTATACAACACCTAAAAACATCCCCATATTATCCCCAGATTTTTCAAAAAGATTTTGGCCAATCTCTTTTCTCCTTCTTGCAAAAATCAAAATTTTGCACTTTTCCCCATGATTAGTTATAATAAACTAATATTTATATGAAACTTACTATAGATTCTGAAAAGATGAAAAGAATAGTTTCTTTAGCAACGCGCCTTTGTGGAAGTAATTTAACTTTACCAATTTTAAATAATATTCTTTTGGAGATAAAACAAAACCTTCTTTTAATCTCTTCGACAAATTTAGAAATCGGGCTTTCTTTATCGTTACCTGTTAAGTCAGAAAAAGAAGGTAAAATTACCGTTCCGGGAAAAATCTTTTCTGATTTCATTTCTTCGCTCCCTAAGGGAGAAATCAAAATCGAAGAAAAAGATTTGACAATAAGTGTAAAATCAAAAGGGTTCCAAGCAAAAATTTTAGGACAAAACCCTAAAGAGTTTCCAATCTTACCAAAAGTTAAAGAAAAACCTCTCACCCAAATAGAAAGTTCAGAACTTTTTAACGGGCTTTCTAAAGTAAGCCATATAATCTCTCCCTCTGATTCTCGGGTGGAAATCTCTGGAGTTTTTTTTAAAACGAAAGGAGACACTTTGACATTAGTTGGGACTGATAGTATTCGCCTCGGAGAAAAGAAATTATCCCTACCTCAAGAGGTAGAAAAGAAGGAGGTAATTATCCCTCAAAAGACTGCTGTGGAACTTGCTTATATTCTTTCTAATTTAAAGGGGATAATCAGAGTTATTATTGAATCATCTCAGATAGGTTTTGAATTTATCCCCCAAAACCCTCTTGACCCGCAGATTAGTCTCATCTCACGCTTAATTGATGGACAATACCCGGAATACGAAGGAATTATTCCTCAAAAAATTAGCACTCAAGCCATTATTGATAAAGAGGAATTTCAAAGAAAAATTAAAATTGCTAGTCTTTTCTCGAGTCGGATTCAGGACGTAAAACTAAAATTTGAGCCGCCAAAACCCCTTTTAATCTCTTCCGCTTCTGCTGAAGTAGGAGAAGTTCATTCTAAATTAGATGGGAAAATTGAAGGGAAGTCTATTGAGATTGTTTTTAACTGGAGATACCTTTTGGATGGTCTGGGGGTTATTGATTCAAGCGAAGTGTTCCTGGGAGTAAATGAGGCTACTTCCCCGACAATTTTAAGACCGGTGGGTGATAAGACTTATCTTTATGTTTTAATGCCCAAAACTCTTTAAGCCCCAGAGTAGAAAAATTTCACTACGGGGTAAACATTGTTGAGGGTCTATCTTGGTCTAAGTTTTTCTTATTTTTAAGCCATAAAAGGCCTATTTTTTTTAGGAAGGTTGGAAGATGATAAGATTTTCTTAATAAACCCCCCCAAAAAATCTCTCTTTGGAGATTTTTTGTCCATTGTTTTTCGTAAAGAAAGGTCTGGGGCTTGGCAGGGTCGATAAATATACTAGCCATCTTGGCTGCCAACAATCCATAAATTAGGCCACCGCCAGTTGCTGGCTTTATTTGGCCAGCAGCATCTCCGCAAAGAAAACAGCGCTTTGTAACTATTCTTTTTCGTGGAAAGATAGGGATTAAAGCACTTTCAATTTTTTCTATTTCTATTTTTTTTTCCTTCAAAAACTTTCTCAGTTTTTCTCCTGGCTTTTGTTGAGGGGGAAGAGCTGTCCCCCATTCGATATTCCGGGTACGGGGGATTCTCCAAGCAAAAAATCCAGGAAAATTTTTTGAGAAAAATAATTCGGGGAAATTATTTTTAAAGTCTTCTTGACAATTTTTAAATTGGTACCCAATTAATCCCAATAACAGTTTTTCTTGCTTGGGCAAGTTAAGATTCTGGGCGACTGTTGAGACCGCTCCATCGCAACCGGCGATAATTTTCCCTTGAATTTTTTCCCCCGATTCTAATAAGATCTCTACCCATGCCTCTTTTTCCTCTATTTTTCTGACCTCTTTTTTGAGTCGAATGTCAACACCAGCTTTTTTTGCTTTCTCGAAGAAATATTTATCAAGCTTTTCGCGGTTTAAAAGAAGGGCCTTGCCATTAAAATCAAAAAAGTTCCCTTCAAGCCAAATTCGAGCTTTCAAAAACTCATTTTCTATAAAATCGTCTTCTCCTTTATTTATAAATTCAAAAATTTTAGAGGAGACAAGACCAGAACATGGTTTTTGACCTATTTTTTCTTTTTTTTCTAAAAGCAAGACCGAACTATTTTTTTCGGCAAATTTCCTAGCAAGATACAACCCGACGGCTCCTCCACCGACAACAACAACATCGTACATAAAAGTCAAAGATTGATTTTTCTTAAGCCGGAGAATATAATAATTGTATCATGAAAAGAGGGTTTAGCCATAATAAGAAAAAGAAAAATATTTTTACAATTTTTTCTTCAAAATTAGTTTTCTTTGTATTAATATTAATTCTCTCGGCGATGGTAAAGATTGGCTTCGAAAAGTTTAAAGAATGGAATTTTGCCAGAAATACCTTGGTAGTTCAAGAAGAAAAAATTAAAGAGGAGGAGGGAAGAAAGGGAAACTTAAAAGAGGTTTTGGATTATCTCCGGGACGAAAGATATCTTGTCAGGATTGTGAAAGAAAAATTGAACCTTGTCAGCCCGGGAGAGAAAGTAATTGTTGTGGTTCCTGAAGGAGAAGACTTCTCCCAAACTAAAAGTAATGAAACTGAAACTGAAAGTTTCTTCGGGCGCGTCCTTCAAAAGTTCCGAGAGATTTTTAAGAGAGAGTGAGTGTATTTAGACCCACAGGATATCTAACGCTCTCTTGATTCTGTTGGAAGTTTTGCGGGATTAGTTGAGCGGTTCAACACTACCTTCCCAAGGTAGGAAGACGGGTTCGACTCCCGTATCCCGCTAAAAAACTTGCTAAAATAAATAATTAAATCAAAGTTGTTTTTGAAATATTAGATAAGCATATCGAGAGGTCTTGATCTTTTTAAGATTTTTTGATACTTTAGATTGTTGAACGCTCGACGCTTGATTTGTTTTTCTCGCTACGCTCGAAAAACAAGGTTTTTGCTGAAGGCAAGGTTCTTATTTTCTCTTTTATATGCCCACAATTCATCAATTAATAAAAAAAGCCAGAAAATCTAAAAAAAATAGAGCCAAATCTCCAGCTCTTTCCTTTGGTTTTAATCCTCTAAAGAATAGGCCGGTGAATTACCCTTCGCCTCTTAAGAGAGGAGTTTGTACTAAGGTGTTTACTACTACTCCCAAAAAACCGAATTCTGGTCTTCGTAAAGTGGCTAGGGTTCGTCTTCAAAATGGTATGGAAGTAACTGCTTATATCCCTGGTGAGGGACATAATATCCAAGAGCACTCAATTGTTTTAATCCGAGGGGGGGGAGTAAGGGACCTCCCTGGTGTTCGTTATCATATTATAAGAGGAGTCCTCGATAGTGAGGGAGTAAAGGGGAGAAAAAAACAAAGGTCCAAATATGGTGCCAAGACGGAAAAGAGTAAGGGGGAGGGAAAGGAAAAGTAACGATTTGACCCTATTAAATAAATGAGGATAAAGAATCCTAGTTTATCTTTTATTTTTAATAAATATTTTTTAATTTATGCTTCAGCCTGACCCAAAATATAATAATTTGCTTATTTCCAAATTTATAAATATGACCATGAGAAAAGGGAAAAAGTTTCTAGCCCAAAAGATTGTCTATAAGGCCTTCAATTACATTGGAGAGAAAACAAAAAAAGATCCTCTTGAAGTTTTTAATCAGGCGATTAAAGAAGCCTCGCCTAGGATGAACACAAAACCCAAAAGAGTAGGTGGGGCGACCTACCAAGTCCCCATGGAAGTTAATGAGAAAAGGCAAGTTTATTTGGCGATAGACTGGATTTTAGAAGCAGCCAAAAAGAAAAAGGGAGAACCAATGGAGAAAAAATTAGCCGAAGAATTAATCTTGGCAGCCAAAGGCGGAGGAGGGGCAGTAAAAAAGAGAATTGGCGTGGAAAAAATGGCTGAAGCCAATAAAGCTTTCGCCCATTTAGCTAGGAGATAAACCCTGTAGTGAGATTTCTCTACTGCAGGGTAAACAAAACCTTTATGCCAAGATCTTATCCTCTTGAAAAATATCGTAATATTGGTTTTATCGCTCACATTAGTGCCGGGAAGACTACAACCACTGAGCGGTTTTTGTTTTACACTGGGATTACCCATAAACTCGGTAGCACTGACGAAGGGACAACGGTCACAAATTATATGATTCAGGAAAAGGAGAGGAAAATAACAATAAAATCCGCGGCCGTTACTTGCTATTGGACACCAGAAGAATACTTAAAGAAAGGGTACCTAAAGAAAGAAAAAAAACCTGAGTATCAAATTAATATTATTGATACCCCAGGGCACATTGATTTTACCGCCGAAGTTCAAAGATCTCTTCGGGTTTTGGACGGAGCAGTGGTAATCTTTGATGGAGTTTCAGGAGTTGAGCCCCAATCCGAAACAGTTTGGCATCAGGCAGATAAGTTTAACGTCCCCAGAATTTGCTTTGCAAATAAAATGGACAGGATGGGGGCTTCTTTTGAAAAAAGTTTGGAGTCTATTTGGCAAAAATTAACTCCTAATGCCATAGCCATTCAACTTCCTATTGGGCTGGAGGAGAATTTTAAAGGGATAATTGATTTATTAAAGATGAGGGCCTTATATTTTGAAGGAGAATTTGGCGAAATTGTAAAAGAGAAAGATATCCCTGCGGAATTATTGGAGAATGCTAAAAAATGGCGCAAAAAACTTATAGAAAAAGTTGTTGTTGAAGACGAAAAACTTTTAGAAAAATATTTATCTAAAAAAGAAATCTCTATAGATGAACTAAAAAAAGTATTAAGAGAGGGGGTTATTAATTATAAATTAATTCCAGTCCTCTGCGGCGCCTCTTTCAGAAATAAAGGCGTTCAGCCTCTCATTGATGCAGTAGTAGATTTTTTACCTTCTCCCCTTGATTTACCAAGCATTAAAGGAGCTGACCCCAAAACGGGCAAAGCCATTGAAAGGAAAACTGATGACGCAGAACCATTTTCTGCCCTCGCCTTTAAAGTCTCGGATGATCCTTACGCTGGTAATTTGGTTTACTTCCGAGTTTATTCGGGGCATTTTAAAAAAGGATCCTACCTTTTAAATACCACTACCCAAGAAAAAGAGAGGATTGGTCGAGTTTTAAGAATGTATGCCAATGCCAGAGAAGATATTGAAGAAGTTTTCTCTGGCGATATTGCTGCAACCGTTGGCTTAAAGAATACTTCAACTGGCCATACTTTATCTGATAAAGACCATCCAATTGTCCTTGAAGCGATTACTTTTCCTGAACCTGTAATCTCATCAAAAATTGAGCCCAAGACCAAAGATGACGAAGAGAAATTGGCTATTTCTCTTAAAAAGTTAGCCTTAGAGGACCCTACCTTTAGAGTCAAAGTTGATCCAGAGACTAGGGAGACAATTATCTCCGGGATGGGAGAACTGCACCTTGAAATTATAGTAGACAGATTGAAAAGACAATTCGGGACCGAGGTGAATGTTGGACGGCCTCAGGTGGCTTACAAAGAGACAATCTTAAGAGAGGCCGAGGCAGAAGGTAAATATATTCGCCAATCCGGCGGGAGAGGACAATATGGGCATGTTTGGCTAAGAATTGAACCAAGGGGGCGGGGGGAAGGCTACCAATTTATTGATGCTATTAAAGGAGGAATTATTCCTAGGGAATTTATCACCGCGGTTGAAAAAGGAGCGAAGGAAGCCAAAGATAAAGGTGTTCTCGCCGGATATCCTTTAATTGATTTTCGGGCTACTCTTTTTGACGGGTCTTTCCACGAAGTTGATTCTTCAGATTTCGCTTTTAAAATCGCCGGTTCGATTGCCCTTAGTAAAGCAGCCGGGAGAGCTAGTCCGGTTTTGCTTGAGCCGATAATGAAATTAGAAGCAAGGGCTCCAGAAGAGTTTTTTGGAGATGTAATTGGAGATCTTTCGGCTCGTCGAGCAAAAATCGAAGAAACAAAAAGTATCTTAAATTTAAAACTAATTAATGCCAAAGTTCCTTTAGCAGAAATGTTTGGCTATGCTACATCCTTGCGGTCTTTAACCGAAGGAAGAGGAATTTTCACAATGGAATTTGACCATTACGATATCGTTCCAAAGAATATTCGAGAAGAAATAGTCCAAGGAAGAAGGTAGTACATTACCAAGGGGGAATTTTTTAATTGAGTATTGACTTTTGTGCCTTATTTATTAAAATTAAACTTGTCTTAAAGGTCAAAAATAAAATAGATACCAGAGCACAAAAATTTTGTGCTCGGTCGAGCGCATAACAAATTATGTGCTCAGAAATATAATTTAAATTTATTCTTTGTCTATGATAGAGAAAAAGAAATTCGAAAGAAGAAAGCCACACTTAAATGTAGGAACTATTGGTCATGTCGACCATGGAAAAACTACATTAACAGCGGCAATATTACACGCCCTGCACTTGGCAGGTTTTGAAGTTGCTGAAAAAACAGTTGGCCAGATTGACTCAGCCCCCGAAGAAAAAGAGAGAGGGCTTACTATCAACATTTCTCATCTGGAGTACGAATCAGAAAAGCGTCATTATGCCCATATTGATTGTCCTGGGCATGCTGACTACATTAAAAACATGATTACCGGCGCCGCCCAGATGGATGGAGCAATTTTAGTTGTCTCCGCGCCTGACGGTCCGATGCCCCAAACCAAAGAGCACATTCTACTTGCTCGCCAGGTTGGTGTACCATCAATCATTGTCTTTTTGAATAAAACCGACGCTGTAGATGACCCTGAATTAGTGGATTTAGTAGAAGAAGAGACCAGAGAACTTTTGACAAAATATGAATTCCCCGGAAAAGATATTCCGGTTATTAGAGGTTCTGCTTTAAAAGCCCTGGATGCTAAATCGAAAGATGACAAAGCTTTAAAGCCTATTTTTGATCTGGTAAAGGCGTTGGACGAATATATTCCCGAACCCAAGAGATCTCTCGATCAGCCATTTTTAATGGCGGTGGAAGATGTTTTCTCCATTGAAGGACGTGGAACGGTTGCTACCGGCAGGGTGGAAAGAGGAGTGTTCCATTTGAATGACCAGGTCGAAGTTATAGGAATAAAGCCTACCCAAAAGACAGTTATTACAGGAATTGAGATGTTTAACAAAACCCTTGATGAGGCAAGAGCGGGGGATAATATAGGGGCACTCTTGAGGGGCTTTAAAAAAGAAGATGTCGAAAGAGGCCAGGTTTTGGCAAAACCAGGAACGGTCACTCCTCACACTGATTTTGATTGCCAGGTCTATATCTTGTCAAAAGAAGAAGGAGGAAGACACACTCCCTTTTTCACTGGTTATAAGCCTCAATTTTACATAAGGACCGCCGATATAACAGGAGAAGTTACTTTACCTCAAGGGACAGAAATGGTGATGCCTGGAGACACTGTAAATCTTAGTGTCAAGTTAATTACGCCCGCCGCCATGGAAGAACAGCAGCGGTTCGCTATCAGAGAAGGAGGGAAGACAGTAGGGGCAGGAGTGGCGACAAAAATAATTAAATAAAGGGGACCTTTATCAATCCTTCAACAAATTCAGGATTATCTTGAGTCTATCGAAGGACAATAGCAATGGTAGTAAAGGAAGAAAAAAATAGTAAGAGGAAAACTGCCAAGGAGAATCAAATTCTCCCAAAGATTAGGATTAAAATCAAAGCTTACGACCATCGGGTAGTTGATAGTTCGGCAAAACAAATTATTGATGTGGTACTCCGCCAGGGAGTCAAAGTAATCGGTCCTGTCCCCTTACCGACAGAAATTCAAAAGTTCACCGTCAATCGCTCAACTTTCGTTCACAAAGACGCTAGAGAGCAATTTGAGATGAGAATTCACAAAAGGATAATCGATGTTTTAAACCCTAATCGACGGATTATGGATAGTCTCCAAAACCTTAATTTACCAGTGGGAGTTGACATAGAAATTAAAATGTAGTATTCACCCAGTAGTAGAGGACTCTCACTACTGGGTTCAGAAAATAATCTGATTCAATTTGGTAAAAGGTTCATGGAAATATATTATTTATTTGATTAAGTTTTCTATCAGGGATTCAGTCTGTCAAGTAAAAACTGGGGCTGTCCCAGTTTTTTTGTTCACTACAACTGGGTCGAAAATTTATAAAAATACCAAGGTAAAAATAAGTTTATGAAATTTATTTTAGGAAGAAAAATAGGAATGTCCCAGATATTCGATGAAAAAGGAAAAGTCATCCCCTTGACCTGGGTTGAAGCCGGTCCTTGTTTTGTTACTCAAATTAAAACTAAAGAGAAAGATGAATATGAGGCAATGCAAGTCGGGTTTATAAAGAAAAAAACAAAGCATATTAAAAAAACTGAGAAGGAAAAAGGTTTTAGATATTTAAGAGAGTTCCAAGGTGCTACAGAGGAAAACCAAAAATTAAAAAGTGGAACTAAAATAGATGTAACAGTGTTTTCAGAAGGAGATATAGTAAAAATTTCAGGTCTTTCCAAGGGTAAAGGATTTCAGGGAGTGGTAAAGCGTTGGGGGTTTGCTGGTTTACCAAAAACCCACGGAACCAAGCACATGCTGAGAATGCCCGGTTCTATTGGCCAATCAGGACCGGAAAGAGTATTCAAAGGGAAAAAAATGGCCGGAAGGATGGGAAATAAAAGGATGACAGTAAAAAATTTAAAGGTAATAAAAATTGATAAGGAAAAGAACTTGATAGGAATAAAAGGAGCTGTTCCAGGGACCAAAGGAACATTATTAGAGATTCTAAGTAAGTAACCTTTAAAAACTTTTATGCAAGCCGATCTTTTGAACCAAGAAGGGGAAAAAATAGGGAAAGTCGATTTACCAGACAAAGTTTTTTCTATTGCTCTTGCTCCCGATTTTCTGCATCAAACCATTTTATATTATCAAAAGCTTTCTCGCCAACCCATTGCTAAAACCAAAGACAGAAGCGAGGTAAGGGGGGGAGGAAAGAAACCCTGGCGCCAGAAAGGCACCGGCAGAGCTCGTCACGGTTCGATTCGTTCCCCTATTTGGCGGAAAGGTGGAATTACTTTTGGTCCACGTCCCGAAAAAAAATATAAAATAGAACTCTCCAAAAAAAGTAGGAGAAAAGCTCTCTTTATGGTCCTCTCTCAAAAATTTAAAGAAGGCGAAATCATCTTTATAGAAAAAATAAGACTCTTAGAATCAAAAACTAAAAATTTTGCTAAAATTTTGAAAAATCTTACTAAGATAAAAAAAGACATAGATAAAAAAAGAACCCTTTTTGTCTTAGCTCAAAAAGAAGAACACCTTTTGAGAGCAGCTAGAAATATAGAAAATGTGTCTTTGGTGGGTATTAATTCTTTGAACCCTTATATTTTATTAGAAAATAAATATTTAATAATCGAGAAAGAAGCGATAAGACAACTTAAAAGATAAAACTTATGATTACTCTTCCATTCCAAAGAAAAAAGAAAGAGAAGCTCCGACCCCATTTTGTCAAAAAAGAGAAAACTACTGAAAAAGTACAAAAACTAAAACAGGAAGATTTTAAAAAAGAGATAAAGGAAAGTAGAAAAAAAGAGATAGGAAAAAGCAACATCGCCTTTTCAGTCTTAAAAGAACCAATAATTTCCGAGAAAGGTACCAGATTAGAAGGAGAAGGAAAGTATTTATTTAAAGTCTTCCCTCAAGCTAATAAAAATAATATAAAAAGAGCGATTGAAGAATTGTATAAAGTCCGGGTTGAAAAAATAAATATTATTACAGTTCCAGCAAAGAAAATAAGATTGGGGAAGACTGAAGGAGAAAAAGGAGGATACAAAAAAGCAATTGTTACCTTGGAAAAAGGGCAAAAATTAGAAGTAGTTTCTAAATAATTCCAGGAGTTTTAAATTTTATGAAAATGAAAAAACCAGTTACACCAGGTCAGAGGGGGATGATTGTCCAGGATTATTCATCTTTGACTCAAAAAGAGCCCGAAAAAGGGCTAACTTCACCTTTAAAAAAGATTACCGGCAGAGGTAAGACCGGTAGAATTACTATTCGTCATCGAGGCGGCGGGGAGAAAAATAATTATCGAAGAATAAATTTTGCCCAGGAGAAAATAGGAATCCCAGCTATAGTTGAGGCCTTGGAATATGATCCTAATCGTTCAGCCTTTATCATGCTCTTGAAATATGATGACGGGACCAGATACTACCGATTGGCCCCCGGAGATATTAAAATCGGAGACAAAGTTATCTGTGACAAGACAACTCCTATTAAACCAGGCAATAGATTGCAGATTAAAAATATTCCAGCCGGTACTTTTATTTTTGATATCGAACTTACTCCGGGCCAAGGAGGAAAAATTGTCAGGAGCGCCGGTACGGCTGCTCAAATTCTTTCCCAAGAAGAAAAATATGCTACCCTATCCTTACCTTCCAAAGAAGTTCACCTAGTTCTCACCGAATGTTTTGCTACAATTGGAAGAGTTTCCAATGTTGACCATAAAACCGAGATTTTAGGGAAGGCAGGAAAAACAAGGCACAGGGGTATTAGACCTACCGTTCGAGGAGCAGCAATGAATCCTTGTGACCATCCCCATGGAGGAGGAGAAGGGAAAACATCAATTGGTCTTATTCACCCCAAAACTCCTTGGGGTAAACCCGCTCATGGTAAAAAGACAAGGAAAAGACATAAATGGTCAGATAAATTTATTGTGAAGAGGAGAAGATAAAAACAATTTTAAATACTAAAAGATATTTATAAAACTTATGCCAAGAAGTCTTAAAAAAGGTCCTTATATTAATCCAAAGCTCGAGAGAAAGATAAAAAGAGCAGTCCAGTCCAAAAGTAGAGAGCCAATAAAAACTTGGTCTCGCGAATCCACTATTACCCCAGAGATGATAGGTCTTGCTTTTCTTGTCCATAATGGCAAAGAGTTCATTTTAGTAAAAATACGAGAAGAGATGGTCGGCCACAAGCTAGGAGAATTTTCACCAACAACTAAATTTCAGAGGCATGGTGGAAGAATGGAAAGAGAATTAGAAAAAACCGAATTGCAAAAGACGACAGCAAAATCTAGTTTACCGCCAGAGAAAAAATCCTAATCTTCTATATATGGAAATAAAAGCTTCTTTAAATTATTTGAGAATGGCGCCCCGAAAAGTCAGATTAGTTGCTAATTTAATTTCGGGGTTGGAAGTTCAAGATGCGGAAAACGAGCTTAAGTTTTTAAATAAAAGAGCAGTTAAACCTGTTGTAAAACTTTTGAATTCCGCTATCGCTAACGCTAAGAAAAAGTTTAATTTTGACGAAAAAAGACTTAGTTCGTTATACATCAAAAAAATTATTGTAGACGAAGGGCCAAAATTAAAGAGGTTGATGCCAGTATCTCGAGGAATGGCTCACCAAATTCAAAAGAAAGCTAGTCATATTACTATGATTTTAGACGAGAAGATTTCTAGAGAAGGTGGACCCAAAAAGAGACAAAAAAGCTAAAAGGTGATTTTTAAATAGCTTTATTTTAATCTATGACTCATAAAGTTTATCCCAAAATTTTTAGAATAGGTGTCACACAAGACTGGGACTCTAATTGGTTTTCTGACAAAAAATATAAAGAGAACTTAAAAGAAGATTGGAAAATTCGAGAAGTTTTAACAAAGGAATTTAACAAAGGCGTGATAGAGAAAATTAATATAAAAAGGCTGGGAGAAAAAATAAATATTATTATAAGAACAGCAAGACCGGGTCTTCTAATTGGTAGAGGAGGAGGAGGAGTAGAAACGCTATCCAAAAAGATTTCCAAAGTATTGGGTAAAAAAGAGGTCAAAATTGATATAGAAGAGGTGAGAGAACCGTCAATTAGCGCTTCTTTATTGGCTCAACAGATTGCTATCGATTTTGAGAGAAGAGTTCCCTACAAAAGAGCAGTAAAAAGAGCTATAGGAAGAGCTTTGCAAGGAGGAAAGATAAAGGGCATAAAAATTCGAGTCAAAGGTCGATTAGATGGAGTAGAGATTGGTAGGAACGAACTTTTTAGAAAAGGGAGATTACCTTTGCAGACAATAAGAGCAGATATAGACTATGGAGAAGCGAGAGCTGAATGTACCTATGGGAGTGTAGGAATCAAAGTCTGGATTTATAAGGGAGAAGCCGATATACCGGGCAAAACCCGTTATAAGGGAGAAAAATCTTCTTAGTACTCTCTTTAAAAGTGAGTTTTTAAAAAGTTGTATGTTATCTCCAAAACGCGTCAAACATCGAAAAATTCAAAGAGGGCGCACTAAAGGAATAGAAAAAAGAGCAGCTAATCTTGCCTTCGGAAGTATAGGGCTCAAGTCCCTCGAAAGTCGCTGGATACGTTCTTCCCAAATTGAAGCAGCAAGAAGGGTGATTCTGCGACATTTTAAGGGCAAAGGGAAAATTTGGATAAGAATTTTTCCTGACAAACCAGTAACATTTAAGGGTAACGAGGTAGGCATGGGAGGAGGAAAAGGAAGCGTCTCTCATTATGTTTATCCTCTAAAACCAGGGAGAATCCTCTTTGAGATAGATGGAGTACCAAAAGATATAGCAAGAGCCGCCTTAAAAGAGGCGGGGGGAAAATTACCAGTAAAAACTAAGATTATAGAAGGCTAAAATTGAGAAATCTATGAAAATAAAAGAGCTAAAAGACAAAACTCAAGAATCTTTAAAGAAACTGTTGCAGGAAAAAAGGGAAAAACTCCGCCAGCTTCGTTTTGAACTCTCTCAAGATAAGTTAAAAAATGTTAGTGAAATAAAAAATATCAAAAAAAATATTGCCAGAATATTAACAATAATTACCTTAAAATCAAAATCTCAAAAGCCAAAATCTTAATATTGAATTTTTAAATTATTATGCCTAAAAAAACTTTAACCGGTGTTGTAATCTCGAACAAGATGAAAAAAACTGTGGTGGTCGCAGTAGAGAGATGGGTTCACCACCCAAAATATAAAAAAAGATATAGAAAAACCAATAACTATAAGGTTCACGATGAGAAAAATGAGTCTAAAATTGGAGATAAAGTAATTATTAAGGAGACAAGGCCACTTTCTAAAGGAAAGAAATGGGAGATAGCAAAACGTTTGACCTAATAAATTTTAAAATTTATGATTCAGGTAGGAACAAATTTAAAAATCTGCGATAATACCGGGGCGAAGTTCATTCGATGCTTTACAATCTTAGGAGGAACTAGGCATCGCTATGCCAAAATTGGTGATATAATTGTCGCCTCGGTCAAAAAAGCTGAACCAAGAAGAGCTGTTAGAAAAGGAGAAGTTGTCCGCGCAATAATAGTTCGCCAGAAGTTTCCTTTTCGATTACCAAGCGGTGTCTATTTAAGATTTGATGACAATGCCGCGATAATCTTAGAAGGGGAAACTAAAATCCCAAAAGGCAATCGCATCACCGGGCCCGTCCCGCAAATTTTAAAAGAAAAAGGTTTTGAAAAAATAATAGCAATGGCTAGCGTAGTAGTATAAGCTAATATGCAGTTAAAAAAGGGTGACCAAATTTTAATTATCAAAGGCAAAGATAAAAAAAGAAAAGGTAAAATTATTAAAGTTTTACCCAAAGAAGACAAAATTATTATTGAGGGTTTAAATCTTAAGAAGAAACATCTTCGGCCCAAAAAAGAAGGAGAAAAAGGAGAAATCGTGGCAATCCCTGCGCCTTTGAACATTTCTAACGTGAAACTAATTTGCCCTAAATGTAAAAAACCTACCCGTCTTGGGCATATCTTACGCAGCGGGAAGAAGTATCGTTCTTGTAAAAAATGTAAAAAAGAATTTTTATAATTTATGCTGAAAGAAAAGTATCAAAATTTAGTTATTCCAAAAATGAGAGAACTTTTTGGATACAAAAATAACCTTGTCACTCCCCGGATTATAAAAGTGGTAATTAATACCGGGATTGGCAAGATCCTTGGAAATCTCGACCCTTCAAAGAGAGAGCCAATAATTCAAGGCGTTTTAAATGATTTAGCGCTCATTTCTGGCCAGAAGCCCATCTTAACTAGAGCAAAAAAAGCTATATCAGGATTCAAAACAAGAAAGAATTCGATAGTAGGAGCGAAAATTACCCTAAGGAAAAATCGAGCTTACGAATTTTTGGAGAGATTAATTAATGTTGTCCTTCCCCGCTCCCGTGACTTTCGGGGTATTTCTTTTAAAACTGTTGACAAAAGGGGAAATTTGACAATAGGAATAGGAGAGCATATAGTATTTCCCGAAATTCAACCAGAGAAGGCTAAGGTTGCTTTTGGGTTGGAAGTGACGATAGTCACCAATGCCAAGAGCAAAGAAGAAGCTATTCAATTTTTCAAATTGATGGGATTCCCATTAAAAGAGAGATAAAAAAGTTTGAAATATTGGAAAATAATATGGCAAAAAAGTCTCAGATAGTTCGTGCTCAAAGAATACCAAAATATAAAAGCCGAGTCGTCCGACGCTGTTTTCGATGTGGCAGAAGGAGAGGTTATATGAGGGAATTCGGCATATGTCGAATTTGTTTTAGAGAATTAGCCAATAAAGGTCTTTTGCCAGGGGTTAAAAAGAGTTCTTGGTAAAATGTATCAATTTCTATGCTCCAGATTATAGAGATGTTAATTAAAATAAAGAATGGCCAAGCAGTCAAGAAAGAGACAATTAGCGTTCCTTATTCCAATTTTAAATTTAACGTTGCTAAAATTTTAGAAAAAGAAGGATTTGTTGGAGAGACAAAAAAAAGGGGGAGGAATAAAAAAAGGATAGTCATAAAATTAAAATATGACAACAAAACTCCCAAGATTCATGGAGTAAAACTGATATCAAAACCCGGAAGGAGGATTTACTTGGAAAAAAAGGAACTATATTTACCAAAAGCTGGACACGGAATTTTAATAGTCTCTACCCCAAAAGGTCTTTTGACCTCAAAAGAAGCAAGGAAAGTAAACACTGGGGGAGAAGCGGTATGTGAGGTCTGGTAAAGAAATTTAATTTATGGTTTTGGAAAACTTATTTTATTCTTTCCTGGGGAATAATATCATCATTGGCCAGCATATTAAAGCACAACTTAATTTTTTAAGAAAAATATTGCCCGAAGATTTTAAAAAAAAAGAGATGCACGACCTTGGATGCGGAGATGGGAAAACAACCCTTCTTCTTAAGGAAATATTTGAACCAAAAAATTGTTCCGGTTATGATTTTAATGAAAGACTAATAAAAATTGCCCAAAAAAAAGGGATAAAAGCAAAGATTTTAAATATTGAAAAGGAGGTTCCCCGAGGGGAGCTGGCAGTAATTTGGGGAGTTCTGCATCACCTTAGGTCTCCTAAAAAAGTCTTAAAAACGATAAAAGATAATTATCAATTCGTCTTTATCAGGGAGCCCCTGAAAGGAGGCTTTACAATCTTTGAACTAGGCAGACCTTTCCAAAAAGATGAAATCAGAAGATATTTGAGTGAATGCTTAGGAAATTATAAAAGTTATATATATAAAAATGCCATCTTTGTTTTTTGGAAAAAAAAATAATTAAATATGTCAAAAATCGGTAAAAAACCAATTTCTATTCCGGAGAATGTTAAAACTGATATCACAGAAAGAAACATTTCTGTAGAAGGGGTTAAAGGAAAATCAGAGAAGCAATTTCCCCCAGAAATTTCTGTTGAAAAAAAGGATAGGCAGCTCTTTATAAAATTTAGTGGTCCGAAAGAGAAAAAAGCTCTTTTTGGAACTTGGCGGGCTCATATCAAAAATATGATAGAAGGAGTAACCCAAGGGTTTGAAAAAAAACTCAAGATTGAAGGACTTGGTTGGAGAGCTAATCTTGAAGGAAAGAACTTAGTCTTAAAAGTAGGGTTTACTCATCCTGTTAAAATTTCTCCGGCAGAGGGAATAGTTTTTTCTGTAAAAAAGGAAATAATTACAATTTCCGGAATTGATAAAGAAAAAGTTGGTTCTACCGCCATGAGAATAAGAAATATTCAGCCTCCTGAACCTTATAAAGGGAAAGGGATTCGCTATATTGATGAGATAATTAGAATAAAAGCTGGAAAAAAAGCAGCAGCCACTGTAAAATAAAAACTTTATGGTAAAGAATCTACAAAAAGAAAAAATGAGCAAAAAAACAAGGAGAAAAGACCGGGTCCGGGCTCGAATTTTAGGGACTTTTAAAAAGCCTCGCTTTTCTGTTTTCCGTTCTAATTATCACGTATGGTGTCAGCTAATTAACGATGAAAAGGGAGAGACAATATCAGCAGCTAGCGATAAAGAGTTACCCCAAAAATTAAAAAGTAAAAAGTCGAAAGTCAAAATTGCTTATGAAGTAGGAAAGTTAATTGCTCAAAAAGCAAGAAAAAAAGAAATAAAAGAGGTGGTTTTTGATAGAGACGGTTATAAATATCACGGCCGTATCAAATCATTGGCCGATGGGGCAAGAGAAGAAGGATTAAGATTTTAATCTCCAAAAATTAATTATGGCCGGAACAAAAGCAGAATTTGAATCAATACTTTTAGACCTTGCTCGCGTTACTCGAGTTACCGCCGGCGGCAAGCATCTCCGTTTTCGTGCTACAATGATAATAGGTAATAAAAAAGGTAAAGTTGGTTTGGGAGTAGCAAAAGGGAGAGATGTCCAACAAGCAATTCAGAAAGCGACAAAAAAGGCGGAGAAAAATTTAATTGATGTCTTGATAAAAGACGAGACTATTCCTTTTGACATAGAAATAAAATATCATTCGGCTCGGATTTTTCTTCGTCCTCAAAAAAAAGGGAGAGGAATCGTAGCCGGAGGTGTTATTAGAGCTAT
>Ga0210017_1001474_pt1 | contig 20518 bp, 19 predicted proteins | sample CryGeyCG2014_020_FD_183966 | JGI IMG/M metagenome (GOLD analysis project Ga0210017, IMG submission 183966) | Groundwater microbial communities from aquifer - Crystal Geyser CG08_land_8/20/14_0.20 (SPAdes) (version 2) | ecosystem: Environmental > Aquatic > Deep subsurface > Groundwater | place... | reverse complement strand
GTCATCATTTGGGGTTAATGTTTTTTGCCCGTCAAAACCGGCTTTCTTTTTTATTATTGGAATTAAGGATTTTTTGATTTCTATCCCTATACTGTTTCTCCCTAATTGTCTAGCTATTTTCATTGTTGTTCCAGAACCTGCAAAAGGATCTAACACAGTTTCATCTACATAAGAAAATAATTTTATTGCTCTGTAAGGTAACTGCTCAGGAAATGCGGCAATGTCTTTTTCAAGCACTGAACCAGGCATTACATTATTCATTTCCCACAGAGTCATATACCATTTATTATTTTGAATTTCTTTTGTGTCAACTTTTGATTTTTCTCGCACTTCATTAGAAATAGATTTATAATCAAATTTTCCTTTTTGAAATATAATAATGCTTTCAAGAAGATTGTCTGGATAAAAATACATTGGGTACGGGTTTTGTAATATTACCCCGCTTCTTCTGCTGATTCTGAGATAACCATCCGGTTTTTTCCAAATTAATCTATCGCGATATCTAAATCCTGCTTGTTGGAATATTTTTATAGCATCTGCAACTATTGGAAACTTATCTCCATTAACAAGCATATCATCTATGTTCAAAACAAAAATCCTACCCTCATCTAAAACTCTAAAAGATTCCTTTGCCATATTTCCAAGAACGTCAAGATATTGGTCGTAATTTTCAAACAAATCTTTATAATCAAAGGGGGCATTAAAATAAGGGGGCGAAGTTACGGCTAAATGAACACTTTTATCAGGAATTTCTTCCATATCCCTACAATTTCCAATTATGAGTTTATGATTTGTGCCCATTATTTTTCACCATCTTTCTTCGCTAACCTAACTTACCAACATATATACTTCATATGTGCGCATATATATTAATCATTTTTGTGTTTGCTTTTCAATAAAATAATCAATCGTTTCCTTCAATCCTTCCTCAAGCGAAACTTTTGCCTCGAACCCAAGTTCTTTTTTTGCCAGCTCAGGGCTTCCGTACATGTGCCGAATGTCGCCCTTCCGCCCAGGTTCGAATAGGGGCTCGGTTTTTTTGCCAGTGAGTTTCATTATCAGTTCAGCAAGGCCGATGAGCGAGACAGCCTTCCCTGAGCACACATTGAACACGCCGGCAGATTTTGAAAGCATTGCCAGTTCGTTTGCCCTGGCTACGTCGCGCACATAGACGAAATCCCGTGTTTGTTTTCCATCCCCATAGAATGTTATGCGCCTGCCTGACAGGATTGTGTGGATGAACCTTGGTATGACTGCCGAATAGGGGGAATCCGGCGCCTGCCTGGGCCCGTAGATGTTGAAATAGCGCAGGCAGGCCGTGGGCAGCCCCTTGGCAGCGAATCCGGCCGCCTGCCTCTCATTCTTCAGTTTAGATTCGGCATATGGAGAGAACGGCGCCGGCGCTGCCCATTCGCCTGCCGGCAGCTTTGCGTTGCCATACACTGCGCAGCTGGATGCGAGCACAACTTTTTTTACTTTATGCTCCAGCGCACTCTCAAGCACGTTGAGCGTGCCGGTGACATTCGTTTCAATGGTGGCATTTGGGTTTTCCACTGATGCCGGGACCGAGGTTTGTGCCGCCTGGTGTAGCACGTAATCTGTTTTTTCCACCGCGCTGGCAACGCATTCAGTGTCAAGGATGCTTCCATTCACAAGCTCCAGGTTTGGTATCCCGGCAAGATTGCCTGCGCCCCTGCTGAATGTGTCCAGCGCAACAATGGCATACCTCCCTGAAAAATATTCCGCAAGGTGGGAGCCTATGAATCCGCCGCAGCCGGTAATCAATATGGTTTTCATGGCATCATGTTCAGTTTTCAGTTTACTGGCATTCTTCATAAATCTTTTTTGTTCTCTCTGCGACGTTTTTCCAGGTGTATCTCTGCTTCACTGCTTCGCGCGCCCTTGCGACAATCGGCTTGAACTTTTCCTGGTTGTTAAGGAAATAGCTCAGCTTGTCCACCAGCTCATTGGCCTCCCTGAAAATGAAATATTCGCTGTCCGCGCCGAGAATGTCCTTAAGGAAAAATTCCGCATCTCCCACGGGTGTGGTGAACATGGCCCTGCCGGATGCAATTGCCTCGAGCCACACCAGGCTGAACCCCTCATACAGGCTCGCCATCAATATGGCCCGCGAGCCGGCATAGGCATTTGCCATATCCCCATACTCCATTTGCGAGATGCTGAGTTCAACGCCAAGATTTTTTGCCAGCAATTCCAAATTCTGCCTGTAATCCTCATCCTTTCCATAAATCGCAAGCCTTAATTTGGGATATCTTGACTTAAGCAGCGCAAACGCCTCAATCAGCGTTTCAATGCCCTTGTATTTCTCGATTCGGCCAACATAGGTTAAGGTGTCTGATTGTGTGAAATCTGCCGGTACGCCTGCGAATTTCTGGATGTCAGCGCCATTTGGGACATAAACTATTTTCTTAGGGTCAACCTGCCCTTCAATTTCCGCCATGCTCGCATTTGAAACCACAATCACCCTTTTCGCAATGGCAAGAAATATGCGCGCAGCAAAATTCCTGTAGAGCCAGAGGAACACCCCGCCCAGCCCGGCAAGCTTCGGATAGCCATGGAGGGTAAATATGTATGGTTTCCGCTTGATAAGCGCAGCAATGGCCGCCATCAACGGCATGGGCGAGCCGTATCCGTGGGAGCAGTAAAGGTCTGGCGCCCTATCCAGCAGGAGCGCCGCCATCATGCCAGGGGAGAACCTCACTGATGAAAAGCCGGGAAATGCAAATGAGGAGAACCGCCTGACTTTAATCATATCAACCAATTCATAGCCGCTCTGCCCGGGGTCCGACTTAGTAGTGTAAACTAATCTCTCTGTGCCATGCATTTCCTTCAATAGGCTGTAGGCGTGGATTTCAATTCCACCCTTGTCTGGATAGAATGAGTGGACTACGTGGACGATTTTCATGATTCAATTTTAATAATGTTCTATATTAAATCCATTGTATGCTAGTCTTTTCAGCGCCACATTTAGTGGCGATAATAGCCGCCTATTCCCTTCTCATGGGATTTCCCCTGGCCTACTGGCTGTTGCATAAAAACAGAGAGCTGGGCCTCCTTGACAAGACAGTCCTTGGTTTCATTGCCGGGCTTGGGCTGCCGCCAATCCTGCTCTTTCTGCTCTCGTTTGCCATGCCTGTTGGCCCTATCTCAATAGCAGCGGTTTCGCTCGTGCTGCTTGCCGCAGGGATGGGCATGTTCCTAAAAGATAATTGCCTAGCTTCCCTGAAGGCGGAACTGGGGGAATCCGTGGCAGGCCTCGGCGCATTAAAACTGAGCCTCAGAAATCCGGGTGAACTTGCCAATTCGCCTGCCCTTGGCACCATTGTTTCCCTGGCGGTATTTGCACTTATACTCATCACCTTTTTGACAAGGTTCCAGACCTATTCGCCAATTTTCTCAGAAATCGATCCCTATTATTATATCTATTCAGCCCAGATGCTGATAACCGACGGCAGCATTCCGGTCCACGACGCCACCGCATGGTATCCGTTTACTGAGATGTCCTCCCACAGAGTCAGGCCGCTCGTGCCCCATCTTGAGGCAATCTGGTATTTCCTTTATACAAACGTGATGGGCGTTTCAGGCTATAATAATTATCTCTTATCCATAATCAGCTGCTTCTACCCGCCTATCGCAGGCATGCTGATAACCTATACATTCTATCTGCTATTCCGGGTGCTCTACAACAAGCGCGTGGGGCTCATTGCCGCCGCAATATCGGTCATGATTCCAACCATCATCCAGAAGACTTTGGCTGGCACCTACGAATTGGCACCCATGGGCATGTTTGCCATTGTATTTGTTTTTGCTGCCTATGTCTATGCCATGAAAGACGTTTCTGACAGGAAACGGCTGGCAGTGGCAGCATTTGCAATCCTCATCCTTATCTTGGGCACCAACTACGGCATGCTGTTTGCAGTGCCCATGACAATCTACCTTGGCCTGCAGGCAATGGTGAGCGGCCTCGCCTCATTCAAAAATAACAAGGTGGATTTGGGTCAGTTTGCCATTTTCAACATTGTGCTAGCAGCCATCGCGGTTTTGGCCGAGCTTCTCTATAATTCCTATGGGTCCGGCATGCTCCAGCCCGAGCCCCCTACCATCATGCTAGGCTATATTGGCGCAGCTGTTTTTCTCGGAGGCATCGCCCTCCTCCTGAAAAAGGTGACTGACAAAGAATACAAAACATATGCGTTTGTGGCCATTGCGCTGGTGGGCCTTGCGCTCCTGCTGTTCTCTCCTCTCAAGGACAAAATACGCGAGGTTGGCATGAGCACCCTTGGGTTTGCCGGCTATAAGGTGCCCCTTGAGCGCACCATTGCAGAGCAGGGCATGGCAGGAAGCAATTTCGAGGGTTCTCTCGGCTTCATCGGCAAGTCGCTTGAGGGCACGCAGTTCCAAATTTTAGAAGGGTTATCCAGCGGTCTTATTTTCTCGGCAGGCTCGGATACGATGGTCAACCTGGTTCTGGGTATGGCTGTGCCAATCCACACTAGTGAAAAGCATGGCCTATTCATCATATTCATCCTGATATCGGTGCTTGCGGCGCTCTATCTTGTGGCAAGGGCGCTCTTGCAACAGGGCGAGCCCATCCTGCCAGAGCTCCTGCTGCTCATATTCGTCCTGGGCGTCACCTATGTCGGCGTGAACAAAATCAAGTTCACCCTACTGCTTTCGCTCACTTCGGTCATTTCTTTCGGCATTGCTTACTATTATCTTGAACGGTACCTCCGCCACGTCCTGACAGTAATTACAGGTTTTTTAACACGCACAGCAATTATTGATATAAGTAAGCCTGGCGAAGGATTCTTTGAGAGCATCCAGCCTGTGGCTGTACAAGTCATCCTCTTTGTTTTAGCGTTATTTCTTGTATTTAGCCAGTACAACTCCTATCCGCTTGCCGGCCCATTGCTGCTCCATGCATTCGAGCCGCGCTTCGGAGACAACCCGGAAATGTTCATGCCAAAGATGCAGAACATCTGCGACCGCGTTCGTGACCCGACTGCCTGTTCGGCGGCGACACCCCAATACACAGAGAACATAAGCGAGCAGTTCAATTCCATGGCCTGCAAGTATTCAGTGATAAGCGATGTGTTCGCCCCCAAGGAAGATGAGCTGCTTGCGGCAAACTTCAAGTGCGACTTCCGCCTTACAGATTACTGGGTCGACACCATGGAATGGGTGGACCGGCATACCGAGAAAAACGCCAGGTTCGCCTCCTGGTGGGACTATGGCCACTGGCTCAATTTCCTTGGCCAGCGCAACACAGTGCTCAGGAACGAGCAGTCTTCCCTTGACATGATTGGCACCATTGCGGATGCCTATACAAATGCCAGCGCCGAGGAGCTGAAGCAGCGCATGCTTTTCTATAATGCCACTTATGCAATATTCGACGGTGAGCTTATCCTGGCAGGCACCAACAACCTGGGCGCAAAATACGGTGCGCTCAATTACCTGGGCTGCGCCTGGAACAACCGCACCAATGTGAGCGTGCCTCCTGGCACTTCCGAGTGCGAGCGCCAGCACCTCTGGGAAACCATAGTCATTCCGGCCACGCCCAGGCCAGAGGAATCCTGCGCCATCTCCCAGGTGCGCAACATCAAGGGCGCTATTGCCTACAGCGTTTCTGACAGTGGCAACCTACAGCCAATCTATTGCGTGGGCGATGCAAAGCTTGCGGACGGAAGTTCCATGGCCGGCACCTATTATCTTGGCAAAACCGATGGCAATGGCGACCTGGTGCTCAACAAGGGGTTCATTGGCATGGCCTCAAACCAGAGCGGATATATCCAGGCAATCATGTTCTACACGCCCGATAAGATATGGCTTGAGGATGGTCAGCTGGTTGACGGCATGGGTGATGCCAAGACCCACTTCTACCAGACTGCCCTCTACCGCGCATTCTTCCTGAATGACCTGCCCGGGTTCAAGCTGGTTTACCAAACCAATGGCGGAGAGGTTAAAATTTATCAGATAAGCGATGAGCCAAGCCAGCCACCAGTGTCACCGTCGCCAACACCCACACCCACATCACAACCACCGCCCGCCAATACCAGCACCACAGCCACAAACGAAACAAACTATTCCTCCAATACAACTAATACAAATAAATAAAAATTCTCAAGGAGTAGTGCTTGTATGAACTTTGTCATCGAACTCATTATCGAGTACAAGAAAGGCACCAACAATCCTGAGGGCTCGACCATCATGCACGAGCTTATGCTCAAGAACGGCTATCCAATGGTTAAGGAAGTGCGCACAGGCAAGCTCCTGCGCATTACTCTTGATGCCAAGGAAGAATCCGAGGCGAAATCAATCGTTGAGAAAATGTGCAACGAGCTAAGGCTGATAAACCCCGTGGCGAATACTTATAGGATTATCTCAGTCATGAAAACAACCTGATGCAACCTAATGGAGTGGGTCGATCGCATGAACCTTAAGCCATACGAGTCAATAAAATTTTCTGAATCCCCAAAGCCAGCCGGAGATGAATTTTCTGTTCTTTTTCTCTATGAAGGGTCAAAGCACAAGGACAAATTAATCTCCAGGGTCATGGAAAAATCAAAATTCTCCGGCAAATTCAGCGAAACGCTTCCATTGCAGGAGCCTATGGCATTGCTGGTGGGCCTGGGAAAGCCAGAGCAATTATCCCTTGAAACCATAAGAAAATGCGCATCAATTGCAGCGCGCGCATTCAGGTCGAAACAGAAAAAATATTCGGTTTGCCTGCCAGTGATTAAGGATAAGGATGCGCGCAAATTTCCAAAGGCTGCGGTTGCACAGGCAATTGTCGAGGGCACCATCCTGGGGCTTTACAAATTCGAGGAATTCAAGAAGGAGGATGGCGAGGGGCTTTCCGTTGAATCGGTTTCCCTGGTTTCAACAGGCATTGCAGCAGGCATTCGAAACGGCAGGGCGGTTTCGCTAGCAGCCATTATGGCGCGCGAGCTGACCAACATGCCGGCAAACATAGCAACCCCTGCCTATATTGCAAAATGCGCTGCTGAGTTGGCGAAAAAGGAAGGTTTAGGGCTCAAAATTTTTGGCCACAAAAAAATGAAAAAAATTGGAATGAATGCGTTTGTTGGGGTGTCACAGGGCAGCTCGCAGGAGCCGTGTTTTGTGGTAATGGAATACAATCCCCAAGGAGTTACGGGTTCCGAGTTGAGGAAACCGAAGAGCGCTGGCAGTCTGTATCGAACTGCGGTTCGATTGAATCGCCTTTCGGTGATAGCTCGTGAGCATAGCTCACGAAGACCTTGCGCTCATTCTGTTTTCCCAAGCCCCTTCGGTTCCCGAAACCCGAAACTCAAAACCATAGTCCTGGTGGGCAAGGGCATCACCTTTGATTCTGGAGGCATCTCAATCAAGCCATCCAAAAACATGGATGAGATGGTGGGAGACAAGGCAGGTGCCTGCGCAGTCCTTTCGGTTATGTTGGCGCTTCCCGGGCTCAAGCCAAACTATAGGGTATTTGGCGTGCTGGCGCTCAGTGAAAACATGCCCTCAGGCTCAGCGCAAAAGCCCGGCGACATAGTGCGCGCCAGCAACGGCAAATCAATCGAGGTGCTCAACACCGATGCAGAGGGCAGGCTGGTTCTCGCTGATGCCATGGCCTATGTCTCAAGGGAGCTGAAGCCTGATTACGTCATAGACATCGCAACGCTCACCGGTGGCTGCACGGTCGCGCTCGGAAGGTATGCCAGCGCCATATTGGGCAATGACCAAAAGCTGATTGATGCGCTTATCGCCTCTGGCGAAAATGTGTTCGAGCGGCTTTGGCAGCTGCCCCTCTGGGATGAATACAAGGATATGGTGAAAAGCGAATTCGCAGATGTGCGCAACATAAGCATCTACAATGGCGAGGCAAGCACCATAACCGGTGGTGCGTTCATCTCCAATTTCGTAGGGGATTTGAAATGGGCGCACATTGACATTGCCTCCACAAGCTGGAGCAGGGAGAGCAAGTTTTATACAAGCTCGCGCGCAACCGGGGTTGGCACGCGGCTTCTTCTTGATTTCCTAAAAAGATGATTTATTCTCCTGAAAAAGTTGATTGCATATGTCAGAAGGAAGCGGCAGCGGCTCTTCGGTGGTCGGCAAAGTAATCTCTGTGTTCATAGGTATTTTCCTTATCTCATTCGGTCTATCTGCGATTATTTCCTTTATGCTTTCCCTTGTGGATGGCACAGCCGCAAGCCCGCTTGGCCAAAACACAGTTTCCCTTGGCCTATTGAATGGAATCCATGGCTGGCTCGCGGCAATCCTTGAATATAATGGTAGCTTGAAGATTGTTTCAATCGTTTTGGGGGTTGCAATAATCGTAGTAGGGCTTATCAGGTAATCCTATGGATGTCAGGCAAAATGGCAAAAACAGCTGGCTCAACCGGAATGTGGCCTTGCTGGGGCTTATCAGCTTTTTCGGTGATTTGAGCTACGAGCTTATCACCTCCCTGCTGCCAGCATTCCTCGCGACCATGGGCGCAGGCGCGGCAATCCTGGGCATGATTGAGGGCATTTCAGACGGCGTCTCAAGCGTTGCGAAAATCCTATCAGGCTATCTGTCTGACCGTTTCAGGAAGCGCAAGGAAATTGCATCTGTTGGCTATTGGCTCAACTGTGCTTTCTCAGTATCCGTGGCATTTGCCACTTCGCCATTCATGATTCTCATCGGCAGGACAGTTGCCTGGTTTGGCAAGGGCATAAGGGGTCCTGCGCGCGATGCCATCCTTGCAGCGTCTGTTGGCAAAAAGGATTTGGGCAAGGCATTCGGCTTCCACAGGGCAGGCGATACTGCGGGCGCAATCCTGGGCCCGCTCCTGGGCATCCTGCTGATTGTTTCGCTTACATTCCAGCAGGTATTCCTTATTGCAATCATACCAGCTGTTATGGCAGCGCTGCTTTTCACATTCTTTGTCAAGGAGAAAAAATCAGAAAACAAAACTGAAGACTCGGAACCTAAAGCCGAAAGCCGTAAACTGTCATTTGCAGGCATCCCATCAAATTACAAAACCTATCTTGCTGCCATCACTGTTTTCGGGCTTGCTGATTTCTCCCACACGCTTCTTGTGTTGAGGGCTACCCAGCTACTCTCCCCGTCAATGGGCATTGCAGGCGCGGCAGCCGCAGCCGCAGGCCTTTATGCATTCAGGAACGTCATTTATGCAGGCGCTTCCTATCCCCTCGGTGCATTGAGCGACAAGATTGGCAGGAAAATGCTCATCGGCGCCTCCTATGTGCTGGCAGTGCTTGTATTCCTAGGGTTCATGTTTGCGGGCCCTGACCTGGCGATGCTGGCAGTGCTGTTTGGGCTTGCAGGGCTCTATATTGCCTCCGAGGACACCCTGGAAAGCGCCGCAGCCGCTGACATCCTCCCGGGCAGCCTCAAGGCAACCGGCTTCGGATTGCTGGGCGCTGCCAATGGCATAGGCGACATGGTCTCAAGCATCGTGGTGGGCGCACTCTGGGCTGGAGTTTCGCCCCTGGCTGCATTCGCCTATTCTGCGGTTGTTGGCTCGGCAGGCGCTTTGATGATGCTTTTTACAAAATGGGAAAAATAAAAACCCCCGCCGCCCAAATCTCCATATGAACGAAGAGCAGTTTCTCCTTAGGAATTTCTCCAAATATTACGGGAAGGCGCGCATCGATGTGGAGCGCATTGCCGAGCGCGAGTTCGGGTTTGGCAGCCGCGAGAAGAAAATCGAAGCCCGCCACATGGCATTTTCGGGCAACGAGCAGCTGCGCAACAAGCTGGTGAACGAGCCGCCGTTCTACGTATCTTATTCTGCCGCATTCTATGAGCGGCCTGATGGCAGGCCCATGGATAAAAAGGGCTGGAAATCCGCCCAGGTGATTTTTGACATTGACGCCCATCATGTGGGCGAGCTTTTTGTCTGTGAAAAATGCATGCAGTGGGCCAAGGATTCCACCTTCAGGCTGGTGGAGGATTTCCTGATGGCTGATTTCGGTCTGGGGAAAGAGGAGCTGGCAGTAAATTTCAGCGGCAACCGCGGTTTTCACGTGCATGTGAAAAACAGCGTGTTCGAGCAGCTTTCCAAGGAGGAGCGCAGGGAGATGGTAGATTACATAACCGGCACAGGTCTTAATCCAGATAGGTTTTATGTGAGAGAAACAAAACCATTGGACCCAGGTCAAGATGACAGATTACGGGAAATAACCCTACGAAAATTAAATTTGTCGTCTTCAGGGTGGGGACGAAAAATATATACTACATTAATGAAATCAGATTTTTTTGGGATGATAAAACCTTCCCGTTTGCAAATTGTAAAAAAAGCTGCATCTGGTGGTAATTGGACATTATTCTTTGATGAAATGAAGAAGAAATTTGGTTCTAAAAAAGTGGATGGAAATGTTAGCAAGCTAATTGATGTTTCTGTTAAAAAAGCCGGTGTTCAAATAAACACAGATGTCCAAGTCACTACTGACATCGGCAGGCTCATCCGCCTGCCGAACAGCATCCACGGCTCCTCTGGCCTTATTGCAAAGAAATTGGATTTCACCGCCCTCCAGCAATTCAATCCCCTGGATGATGCGGTGGTGTTCGGGGCGAACGAGCTTGAGATTGTGCCCACGGTTGACATAAAAGACGTTTACATTAAAGGCCAAACATTCTCATTTGAGAAAGACAAAAAAGCGAAAGTGCCTGGCTATCTTGCGGTTTATTTATTGTGCAAGAAGGCTGCCCGGCTGCCATGAACTTAGCTTGTTTCCAGTTCTCTTATCTTTAAGTATGTATAAACGTAATTCAAAAAAGCAACCAGAAAATAAGGCAATGCCGCCCATGGGTTCGCATCGCTGAATCCAATATAAAATCCTAAAATCGCTATCAGCTCAGGGAGTGCAATAGCTGCTATGCGGCTTGCCGGCTTTTTTAGAAACATGGGTAGGAGGTAAGCGTGATATATCACGAGGTCAACCAGCGAAAAAGCCGCCAGTATAATGGCTATCGCGGAGTGGCAGAGTACCGCCTGCTTCGCGGGCGGGTGAATGCCAATTCACTCCGCGAGAATTCGCAAGCTTTGCTTGCGAGATTTTCGCTATCAAGCGAAAACTGATTTTCGAATGAGCCTCATACCGCCCAGCTTGCGGGCGGTTTGAATCGACCTGCTGGTCGATAGCTCAACAGCAGAGCTGTTGATGGCTCTTCGAAAAATCTGATATCAGCACCTTCTCCATAATACGGCTGTGTGAATGCATCGATTGAAAAAGGAACACTCGAAAACAGAAAGAATAAAGCCAGCAGGAGACTCGGGTAGAATATGCCCAAATATAATGGAATCCAGCGCATTGATTCATTTCCCATACTATACTTGGCATAACTAATCTTTAAATGCCTTATCTGAGTTATCTAACTATCGGCTAGCCGTTAGAGGTGGGATTTATGGCAGAGGTTGACGAATTCCTGAAGCGCATAGAAACAGAAAACGTCAGGTGGCTCGACCTGCAGTTTGTGGATTTGGCAGGCGCCCTGCAGCACACCACCATCGCCACCCACGAGCTCACCGAGGACTCAGTCCTTGCAGGGCTTGGCAGGCTCGACGGCTCCTCCATCAGAGGTTTTCAGGGCATTGCCGAATCTGATTTGGTGCTCCTGCCAGACCTTTCCACCTACCACCCCATCCCTTGGGAAATGCGCGCAGGCCTGTGCTATGCGAACATCGGCGAGGCGTTCGGAGGCGACCGCTATCCCAAGGATTCTAGGTTCATTGCCGAGCGCGCTGAGATTGCGGTGAAGAGCGCCGGCTACACCAATGCATTCCTGGGCCCCGAAGTAGAATTCTACATATTTGACTCGGTTGCCTACAACACCTCCATGCCCTACCGCGGCCAGTCCTACCAGATAGAATCCCGCGAGGGCGCCTGGAACTCGTTCGGCCAGAATTTCCCCATAGGGTTCAAGCGCGGCTATTATCCGGCTCCCCCGCAGGACCTCATGCAGCTGGTGCGCATGCAAATCTCCGAGGTGCTGGAAGACAGCTTCGGGTTTGAGGTGGAGTGCCACCACCACGAGGTAGGCAGCGCAGGCCAGGGCGAGATTACGTTCAAATATGATTCCCTGGGCGGCGCGGCAGACAAAGTGGTGCTGCTCAAATATGTGATAAAGAATATCGCAGCTGCAAACAACCAGATTGCCACCTTCATGCCCAAGCCGATTTACGGAGACAACGGCTCTGGCATGCATACGCATGTGAGCATCTGGAAGAACAATTCAAACACATTCTACGATGCCGGTGACAAATACGCTGAGCTGAGCCAGACCGCGCGCTATTTCATCGGCGGCTTGCTGGAGCACGGCAAGGCGCTCTGCGCGTTCACCAACCCGACCACCAATTCCTGCAAGCGGCTTGTCCAGGGGTTTGAGGCTCCGGTCTATCTCTGCTGGAGCAGGAGGAACCGCAGCGCGGCAGTGCGCGTGCCGGTTTACGATACGGGTAATGAGGCAAGCAAGCGCATTGAATTCAGAGTGCCCGACCCGTCCGCGAATCCCTATTTTGCATTTGCAGCCATCATGGCGGCCGGGCTTGACGGCATCAGGAAGAAGGCAGACCCAGGCGACCCGGTGGACGAGGACGTCTACAGCATGGATGAGAAAACCAGGAAATCCCATGGGATTGAGGCGGTCTGCGGCTCGCTGGGCGGCTCGCTGGATGCGCTGAAGAGCGATGACAAATTCCTGAAGGGCATCTTCACCAACGAAGTGCTGGACAGCTATGCCTTGCTGAAGCGCGGCGAGGAGAAGGAGAATGGCAGGATGCCGACTCCCTGGGAATTCCAGGAATATTTGAATGTTTGATTATCGGGAGGCCAAGAGAATTGAATGCACCAGTTGGCGCTTGGCATTCATCCCCGCCCGAAGGGCGGGGTATTCTTCCAACTTCACGATAAACTAGATTATTGTTTAACCGTATCTTTTCCTCTCCTAGTAACCTGCCATTTTGCCTGAAGTGCCATTTGGACAAGCCCTCTAATCGAAGTGGCCTCTCTCCCTCCAATTGTCTCAATGAACAAAGGATTCAATTGCTGAATTCGCTGTAAATATGAGTTATAATTTTTTGTTTGAATAAACACCAATTTCACATGCTCCCTATCTGTAATTGCAATGCCTGCATTCCTGAGCTGGATGATAGTTTCCTGATAAATGCACCGGATATAATCGGTTGCTGCCCTATCAACGCCCATTTTCTGCAGCATGTCTATGGTTGCAGCAGGCCCTAACCCGCCTGCTATCCCAACCACCTTCCCATCCTTGCCCGCAGCAACCAGCCTGTCGGCAACCACCTGTGTGGTGTCTATAAGCGCAACTTCCTTTCCGGCAATCTGTTTGGTTTTTCCTTCAAGCACGAGTGGCACTTCAGTGCAGCCCAGAATCAATGCATACGCACCCTTGGAAACAAGCATCGTCGCCGCAGTTTCCATGAGCCTGCGCGCAACTCCAGTTGCAAACCCTGCCTTTATCCCAAATACGCCGTAAATGGATTCCATCACAAGCCCTTCCTGCGGACCCAACAGTTTCTGGAGTGCCTGCTCAAGCTTCAGGAAATTTTCCCCTGAAATTGCGCCTGTTTCCTTATCCACTCCATATTGCAAATAAAATTCCCTAGTTACCCTTCCCTTTGCATCAAGCCATTCCGAATCAGGCTTCGGCTTTTGCCCGAGTGTTATTACCGATATGCCTTTTGCCTTGCAGACATCCTGATAGAGTTCTGTGTTTGCCGTGCCAGTGGTCGCCAGCAGGCCGACTGTCTTTATCCCGCTTGCAGCAATCGCCTTTGCAGTGCCTTCAATCATATGGGCGACTACAATCTCATTAGGGTGAAGCGAATCAGGGTTTTCATCCATTTGCCTGTTGAACCAATAGTGCATGGTATTGCATGCTATCCCGGCAGTTTCAGCCCCAAGATTATGCAACATGTCAAATGAATTCCTGAGGAACGGGATAGGCGAGGGCGCAAGCCCTTTTATCGCGTCTGTTCTGTCAGGGGTTGATGGGTTGAGTACTGCAATTATCTCGCGGGTGTCCGTTTCAGGCGTGTAAACTACAACAAAAGGCCGTTCATCAGCAGGGTTAATCCCTTCAGGCACGTCGCCTTTTTTGAACGCTCTTTCTGGAGGCTCTGTGTGCATCCGTGTTTTAGCTGTATGTTTATCTTCCATGTGAACCACCATCAAAATCACCCGTTAATTTCAAATTTCGATTTGCCTAATTTGTTTTATTCAGGTATGCAATTATCGGAACATCTCCCAGAATATATGTGTTGTTTGCATATAAAACAGGCACTCCCCACTGATTTGCGGGTATATTGAAATAAGTTGCAAAATCCCTGTAGCGCGTCTTGCCCGAATCAGGGTCCACATCAGTCATGATTAGCCTGTGGCTCAGGTTGTTTGCATAGATGTAGTTGAGCACATTGACACAGTGGCCGCAGCCAGTGGTGTAGAAAAAGTATTTCTTGCTTGCATTGATTGTGAGATTGGCAGGCGCTGCAGGCAGCTGGGAATTTTGGGCGTTGCCCTGTGATGTATTCTCATAGGTGGTTGTCTCTATTTTCAATGCGCCTGCCAGTTCCTTTGCAGTGTTGTTTATGATTCTCATGCTCAGGTTGCCTGTCGTATTCAGCGACGGCGAATAATTCCAGTTCAACTCATTTTTTATCTGCGTGCAGGCAGTCATAACTGCGAGCAGGATAAGTGTAAGCACTATTAATTTTTTCACAATACCACCATTTTCCATTTTTCCCTGGAATAATATCTTTTTATCAAAACTGCTTAAAGCATATCCTGTGTAAATCATTTGGTGTTTAAATGATTACCACGGCAGATGTGAAGATTCCAGCCTCCCCGCTCGAGCGCGTAATCGGCCAGGAGGAAGCAGTTTCCATCAGCCGCATCTGCGCCAAGCAAAAACGCCATCTCCTTCTAGTTGGCGTGCCTGGCACCGGCAAGAGCATGATTGCCCTGGCGCTGGCAAGCATCCTGCCCAAAGCAACGCAGGAAATTTCAGTGATGCACAATTTCGAGCGGCCCGAGCGGCCTATTATTGAGGTTCGCACCTGCGCCGATGCGCTGAAAGAAAAACATGACCCCGCTGCCTTAGGCAAGCCCATCAACCCAGAGGATTTGCCAGTGCACGTTTCAGAGCGCCTGGGCTTCAGGTGCCGCTCCTGCGCCAGGCTGAGCCGGCCGTCGCTGAATATCTGCCCTGGCTGCGGCAGTGACAAATACAAGCTGGATTCCTCTCCATTCGACGACCTGCTCCTCAATATAGACAACCACAAGCTTGAGAGGCGCGTGCAGACCACCCGCCTGGCCGACGGCAAGGAGAAGGCAGTTGCCTACGAGCTCACCCCTAATGAAAAGGTGCGCATGATTTCCCATGAGGAATTGAAAAAGCTCAGGAAAATGGAGGAGAAAAAACCCAGGAAGGTCATTCTCCCATCGGAGCGCAACCAGTTTGTCCAGGCAACCGGTGCCAACGAGGCGGAATTGCTCGGAGATGTGAAGCACGACCCCTATGGTGAACACTCGCAGATAGGCTCGCCGCCCTATCAGCGCGTGGTGCCCGGCGCTGTGCACGAAGCTCATGAGGGCGTGCTTTTCATAGATGAAATAACCACCCTCGGCAGCCTGCAGAGATACCTGCTCACTGCAATGCAGGAAAAGAAATTTTCAATCACCGGCAAGAACGCCTCGAGCACAGGCGCAATTGTGCGGGTGGATGACGTGCCATGCGAATTCATCCTCGTATGCGCCTCCAACATCAACGACCTCAGGCAGATGCTGCCTGCCCTGCGCTCCAGGATTGATGGCAACGGCTATGAGGTGCTCATGAACAGCCACATGCCGGACACGCCTGCCAACCGCGAAAAGCTTGTGCAATTCATGGCACAGGAGATTGCCAAGGATTCGCGCATCCCCCATGCGGATGTGGAGGCAGTCGAATCCATCCTGAATGAGGCAAGGAAGATGGCCCGCGACGTGGACAATGCCAAAAACAGCCTGACGCTCAGGCTGAGGAAGCTTGCAGGCCTGCTCAAGCTGGCTGGTGACATGGCAGTGGTTGCAGATTCGGATGTGATTACAAAAGAGTTTGTTGCCAAGGCGCTGAAGCGCGCACGCAGTGCCGAGGAACAGCTGGATGAGCGCTATGACAACTGGTGGCAGCGCGAGTCCACTGATTTTGGCGCAAGAAAAAGGCAGCCCGCAGGCGCGGCATCCTCTGCCAGCGAATTTCGTTGAGCATTCTCATCTTTTTTATTTTATCAGTATGCTCAGGGCAATTGTCAGCAGCCCGCAGGCCAGCCCGATGAACACCATGCGCACACCAGAGGCAATCCTGTTCTCCCGCGATATCTGCCCGAGCAGGCTGCCTAATGTATAGAACGCAAAGAAGCACAGCAAGAATGAGAGCGCATAGACAAGCTGGATGCCGCTCATGATTAGGCCGTAAACATTCACAGTGACATTGGTGCTCAGCCCGGCCGCCTCTGCGGCAATGAATGGCGAGAGAATATAGATGGATGCCAGCAGGGGCGCAGTGCCGTCCACAAGCCCAACAGCATAGCTTGCAAAATTGCCGGCTTCAGCAATATCCGTCTTATTCAGCTTCTTGAGCATCTGCTTCTCCAGCTCGCGCATGGACTTCAGCCGCTCTGCCCGCTCGCTCATATAGGATCCAAGAAAACCAGAGAATGTTATGGCTATGGTCGTGCTGAACCCGACAAGGAGGACAAGCCTTGGCTCAAAAATGCCTCCCAGGTAGGAGCTGAAAAGTATGCCAAACATGGTTAGTGTGCCGTCAAAGGAATTTATCACTAGGTAGCGCCTTGCTATCTGGTCCACCTTTGCCAGGCGGTAATAGTATTTATAGATATGAAAAGTATACCTTATCTGCTGCAGAATGCCCATGATATCCCTGCTCTCCCTAGACCTTATTTGTAGTTACCCGTTCTACATTGTGGATTGAGGCGCCGTGCCTCTCCAGGAGCTTGCGGATGGCTTCGTAATTCAGGTCGGTCCCCTCGATGAGGATTTTTATCGCCTCGACCTTGCGCTCGACTTCCGTGATGGTGATGTCCACCAGATGCACGTCTGGCAATTCATTCAGGCTCTTGGAAAGCTCTATGGTGCCGGGGTCGATGGGTTTCATGACATCCAATACAAGCAGTTTCACTTTTACCATGGAATATCTCTTTTTGTAGGTGCTGCTTCGCAGCCAAGCACGATGCATAGACATATGTTCATTAGTTATTTTAAGGTGAGTAATTTAAACCTTTTCATGAATTTCGACGGAAAAATCACAGCCGCTGCAATCCTGGCTGTGTTGGTGTTGGCGCTTGCCTTGGGGATTTTGTGGCTCATCTCAGCCAATCAATTGCATCCAACCAAAACAGCCACCTTGAGGATGCCTGATGGCACGATTGTTGCAGCAGAGGTTGCGGATACCCCTGCCTTGCGCGAAAAAGGGCTAATGCTCCGGGAATCATTGTGCGAAGCCTGCGGCATGCTTTTTGTGTTTCAGGAACCTGCCCGCCATCCCTTCTGGATGAAAAATACACTCATCCCCTTGGAGCTGATTTATATGAACGAATCATTTGGCGTGGTTGAAATCGCGCAGCTCCAGCCCTGCAAAAATGACCCCTGCAATTCCTATCTGCCTGTGCAGGCTGCAACCTATGTGCTTGAGGTGAATGAAGGATTCGCAGGCAGGCATAACATCTCGGTTGGAAGCAAGCTTCTCTCCTAAGTTGACTGGCAGCGCCCGCTGCAAACCAATTTATAATCTGAATGCAACGTATTCCCATGCTTCAGTTCATCCGTTATTTGCCAGACAGCGCCATTCTTTGCCACAACAGCGACAGGCGCAAGCTGGAATCTATCCCTCTCTTAAAAGGTGAATCGTTCTCATTTCAATTCAGCAACTGGAAATATTGCACTGGACATTTTGGCAATGGCAGTGCCGGCTACGTGCCCTGTGCCAAACCCATCATCCGGGGCCGCCAATGCTCCTCCTGCATGACGAGCGATGTGCTTTGCTACAAGTGCACTGGCGAGAGCTGTTTCATGCCTGGAATGGCAGAATCATGTGCCAAGGGCGAATGGAGCATCTATCTTGCCATCATAGGCGATTTGCCGAAGGTGGGCGTCACCTCAAGGGAGCGGTTTGGGACGCGCCTGCTGGAACAGGGCGCAGACTATGGCATGGAGCTTGCGCGCGTGACCGGCGGGCTCGAATCAAGGATGGCCGAGCGCGTGATTGCCGGACTGCTAGGCGCAAAAATGGTTGTTTCAAAAAAGAAAAAGCTGGATTCCCTGGGCGCCCCACTCCCTCTTGAGAAAGCACAGGAAATTGCCGCTGGTGCAAAAGAAAAGCTGGCTGCCTATTTTGAGCCGCCCAAGGACTCAGATTTAATTTCCTTTCTTTCCCATTATCCCCAGGCAATGGGTGATGCGGAGTTGGTGGAAGATTTAAGCTTAGGCGGGAAATTCCTGGGAAAGAAGGGCACCTTCCTGTTTTTTGAAAGTAATGGTGGGAAATATGTCTCGGAAATGAGTTCCTTTGAAGGCAGGATGATAGATATTGCCGATGGTACTGATACATCACAGGCAGACGGAACTCATATGGCAATCCATCGGCTGCATAATATGTTCTGAGGGTTTGTCATGGGTGGAAAAATCACACTGGTTCTTTTAGGCCGCGAATATCCTCTCCCAGACCTGCTTATATGCGCCATCCCCGCCTGCGACCTTGCCGGCTTTCTCCTGGGCGCCTATTATTACTACGGCCCAGAGCTTTCGCGCACATCCCTTCTGCTCTGGCCATTTGTCCCGGACTGCCCTCTTGCAGCAGGCTTCATTTTCCTGGCAACCTGCCTCCTCTGGCTCGGCAGGAAGAATGATATTGCAAACATGTTTGCCATTTCCGCAGGCCTTGCCTATGGCTTGTGGACCATGGGCGTGCTTATGGCCTACCCTGATTTCTACAATGGCTACAATGGCGTTTTCCTCTCGGCAGCGCTCTGGCTCCTACACCTGTTCATGGTTCTCCAGGCATTGATGCTCATCCGCGAAACGCGGTTCACCCCAGTTGGCATTTCGGCAGCAATGGCATTCCTCTTTGCCAGCTGGGTTTCTGATTACGGTCTGGGCACCTCGCCGCCAATTCCCCTGTATGCATTCGCGGAAATAGCCTCTGCCACATTCCTGCTGGCTGCTGGGGTTTTCATCGCAATATTTTTGCTGAAAGAGAGCCGGATTTTGGATGATTTGCTGAGCTTCAAGGCAGCACGCGATTCGGGCAAAACCTAAATATCCTCTAACACAATTGTTTTTATGCTTTTTGTGACAGAATTATACTTGGTATAATTATGGCTGACTTATTTTTAACCAGGAGAGGATTTTGTCGAGCGGCGGGTTTAGCTGTAGCTACGCTCAAATTGCCCCAAGTGCTCGCCGAAGGGGCACAAAAACCGCTAACACGGGAACAGTTGATAAAAGAAGCTGCAACTGCTTTGAGAAATACATCGCGGAGTGCATATGACCCTGAATTAGGGGCTATTTTTCTAAAATCAAGCATACTTGAAAACGGCCGAATGACATTGGTGGGTACAAAACCTGGCTGGGATAAATTATTGGTACGGGTGTTTGACAGCAAGAAGAGGGATGCTGAGGGATTTTTTGAGCAGGTAAGTGAATCCGCCTGTGATTTAGGGCTTAAATTGCCTGAAGGTAGAGCCACCCCGCCTGTGATTTATACTCATTCTGACTTTTATTGGACCAGTGAGGCCAGAGTGATAGCTGTTGTTGGCGGTGGGCTGTTTGCAGTTTTTATGCGAAATGGTGACGGGTATAAGAGAGTTATTACGGAACCTATGCAGGGAGTACTTGGAGTGGTTTCTGTCGGTTTGGCGGAATTAGCGAATGGGGTTTGCTTAGCTGTGAAAGTCATTCCTGGCAAGATTACAACTGTTAGCGAAATAGAAACAGGTTCTAATAAAATGACTGTCCACGCGTTCAAGCCTGAGGAATTGAGTTGAACTTGAGATGGAGGATTCCCTCGGGTTGACCTTCCCTTGAAGAAACGTGCTTTATTATTAATCCTAATTACAATAATTACAAAATACATTCATTAGTCCGGTTTCCCTAGGGACTCGTAGTCGAATGGTAAGACGCTACCCTGACATGGTAAAGATTCGCGGTTCGATTCCGCGCGAGTCCACTAATTGCTTCTTGTGATATGGGCGTCAAGTTATCGGGAGGCCAAGAGAATTGAATGCACCAGTTGGCGCATAGCTCGAAAAGTCCTGCGGGACTTTCCGATACCACCTGCTTCGCAGGTGGATGGATTGGCAGTGGCCTCGCGAGAATTCAAGGACAACAGTCCTTGAGATTTTCGCTATCAAGCGAAAACTGGATTTGCGAATGAGCCACCGAATGCAGCGTTGCTGCATGCGGCGCTATTGAGCCATCAGGCTCAATC
>Ga0210017_1001470_pt1 | contig 20533 bp, 18 predicted proteins | sample CryGeyCG2014_020_FD_183966 | JGI IMG/M metagenome (GOLD analysis project Ga0210017, IMG submission 183966) | Groundwater microbial communities from aquifer - Crystal Geyser CG08_land_8/20/14_0.20 (SPAdes) (version 2) | ecosystem: Environmental > Aquatic > Deep subsurface > Groundwater | place... | reverse complement strand
CACAATTACTAAATTATTTGAAAGCCACAGGAATCAAAATAGGTTTAGTAATAAATTTTGGTAAAAGTAAGTGTGAATTTAAAAGATTAATTTTTTAATTTCAGTGAAATTCTGTGTGGTTCTGTGGATTTTACTACCGGTAGGTTAAAAGACGCCACAGAATCACACAGAAATACACAGAAGAAAGTCTTTGACAGGTTTAAACTATAAGTCAAAGTTTTAATCTGTGAAATTCTGTGTGGTTCTGTGGCTGAATTACAGAACCGTTAATAAAATGGAAGGCAGATGTATGAAGTGTAGGAAGCAGGTGGAGATAAAGGACGCAAAAGAAATTGAGATGAAGGGCGGAAGAAGAGCACTGCAAGGCGTGTGTCCTGTATGCGGTACGAAAGTGTTTCGAATACTCGGGAAAAAATCTGAAGAAACAAAAATTCCTTGATTTTTTACTTTTAAGCAGTATAATAATTCTGCAGAAGAAGACGAATTTCATATCAACTACAAGTACAGATGGCCCTGGAGGCCCTGGAAGAATATGTGGTTGGGGTTTAACTTGGGGCTGATTGACATCTATTTGACACCAGAGGTTAAGAAAAACACCAGATTTGGAATTTACCGTCGGAGAATATGGGCATAGAAAATTAGGCGATTGGTTTGCTAAACCGCTATACCGTTTAATCGCGGTATCGAGAGTTCAAATCTCTCCCCCTCCGGAGCGCCCGAAGGAAGTCCCTTTAGGGAAAATCAGATTGATCTGCCCCTTCTGAAAAGACCTTGAGAAGAGGCGGGGTTGAAACCCACCAGCCGAATCGTTTCGCATTTTTTTTATCCTGCTTAAAGTTAAAATTTTTTTGAATAATTTTAAGGTTTTGGAAAATGTTATTGCCGACATCGCTTGACTTTATCGCCGTAATTATTGCAACGAAGTCGCTTATTTTGATAGTATAGAAATTTCATAGTATCGGAATTTTAAAGTTAGCCACGGATAACACGGATAAAAAGATTTGTTTTATAATTTCCGTGTAATTCCGTGCCTCCGTGGTATAAGGTTTTAAGCCTGGCCTGGCGCCAGGTCAGGGTTGCGAAGCCTAACTTGACTTTTGTCAACAAAATTTATACACTAAAAAATCATGGATGAAATATCGGAAAGAAGAAAACATAAAAGATTTGCCGTTATAGAAGGCATTGCCGAGCCGGTTGAGGTTCATTTCCCGCCGCCTTTTTATCAGGAACCTGTTGTCGGACAAATCATTGACATTTCCGCCGGAGGTCTCGGACTTACAATTTCCGAACCGCTCCCGAAATTTTTCACATTTTCTCTGTATATCCGTCTCCGAGGCATTGAGCCGTTTGAGATAAAAGGAAAAGTAATACGGCTTGAAAATATGGAAGGGCAATATCTCGCGGGAATTTCTTTTACGGAAATTGACGAAGCGACGGTTGAGATGTTAAATCTAATATCCGATGACTTTGAAAAATGCCGTAAAAAAAGAGCTGCGGGCGATAAGAATTTTTGTTTTGATGAGTGTATGTTCGGAACGCTTTGCGATCAAAGAGGAAAATCCGCAAAGGTTCATGTAACCTCCGAGCAAATTTCGGAAATAGAAATAACGGATATAAAACAGCAAACTATTGAGGAGAAAAAACCTGAGGAAATAAATGTCCCGCCGCCGGTTATTCCGCCGTCTCTCGAAGCATTGGATATTGAAAAAGCCGCACCTGTTAAAGAAAAAATTATTCCCGCTCCGATAGTTTTGCCTGTTCGAATACCCCCGTCGACGACCAAAGAGAAATCTATAAAAAAAAGATATAATGTTTTATCGGTGAGCATCCTGTTTTTTTTAATAGTTGTCGGAGTATATGTAGTTAAAAACAAAATCACGGAAATTATACTTGACATAGCTGAAAAAAAACTTCTAATTCCCGAATATGAATCGGCAGTCAAAAACTATAAAATTGTCCTGAAATACGAGCCGAAAAAACTGGATGTCCGTCTTAAACTTGCCCAGACATATGTGAAAATGAGAATGTACGCGAATGCGGAACGGGAGTATAAAAAAGTGCTTTCATTACATCCCGACAATTTTACCGCCCTTCTGGAACTGGGGAAAATAAATCTGAAACTTAATCGCCTCAAAGACGCAAAAAATTATCTTATCAGAGCAAAGTTTCTAACATCGCCCAATACCGATATATCATTTGCGAAGGTTTATCTTGGAATCTGTTACGAAAAAGAAAAAAATTACGACGCTGCAATAAAAGAGTTTTCATCTTTATCCTCTGACTTAAAATTGACGGATGAGGCATATTTATCTATCGGAAAGGTCTACGGGTTGCAGGGAAACTTCAAAAAAGCGGTTGAGTTTTTAAGTCGTGCCAATCTTTCCAAAAATGCGGTTGAGTATTTTGAGACGGGAATTGTTAAAAACGAAGTTGATTCTGATGATGCAGTTGTGAATTTTCTAAAAGCGCTCGCAAAAAAAAATGATTTTACCGAAGCGTTTGAATGGCTCGGATTTCTTTACAGAAAGAAGGCGCTTTATGACGCCTCGCTTGACGCTTACCGAGAAGCGATTAACATAAACCCGCAGCAGGCGAGAGTGATTTTCAATATTGCACAGATTCATGCTCTCAAAGACGACACCTCATCTGCACTTGCCGCATTGGATAAAGCCGTATCATTAGACAGAACTTACCGGGAACTTGCCGGAAATTCCTACGAGTTTAATGAGATGAAAAATCTGCCGGAGTTCAAGCGGATTTTAAGAAAAAAGTAAACCGCCGAGGCGCGGAGATAAAAAGAGAGAAAGTCAAAGAATAATTTTTAAGGTTTTCTCTGTGGACTCAGTGTTCTCTGCGGTGAAATTAAAATGAATATCACACAATTAAAAAAATGGTATCGTCTCAAAAAACCGGAAATAAACGAGCGCCTTTTAGAGTTCAAGTCGCCCAAATCCGACAAAGAAATTTTTGAAGAACTCTGTTTTTGTATTATGACGGCAAACGCTTCGGCGAAAATGGGGCTTAAATCAATCGCCGCTATAAAAAATAAAATTTTAACTGCAAGCGAGACGGAGATAAAAAATTACCTGAAGGGCAATCATAGATTTTATAACGCTCGTGCAAGATATATCGTTCACACGAGAAAATATTTGAAAAAAATCTGCGGGCTAAAAATGAAAAAATTGCTTGATTCTTTTAAGTCGCCGACGGAATTAAGGGATTTTTTCGCCGAGACAAAAGACATAAAAGGCATCGGATATAAAGAGGCAAGCCATTTTTTGAGAAACATCGGCTATTCCGGTTTTGCTATTCTGGATAAACATATTCTGGATTGTTTACGAGAATTAAAAGTTATTACTGAAAAAGATAGGAATTATTTGGAAATAGAGCAAAAAATGAAAAAATTTTCAAAAAAAATAAATATCGGTATGAATGAACTGGATTTGGCAATCTGGTCTTATAAAACAGGTGAAATACTGAAATAGTATACTTTCTCATTTAGCTAAATGATTAAATGAGAAAGTGAGAAGGAGAAAAAATGAAACCGATTTTACAGGTGGCGCTTGATTTTGTTGACTTAAAAAGGGCACTCAAACTTGCCGAAGAAGCGGTTGCCGGCGGTGCGGATTGGCTTGAAGCGGGAACTCCTTTAATAAAAAGTGAGGGCCTCAACTGTATCCGCGAATTGAGAAAAAAATTTCCCAATATAAAAATTGTTGCAGATATGAAGACCGCCGATGTCGGGCGGGTTGAGGTTGAAATCGCCGCAAAAGCAGGCGCTAATGTTGTCTCCGTTCTGGGAACTTCCGACGATGAAACGCTCAAAGAATCAATTGCTGCCGGCAAAAATTACGGTTGCGAAATTATGGTTGACTTGCTTGGTGTTTCAGACATTGTCCAAAGAGCGAAAGAAATAGAAAAACTGGGCGCCGACTACATTGGTGTTCATATTCCGATTGACGAGCAGATGAAAGGAAAAATTTCTTTTGCTCTTGTGAAATCTGTCTCTGCGGCGGTTAAAATTCCGGTTGCGATTGCCGGCGGGGTGACCTCCGAAAATGCCGCTAACGCTGTAAAAGCCGGTGCAAAAATTATCATCGTCGGCGGCGCCATCACAAAATCAAAAAATGCAAAATCAGAAACACGAAAAATAAAAAAAGCAATCAATCAAAAAATAAAAATCAAGACGGAGTTTTTCAGCAGGGTGTCGGAAAAAAATATAAGAAAAATTCTTGAGAAAGTTTCAACGGCGAACATTTCCGATGCACTTCACAGAGGAATTCCGTTAAGGGATATTTTCCCGATAACGCCGAATGTAAAAATGGTTGGACCTGCTATAACTGTAAGGACTTATCCGGGCGATTGGGCAAAGCCGGTTGAAGCGATTGATGCCGCAAAAGAGGGAGATGTAATTGTTATTGATGCCGGAGGTGTCCCGCCTGCTGTATGGGGCGAACTTGCAACAAATTCCGCAATTAACAAGAAGGTTTCCGGCGTGGTGATATACGGCGGGATACGGGATACAGCGGATATTAAAAAATTAAAATTTCCCGCATTCACTGCGCTCGTAACCCCGCAGGCCGGCGAGCCGAAAGGTTTCGGCGAAATAAATGTTCCCATTGTAATTTCCGGTATAAAAATCCAGCCCGGCGACTGGCTTGTCGGCGATGACGACGGTGTGATTGTTATTCCGAAAGATGTTGCCGTGGAGTTCACCAACCGCGCAATGAATGTTTTGGAAACGGAAAACCGCCTCCGAAAAGAAATAAAAGACGGCTACTCATTATCAAAAGTCGCGGAACTCTTAAAATGGGAAAAGAAATAACTTACACAAATGTATCACTTTTCAGACGATAAAACTTGTCCCAACCCCTTACCTCAAAAATTGTTTTTTTTTCACGATTTTTCGTTTGACAAGTTTTTTTAATTTTGTATAATTGTATCGGAAATGAAAAATATATTTTCTTTTAATGTCGTTGCTCGCCGAAGCTGCAGAAATAGATTCTTAAAGGAGATTGAAACAATGCAAGAACAAACAATTAAGACAAAATTAGAAAAACTGCCGGAAGAGTTAAGAAAACAGGTTTTTGACTATGTAGATTTTTTACTGCTGAAGTTTCGCGAAAGAACAAAAAAGACAAAATTTAAGTTTGATTGGGCAGGCGGATTGTCAGCACTTAAGAAATATAGTTCCGTGGAACTTCAACATAAAGCAACGGGGTGGAGATAATGTATCCTGTTGACACAAATATTTTTCTTGGCGCATAGGAAAGTATAAAAGCAACCACAGATACACACAGATTTACACAGATTCACACAGATGAACACTGAAACAGAATTAAAAAATAAAAAAGAAATGTCATTCCCGTGTAAACGGGAATCTATTAGATTCCCACTTTCGTGGGAATGACACTTTGTGTCATCTGTGCCCAATCTGTGTCCATCTGTGGCAAATGCCTTTGACTTTGTGGTTACGACGTTTTCTTGAGATACTTTTAGGTCAAGAAAAACAAGAAATTTGTAAGAAATTTTTGAATGATAACATCGGGAATATTCATATCAGTGATTTTTCTCTACATTACAATTGGAGTGATTTTGTTCAAGAGTAATAAAGAAAACCTATTCCAAAAGTTTGTAAGAGATATATTTTTCAACACGGAAATAATTACTTTAGGAAACGGACTTTATACGAACCTTGCCGATATAAAAACAACTCTGGGCTTGGATTTTGATGATGCTTATCAATATGAAGTTTCTAAGGAACATAACCTTAAGATTGTTACAATAGATTTACATTTTGAGAAGGTTAGAAAAGAAATAAAAATTATTTTCTTACAGGAAACTACTTGAATAGCAATATGAAAAATATACTTTGCCCTGCTGTCATTCTGAGCGACCGAAGGGAGTCCCTGTTGGATGAAACGAAGAATCTCTCTGGTGTCATGCTGAACTCGTTTCAGCATCTTTTTAGACCCCGAAACGAGTTTGGGGTGACACTTCGTGTCATTTTCGTGGGGGGGGGTATTATCAACACGATTTAAATTCGGAAATCAAAAATAAAAAATTTACAAAAGCAGAATGTTTTAATAATTCTGCTTTTTTATTTTATAGGACACTTGTCCTAAAAAATGGAGATCTTTATGAAAAAAACATTCAGATTGATTGTAGTTGCCCAATTTATTGGGCTATTCTGCTTGATAAATCAAGCGACTACATATGCTGGCGGTCCCGGCACAACTACCGCATCATTCCTCAAAATTGGAATCGGTGCAAAAAATATCGCTATGGGCGAAACAGGTGCGACAACCGACGATGTCAACTCAATTTACTGGAATCCGTCGGGACTGAATTATGTTTCTTCAAAAGAAATCTCTCTGATGCATGCTATCTGGTTTGAGGATATAAGTTACGAGTATCTTGCATACTGTCAGCCGACCGAAATCGGCACATTCGGCGTCGGGCTGAATTATCTTTATATGACGGCAATAGAAAAGTACGACGAGAATGATAATCTTCTGACCGGGACATACAAGCCGTCCGATATGGCGGCGACGCTCTCTTACGCGAGAAAGTTGGACTTGGGACATCGGACTTTTAACCTCGGACTGAATCTGAAATACATCTCCTCAAATTTAGATGATGAAGTAGGAACGGCGTTCGCGTTTGATGTCGGCGGTATTTATGACAAATTAAAAATTAAAAAAGAAAAATTAAAAATTGGGTTGGCGGTTCAAAATATCGGAACAAAAATGAAGTTTATTGACGAAGCCGACCCGCTGCCTCTCAATATAAAACTCGGCTGCTCGTATAATCTTATGCCCTTAATCTCTCAATCTCCCAATCTCTTAATCTCTGTCCTTGACATCAACAAGCCGATTGACAACGATGTTCGTATAAATTTCGGGACTGAATACTCTCGGAAATTTGGGAAAGATATTTCACTTGCCGCACGCGTCGGATATAAAACAAACACAAAGGGCTACGAAGCGATAGACGGACTTTCTGCGGGTTTCGGATTTTCATTTAAGGACTATGCTCTTGACTATGCATTCACGCCTTACGGTGATTTGGGAGATACCCACAGGGTTTCGGTAATTGCAAAATTCGGCGGTAGTGTAGCGGTGCGATTGCCATCGCACGATGTTGAAAAAGTAGACAAACCTGCCGAAATTCCGCCCGCGCCCGTAAAAACTGTTAAGCCGTCGCTTCCTACAAAAAAGATGGAAAATTATATTGCGGGAAAAATTACGAGGGGAAAAAACAAACCCGTGTTTGAAGCAGTTGTGAAAATCACTCAAAAAAATAACGAGTTGGCCCGGGTTTATACCGATGACAACGGAAAATATCAGACCGCTCTTTTGCCGGCGGGTAAATATACCGTTAAGGTCTGGAAAGACGGCTATATTGCCGAAGAGGCGGAAGTTGAAGTAAAAGAAGACCAGCCGGTAAAAGCCGATTTCCAACTCAAAAGAGAACTGAAAAAATAGTTGTAGGGCAGGGCTTCAGCCCTGCAATAATAAGCAACCCTGAAACAATACTGAAACTGAAACAAGCAACCCTAAAGGGTTTTCTACAAGATTTTCCAATTGGTAGAAAGGGCTTCAGCCCTGCAATAATAAGCAAAGATCAATCCTGTTTTTCAGACGGTAAAAACTCCCCGCCTGCCTTACCTCAAAAACAAAAAATTTAAAAAATAAAAAAAGTACTTGACAAGTTTCTGACTTTTTGTTATAGTATAGTAAGTTGATAGACAATATGGGGAACGCTTAGGAAATGGTTATAGAGTTATAGCGTTATAGTCCCTAACGGGACTAATCCTTGCTTTTTCTGGCAAGATGTTTCTGTTCGTTGACGGTAAAATGAGCAATCGTAGATTGCATATGGGAAATTGGGGACGGTCCTTAATTAATAAAAATATAAACCGCGGAGACGCGGAGATAAAAAGAGAGAAAGGCAAAAGCAAATAATTTTAATAGTTTTCTCTGCGTCCTCTGTGCTCTCTGCGGTGAAGGTTTTTCAACGATGGTGTTCATAAAACTTTTCCGCTTTATGCGGGTTGGGGTTATAGGGTTAAAAACTCTAAAACTCTAAAACTCTAAAACTCTACGATGAAGATAACTTTCAAAGGCGATTACGCATTAAAAATTTTACTGGATCTGTCTCTGAATTATGAAAACGGGCTTGTCCAGATTAAGGAGATTTCAAAGAGGCAGGATATTCCGGTAAAATATCTTGAGCAGATTATTCTTATATTGAAAGGCGCAGGATATGTCAGAAGCAAACGGGGACCGGTCGGCGGAGTTTATCTTGCAAAGCCGCCGGAAAAAATAAAAGTCGGGGAAATTGTTCGTTTGATGGAGGGCTCAACATCGCCGATAACCTGTGTAAGCAGAACGGAACCCTCAAAATGTAATTTTGTCAGACGGTGTCCGTTCGTAGAAATGTGGACAGAAATAAGGAACTTTACAAATAAAATTATTGATGGGACAACTTTCGGTGATATCGCTGATAAAGTAAAAACAATGTCGGTAAAATCGCCGGATTATTCAATTTAAAAATCACGAATAGAGGCACACGAATAAAGGCAAACATCACGAACAAGACACGAATAACTGCAAAGGCGAGATGCTTCGTTTCATCCCACGGGGACTCCCTTCGGTCGCTCAGCATGACACCGAAGAAGCAGTCATTCTGAGCCGAAGGCGAAGAATCTCATTCGTGAAAATTCGTGATAGCATTCGTGATGTGTTATTCGTGATTTATTGGGGGAGTAAAATGTCAAAAAAAAATGCAAATTTGAGAACGGAAACGATGTTGTTGCACGGCGGGCAGGTAGCGGATCCGACGACGGGGGCGAGGGCCGTGCCGATTTATCAGACGACTTCTTATCAATTCAAAAATACGGAGCATGCGGCAAATCTTTTTGCGCTGAAAGAATTCGGAAACATATACACGCGGCTGATGAATCCTACGACGGATGTATTTGAAAAAAGAATGGCGCTTTTAGACGGCGGAGTCGGGGCACTGGCGGTTTCAAGCGGACAATCAGCAATAACGGTCGCTTTGCTTAACATCGCTCAAAATGGTGATGAAATTGTTTCTACCGATAATCTTTACGGCGGGACTTACACGCTTTTTCATTACACTTTCAGAAAATTCGGCATTAAAGTAAAATTCGTGAAATCAAATGATTTTCTTGCGATTGAAAAAGCCATTACTCCGCGAACAAAAGCCATTTATTCCGAATCCATCGGCAATCCAAAATTAGATGTAGCGGATTTGGAGGGGATAGCAAAAATCGCCCGCAAAAACGGAATTCCTTTTATACTTGACAACACGGTTTCGCCGTATATTTTAAGACCGATTGATTTCGGAGTTGATATTGTCGTCTACTCTGCGACGAAATTTCTTGGCGGGCATGGGACATCGCTCGGCGGCGTAATAGTTGATTCCGGAAAATTTGATTGGACCAACGGAAAATTTCCGCTTATCGCCGACCCCGACCCGAGTTATCACGGAATAAATTTTGTTGAGGCGTTAAAGCCGCTCGGCAACATTGCCTACATAATTAAGGCGAGGGTCACGCTTCTGCGGGATTTGGGCTGTGCACTCTCTCCGTTCAATTCGTTTTTGTTTTTGCAGGGACTGGAAACATTGCATCTCAGGATGCCCCGTCATTGCGAAAATGCACTGACAGTGGCAAAATATCTTGAAAAACATCCGAAGGTTTCGTGGGTGAATTACCCGGGATTAAAATCGTCTCCCGAAAAGGAAAGGGTGAAAAAATATCTCCCGAAAGGTGCAGGTGCTATTATCGGTTTCGGGATAAAAGGCGGACTTGAAGCGGGAAAAAAATTCATTAACTCAATAAAACTTATTTCCCATCTTGCGAATATTGGCGATGCAAAAACACTTGCTATTCATCCTGCAACAACGACTCATCAGCAGTTATCGTCGGAAGAACAACTGGCGGCAGGCGTTACCCCGGATTTTATACGGCTTTCAATCGGACTTGAACATACCGACGATATTATAGCGGATATAGAGCAGGCGCTGGGATAGGAAAGGCAGGATTAAGTGGTAAGTAGTAAGGATTAAGCAAAGACAAAAAAAACTTAATACTTAAAGCGAGTGAAACGAGCGTCTTAATCCTTAATCCTGAAGAGAGGTAATTTATGTCAAGAATTTTTGAAGATATTACAAAAACGGTAGGCAATACGCCGCTGGTAAAGATTAATAAAATATCCGACGGGATGCATTCAACAATTTTAGCGAAACTTGAAAGTTTTAACCCGCTTTCAAGCGTTAAAGACCGCCTTGGCGTCGATATGATTGATGACGCTGAAAAAAAGGGATTATTAAAAAAGGGTTCGGTTATAATAGAGCCGACCAGCGGCAACACCGGAATCTCGCTGGCTTTTGTCTCCGCAGCGAGAGGTTACCGGCTTATTTTGACAATGCCCGATACAATGAGTGTAGAGCGCCGTCAATTGTTAAAGATATTCGGTGCGGAACTTGTGTTGACCGACGGTTCAAAAGGTATGAAAGGAGCGATTGAAAAAGCGGAAGAACTGTCAAAAACTATTCACGGCAGTTTCATTCCGCAGCAGTTTGAAAATCCGGCAAATCCGGAAATTCATCGTCGGACAACCGCTCAGGAAATATGGAACGATACCGACGGTAAAGTGGATATTTTCGTTTCGGGAATAGGAACGGGCGGTACAATAACGGGTGTTGGCGAGGTTCTAAAAAAAAGAAAATCATCAGTAAAAATTGTGGGCGTTGAGCCGGCATCCTCTCCGGTTTTGTCCGGCGGTAAACCGGGACCTCATAAAATTCAGGGAATAGGCGCAGGATTTGTCCCGCAGGTTCTCAATAGAAAAATTATTGATGAAATTATCACTGTCAAAGATGATGATGCCGGCATAATTGCCCGTCGGCTTGCAAAAGATGAAGGAATTCTTGCGGGAATTTCTTCGGGTGCGGCGCTCTGGGCTGCTTTGGAAATTGCCAAAAGAAAAGAAAGCGCGGGAAAAATAATCGTGGTTATTTTGCCTGATACCGGGGAAAGGTATCTTTCAACATGGCTGTTTCAGGATTAGGTAGTGTAAAGCAAAAAATGGAACCGCCGAGACGCAGAGAATGAAAGAGAGAAAGGCAAAAGCAAATAATTTTAATGGTTTTCTCTGCGGACTCTGTGTCTCTGCGGTAAAAATATGGAAAAAAATAGTGTCGGATTGGTTGAAACAAAATATTTTAATTTTGACGAACTCATTCTTGATTGCGGAGTAACCATCGCACCGGTTACCATTGCTTACGAGACTTACGGCAAACTCAACTCCGAAAAAGATAATGCGGTTTTGATAGAGCACGCATTAACGGGTGACGCCCACGCCGCTGGTGAGCACAAAGACGAAGAAAAATCCGGCTGGTGGGACACGATGATCGGTCCCGGTAAAGCGTTTGATACTGAAAAATATTTTATAGTGTGCTCAAATGTTATCGGCGGATGCAAGGGTTCTACGGGGCCGTCATCAATAAATCCAAAAACAAAAAAGCCCTACGCTCTTGATTTTCCTGTTATCACTATTGCCGACATGGTAAGAGCCCAAAAAAAACTTATAGATTATTTGGGTATAAAAAAACTTTTGTCCGTCGTCGGCGGTTCAATGGGCGGTATGCAGGTATTACAATGGATTACATCAAATCCTACAAGCGTCGCGTCGTTAATTCCTATTGCTACGACGGTAAAACACTCGCCCCAACAGATTGCATTCTCCGAAGTCGGTCGTCAGGCGGTTATGTCAGACCCTGACTGGCGTGACGGCAATTATTACGGCGTTTCGTTTCCCACTAGCGGACTTTCCGTCGCAAGAATGATAGGACACATTACATATATGAGCGATGTTTCAATGGCGGAAAAGTTTGGTCGGCGTTCAAAAGAGAATAAACCTGTTTTCAAATTTGACCCGAATTTTGAGGTAGAGGGGTATCTGAAATACCGCGGCGAAAATTTTGTAAAAAGATTTGACGCCAACTCCTATCTCTATATCACGAAGGCGCTGGATTTATTTGATTTGGCGGGAAATAAAAAACTGCATCAGGTTTTTAACGGACTTAAAGCGAAACTGCTCATATTATCCTTTAAGTCCGACTGGCTTTATCCGTCTTATCAATCAAAGGAAATAGTAAAAGCATGCAAACTTGCGGGTGTTGATGCTACATACTGCGAAATTTTTTCCACCTACGGGCATGATGCTTTTTTGCTTGAAATAGAGGAAGAAACGCATTTAATAAAATATTTTTTAGAAAGAGTAACAAAATCTAAAATGTAGTATTGCATTAAACAAAGAATGATATTTTTTGTAGTTGCCTATTTATGGGCGGTTTCGTAGTTGCCCAATTTATTGGGCGCCTTAAATCGCTGATAAATCAGCGACTACATTATTTAACAGAGATGTATTATCACTTTCTCATTTAATCAATTGATTAAATGAGAAAGTGGAGCGGAGTATGACATATCCTGCATACAAAATAATTGCCGGCTGGGTTGATGAAAAATCTTCCGTTCTGGACTTGGGCTGCGGCGACGGTGACTTGCTTGCTTTAATCGTAAAAAATAAAAATGTAAAAGCGCGGGGAATTGAAATAAGCGAGCAGGCGATATACAGGTGCGTGGCGAAAGGCATTTCCGTGGTCCACGAAAATATAGAAAACGGGCTGAACGGTTATGCAGACAAGTCGTTTGATTACGTGATTTTACACAACACTTTTCAGGAAATAAAAAAGCCCGCGGTAGTTCTTGATGAAGCGCTTCGCGTGGGGAAAAAGGTTATAATCGGTTTTCCGAATTTTGCAAACTTCCGGTCAAGATTCCAGATTTTTTTTAACGGCAGAGTTCCCGTAACATTTTCAATGCCGTTTCAATGGTATAATACGCCCAACCTTCATTTTTTAAGTATTTTTGATTTTACGGATTATTGCCGCGAAAAAAAAATAAAAATAGAAAAATCCGCTTTTTTAGGAAAATCAGGCAAGGTAAAATTTCTGCCTAATCTATTCGCCGAAATGGGTATATTCGTTATTTCAAAAGAATGATACATCCTCTAATACTGATAATGTTGCTTTTTATTCCCGTCGGGTTTGCCGAAGAAATACCCACAATACCGGTGCCGGGATAGAACTGGTTTTTTAAACCCTGCCAAAAAATTTGCTTGATTTTACTTCTTAAAAAAGTATAATAAATAAATTGTGAAGATTTTAATAATAAGATTGAGTTCCATCGGGGATATAGTTTTATCAACGCCGCTGGTAAGATGTCTGCGGAATAAATTTCCTTCGGTGCAGATTGATTTTTTGGTTAAAAAAAAGTATTCGGAAATTCTTTCAGCAAACCCGTACATTTCAAATTTGATTTTTTTTGAAAACAACATTTTTAAACTGGCAAAAAAAATAAAAAAAGAAAAATATGACTTTATCATGGATATTCATAATAATTTCAGGACTTTTCTTTTGACTTTGTTTTCCGGAGCAAAAACTTTAAGATATAAAAATTACATGTTCCGGAGATTTTTTCTGGCGGAATTCGGGCTGAATTTTTATAAAGAAAAAACTCCGGTTTTTCAAAGGTACTTAGAAACTGCGTCATCGCTTGGTATCTCTTACGACAACGGCGGACTTGATTTCTTCGTTGACGAAAAGATAAATGGACAAATGTCCATTTATAAATGTGTCGGAATCTGCCCTGTTTCCGTCTGGAAAACGAAGAGATGGCTTAAACAGAATTTTGTTGATTTGGCAAAAAGAATACTTGAAAAACAAGATTGCGAGATACTTATTTTCGGCGGCAAGAACGATTTTGATTATTGTGAGGATATAAAAATCCGGATTGGTCCGAAAGCAAAAAATCTCTGTGGATTGTCGCTTAAGGAAACCGCGATTGCTTTAAAAAAATGCAAGTATTTACTTACAGGTGATACGGGACTTATGCATATTGCCGATGCCTTAAAAATTCCGACAATTTCAATTTTTGGTCCGACTGTAGAAGAATTCGGGTTTTATTCGCAATCGGAAAAATCAAAAATTATTTCTAAAAATTATTTTTGTAAACCATGTTCCACAAAGGGTTCCGGCAAATGTCCCGTCGGTGATTTTAAGTGTATGACAGAAATATCTGTTGAGGAGGTTTTTTCACACTGTGCTGCTTGTTTATAATATATTAGTCGGTTTTGCGTTTATATTTGTTATGCCGTATTTTATCTGGCGTTATAAACTTGCCATTTTTGATAAAGTTGCAGTCGGTATAAAACAGCGTTTGGGATTTTATGATATTGAAAAGGGTAAGTATATTTTAATTCATGCTTCCTCCGTCGGCGAATTAAAAACCATAGCGATGTTTATTGAAAAATTGAAAAAAATATTTCCGGCAAAAAAAATTCTTATATTAACAATGACGCCGTACGGTTATAAATATGTTCTTGATAAAAAAATTGCCGATAAGGTTGTTTTTGCTCCGATTGATATTCCGTTTTGCGTTGAAAAATTGTTTTTAAGGGTTATACCGGAGATGCTTATTCTTGTAGAGAGCGAACTCTGGCCGAACTTAATTTTTTCTGCTAAAAGGAAGGGTGCAAAAATTGTTTCAATTAATGCAAAGATGTCGGATAAAAGTTTTCGCAGATATTTGTTTGTAAAAGAATTCATTGCGGAAATTCTAAAAAAGATAGATTTTATTTGCGCCCGTGAAGAATCTGACAGGAATAAATTTATTGCTTTGGGTTATGACGAAAAAAAAACGGTAAAAACGGGTAATATGAAATATGATAAGTCCGAAGTCCGAAGCCTGCCCTCGCAGGACTTAAGCGGGGGTCCGAAGTCCGAAGTCCGGAAAAAAGATTTTGGTTTTACCGATAGCGATTTGATTTTTGTGGCCGGCAGCACCAGAGAGAAGGAAGAAGAAATAGTAATAAATGTTTATAAAAAATTGTCGGAGGAATTCTCAAATCTAAAATTGATAATTGCGCCGCGTTATCCGGAAAGATGTTCTGAAATTGAAAAAATTTTACAGAAAGAAAATATATCATTTGTTCGCAAGTCACAACTTCTAACTTCCAACTTCCAACTTCCAACTTTCCGCTGTCTTTTGCTTGATACCATCGGAGAACTTACCGATGCCTATTCAACAGGAACCGTTATTTTCGTCGGCGGGAGTTTGTTTGACGGTTCCGGCGGCCATAATATGTTGGAGCCGGCGGAACTCGGCAAAACGGTTATATTCGGAAAATTTGTCAAAAATTTTCAGGAATCGGCAATATTATTAATTTCTAAAAAAGCGGCGTTTCAGGTAAGCGATGAAAAAGAGTTTTATAATTCCGCCCGCAGATTATTAATTGATGCAGAATTAAGTGCTGAGATGGGAAAATTGGCGAAGGGAGTTGTTATCAGTCGCCGCGGTGCAACCGATAATAACCTAAAAATCATTTCGGAAATATTGAAAAATGCTTAAATTATCAACGGCTGTAGGAAGTATGCCTCACAATGACGGAAAAAAAGCAATTGAGATTATTATGAAAAATCTTGCTATCCCTGTTTGGCCGCAACTTCCTAAAATAAGTTTCAGGGAAAGTATGTATGCACAGTATTCCGAGGGTTTTCCCTGTCTTGTTGTTGACGAAAAAATTCAAAAAATATTTTTTGATACTGATGATGATGTACTTCCGTCATTGGAAAAATTTTACGAAAAAATTATTTCGGATGACATAGATTATTTCAAAATCTCACAGAATTATTCGGCCGGTTTTTATGAGTTTACTTCTCAAATGAAGAATAACGTTTCGCGTTTCCCGGCTGTTAAGGGGCAGATTACCGGTCCGATAACATTCGGACTGAAAGTTACCGACAAAAATAACCGTTCCATATTCTATAATGAGCAATTTACCGATGTCGTGGTTAAATCACTTACGATGAAAGCCCGCTGGCAAATAAGGCAATTAAAAATTAAAAATGAAAAATTAAAAATAATTATGTTTATTGATGAACCGTATCTTTCTGCTTTCGGCAGTGCTTTCATGCAGGTTTCCCGTGAAGAAGTAATAAAATATCTCAACGAGGTTATAGAAGGTATTCACAAAGAACATTCTTTATCGGGTGTTCACTGCTGCGGAAATACCGACTGGTCTGTCTTAATGGATACGAAAGTTGATATTATTTCTTTTGATGCGTTTAATTTTTTTGACGGTCTGACTCTTTATCCTGAAAAACTGAATAAATTTTTTGAAAGAGGCGGAGTGTTGGCTTGGGGAATTGTGCCGAGTTCCGAACAAATAAATTCTGAAACGGTGGAATCGCTGGCGGAGAATTTTATAGAAAAAAACAGGCAACTTGTCAAAAAGGGTATTGACGCATCGGCAGTTAAAAGCCGTTATATTATAACGCCTTCCTGCGGCGTAGGTTCGCTGTCGGAAGAACTTGCGGAAAAAATTATTGTGATGACAAAAGATGTAGCGGAAAGTTTAGTAAAAACATAAGAAATTATAAAAAATTAAGCCACAGAGACACGGAGTCACGGAGAAAGACAAAAAATAGATATTGATATTGTTGAAAAAGCCAATTATTTGTCACCCTGAATGAAATGAAGGGTCTGATTTATCGTCGGAAGACGAGATTCTTCGCTACCACTCAGAATGACAAAATAGGGGTTTTTCAACGGTCTCATATTAGATTTTTCTCTGTGTAACTCTGGTTTTCTCTGTGCACTCTGTGGCAAATGTCTTTGATTCTGTTACGAAGTTTTCTTGAGGGAAAATATGATTATAGCGGTCTCCGGTAAAGGCGGCGTAGGAAAATCCACGATTTCATCTTTGATTATAAAACAATTGGTTGCTATCAAAAAATTACCTGTTCTTGCGGTTGATGCCGACCCCAACAGTAATCTCGGATATTATCTGGGTGTTGATTGTACCGCAGAGACGGTCGTTTCCGATTTAAGGGAAGATGAATTCAAAAAAAATCCGGCGGGGATTTCAAAAGTTGAATGGCTTAATATGAAAATGCAAGAGTGTATTTTTGAGACGGCAAAAGGGTTTGATTTGCTTGTTATGGGCCGTCCCGAAGGTCCCGGTTGTTATTGCGCCGTCAACAATCTTTTGAGGGATTTTTTAAAAAAAATCGCAAGTTACTATCCGTTTGTTGTTATTGATAACGAAGCGGGTATGGAGCATCTTTCCCGTCGGACCAATAATGAAATTGATATGCTGTTTATAGTTGCCGAACCGACCAATATAAGTTTTCTTGCGGCGGAAAATATAAAAAAAACAGCGGAACATTTGCCGATAAAAATCAAAAAAAAATATCTTGTTGTAAATAAATATCAGAATGAAAATATTAGAAAAATTGACGGTCTTGATATGATCGGGTATATTCGTTATAATAAAAATATCTCTGACAATTTTGATGCGGATAATCCCGAAATTAATAATGATATTCATAATGTTTTAGTAAAATCAAGAATTTTATAGAAGCGCCACAGAAACACACAGAAGAGACACAGAAATAACTTCAGTGAAATTCTGTGACATTCTGTGGCTTATCTTATGAGGAATATTTTGATTGCTTTTTTACTGTTAATTTTAGCATTGACCGGCTGGTGGGCAAACAAGAATTCCAATTATCCGTATCCTGCTCCGACCGATATTGTTACCGAAAAAACAAAGCCGATTGATTTTGCGGGATTTCTATTCGGGATGAGAAGAATCATTGCCGACATTATGTGGGTTCAGACATTACAGTATTACGGCGGCGGCGGTTGGGAAGATAAAGTCACGGAAGAAAAATACCGGAAATACGAACATGACGAAAAAAGAAAAGGCGAGTATGGAAGATACAGATATCTTTTGGCTATGTGCCGAAGGTGCGTGAGAATTGACCCGTATTTCAAATATGTATATGCTTTTGGCAGTGCGTCGCTTGCTTGGAATCTCACCCGTTACGATGAAGCGCTGGAATTGTTAAATGAAGGAATAGAACACAACCCGCAATTCTATCCGTTTCATTTATACGCTGCTGCTATTGTTTATTCAAAAGAGGGCAAATCCACTGATGTGATAAAAAAACTTGAAGAGGCGGTAAAATATCCGGATTGTCCGTTTGAGGTTAAACTTATTCTCGGCAATATATATACCAAATACGGCAGGTATGAAGATGCTGCAAACATCTGGGTTGATATCTATTGGACGGCAAAACTTGAAGTGAGATCAGAGGGAGCGAAACAAAAACTGGAAAAACTTATTGCCGAAAAAAAGTTATCCGAAAAATTCTTGGAAAAAATAAAATAGTTGACATTTTTTTTTAATTTTGTATAATTCACAAACCAGTTATTTTTTTGGGCCCGTAGCTCAGCTGGTAGAGCACTTGACTTTTAATCAAGTGGTCGTGCGTTCAAATCGCACCGGGCTCATTTTTTTCTAAAAAAGTACTTGACAAAAGTTTTTTAATTTTGTATGATTGTATCAATTATGAAAAAGATATTTTTTGTTGATGTCATAGCGAACCTGTTTGCTCGTCGTTGCGAGAGCGAAGCTCGTGGCAATCTCCTTGCCGTCATTCCGTGCTTGACACGGAATCCATTTGTTAATATCTCCGCCGGTGAATTTTTCGGGGGGGGGTAGAAACTAATAAGTCAGAATTAAGAATTGAGAATTTAGAATTTGTAGCCGTCCCGATGGTCATCGGGACGTTTTTTGTTTCTAAAATTTTTTTTGTAGCGGCGAGTGTGAACTCGCTTTTTTATTTTTTAATGAAGACAACTTTCCGAATAAAACGAGGAATTTTAAGCCCGCTTTAGTTCAGCAGGATTAAAAAAGCTCGAAAAAAGGAAAATTATCCCGCTTATAGCGGGGTGAGAAATCAAAACGCTGTAGTCCCCGATTTTAATCGGGGGTGAGCGAAGCGAATGGAGGGTGATGGCTGAAATAAAATGCGGACTCCGGAGAGATAACCGGAATAAAATTATCTCAAAAAATTTTTTTGGAGGAGGTCGAGTATGCGGAAATTAGTATGTGTTGGTTTGTTGTTGTGTTTCTCAGCGTATTTGTTTGCTGAGAAAGGGAAAATCGGGCTTCAGTTAGGTGGTGGTTATGGCTTTTCATTCACCAAAACCGCATTAAAAGGTAATGAGTTGGAGAACAACAAGGATGTCGCCTTTATAGGTGCGAATGGAATTGGATTTGATGGCGAGATAAATTACGGCATAACCGACAGTATGACCATCGGGCTCGGGGTTGGCTATCTCAACAGGTCAAAAAAATATGATACCTTGGATAATGATATTGATGCCGACTATATCCCATCAACTGTTGGTGATGTGACTACCTGGACAAAGGATGGACTTGCCGGTTACTACAATGATTTCACAGGTAATGTAGAAGCAAAAACCAGTTACATTCCTATCACATTAAACATAAGAAACAGTTTTGATGTGGGCGGGAAAATCAAGCCGTATCTTGGTATTGGGTTCGGGTATTTTAGTCCGTCTGATACGGAGTTGACCATCTCACAAAGCGGCTCTGAAACAGGAAAGAATGCCGATGGTACTATTAATAGCATTTGGGAGGGAAATGGTTCTGCTAATGTAACTGTTAAAAATAATGGAACACTGGGATATACCGGTGAGGTCGGTTTAACTTATCCGTTAACTGATACAGTTTCACTTTTCGCAGGTGCCAGAGCAACGCTTGTAAGTTTCAGACCGAAATCTGAAAAAAGGACAAATTCAGTCACAACAATAGGCAAAGATCCTGATGGAACTATCAACGGCAAGTATGTTGACAATGGAACCGAAGAGATTACTTATACCGACTCAAAAATCAGCGGAAGTAACCAAACGGTTTATTGGAAAACTACAACAACAACTGTCGGTTCTGTCACAACAACTGTAACCGAAACCAGGTATGAGAATGGAGACACATTAAATGACACATTTGTTACAGATACAAGCGGTGCTTACCCTGTTTATACTTCTACTTCTGTCAAAAATAGGAAAGCGTATTCTGAAGGCGATAATCCGCTTGATAGTGTTGAGGGCAGAATAGGTATTTCTTTCGCATTCTAAAGGGCGGGGTTCATAAATCCGTAATGGTTTGTTGTAGTAGTCGCAGGGTCTCCCTGCCTGTTGTAGCGCGAGGATTTATCCTCGCTGATAAGAAAGCGAACTTAAAAGTTCGCACTACAAGTTCGCACTACAACCAAATAGCGAGGGGACCTCGCTACTACATTAAAAAAAGCGGCTCCGGCAAATCGGGGTCGCTTTTTTTATTGTGATATTGTTGAAAAAGTCATTTAACCGCAGAGTCGCAGAGAAAACCAGAGAGTTCACAGAGAAAAGATCGACGAAAGAAAACTTTCTAAATATTTTCTCTGCGTCCTCTGTGTCTCTGCGGTAAGGTTTTTCAACGGTATTATTGTATTTTTTGGATTTTTTGATATAATTTATTTGTTATGTTTCAGAAAATCAAACGGTTTATTGATAAATACAAAA
>Ga0210017_1001468_pt1 | contig 20548 bp, 17 predicted proteins | sample CryGeyCG2014_020_FD_183966 | JGI IMG/M metagenome (GOLD analysis project Ga0210017, IMG submission 183966) | Groundwater microbial communities from aquifer - Crystal Geyser CG08_land_8/20/14_0.20 (SPAdes) (version 2) | ecosystem: Environmental > Aquatic > Deep subsurface > Groundwater | place... | reverse complement strand
TTAATCAACACAGAAGGACTTATTTCTTTTTATTTAAACCACAAAGCACACAAAGAGAAGCTATTTATTTTTTAAACTTTGTGTCCTTTGTGAACTTTCTACCTGTCGGTAGACAGGTGTGGTAAATTGCGCCATCTCGGACAGGGATGAGCCCTGTCCCCACATGGGTGGTCACTGTGGCCAGATACTTTTTTCTTGACAACACGATATAATTGTGGTATAATATTCACACTTTTATCTGTGAATAAAACTTATTTTGAATTTGTAATAGAGGTCGTATACTCTTCCAATTGATAGAACCCTAGCCTTATATTTTAGTATATGGTTTTTACTATATTATTTATAATTTTAAGTCAGTCTCCAGACTCTATTATTGAGTACAACTGTACTCTAAAAAGTGGTAATACACTAAGTGAGATAGTAGGGAACAGTGGATTGAGCAGGCAGTCTTATATAAAGCTAATATCCCTTCTTGAGGATAGTTTAGATGTAAAAGGGTGTTACCCCGGTGATGAGATAAAAATTAAGAGAGTCGGTGGAAGGTTTATTGGGTTCGAGTTTTATGGGAAAAATGGAGTTTATAGAATAGATAGCTTGTATAATTTCAAAAGAGAGACAGAGAAACTTGTTCTTTCACTTATCAAAGGTAGTATAAATGGTGGCTGTTTATGGGATGCAGTGATATTAAATGGCGGTTCTCCAAATCTTGTATACCGATTCGCGGATGAGATATTAGCATGGGATATAGATTTTAATACAGAGACACAGATTGGAGATGAGTTTGTAATAATTGCATATAAAAAGTATGCAGGAGAAAAATTGCTCTCTTATGGAGATATCCTGTATGTGTACTATAAAACAGGGAAGAAGGAATGGCAGGCATTTTACTATACACCGAAGGGCAAGAAATCTGACTATTACAACTCAAGGGGCAAATCCCTCCAAAGGGTATTTTTGCGAGCGCCATTATCTTACAAAAGAATAAGTTCAAAATTTAGCAAGTCCAGATTTCATCCAATCTTGCGTATCAGAAGACCCCACTATGGAGTGGATTACGCTGCCCCGACAGGCACACCCGTAAGAACTATTGGTGATGGCAGAGTAATTTTCAAGGGATGGAATGGTGGGTACGGAAATCAGGTGATTATCCAGCACGGTTCGCAGTTTAAGACTTACTATGGACATCTTTCAAGGTTTGCAAAAGGTATTAAAAAAGGGCGTTATGTAAAACAGGGGGAGGTAGTCGGGTATGTTGGTTCAACAGGGCTTTCTACTGGCCCTCACCTTGATTTCAGGATTAAAAAGGGTGAAAAATGGATAGACCCTTTGAGTCTTGATCCTCCATCTAGAAGGGACCCTATTTCAAAGGCAGAAATGAAGAATTTCGAAGAATATAAAAAACAGATTTTATCTCTCCAAACGCATCTTGAGGCATCCCAAAATCTCTCCATAATGATGGATATAAGAAGTGCCTTTATCACATCAGAGATAAAGTAATCTTAAACTGCTGTTTTCTTGGCTAACCTTGATTTCTTCCGTGCCGCTGTATTTTTGTGAATGACTCCTCTCTTTGCCGCTCTATCTATTATAGAATATGCCTTTGATGATGCAGTTACCTTTTCATCAGGAGCAGCAGAAAGTGCAGTACTTATCTCCTTTTTTATGTGCCTCTTATAACGCCTGTTTCTAATTTTCTTTACTCTGTCCTGTCTGATTCTCTTTTTTACTGAATGACTGTGCGCCATAATCCCTCCATAATAAGTCTATAATATTGTCAAAAATCTAACCACACCTGCCTACCGCAGGCAGGGAGAACAATAAATTAGTGAATTAAGTTAATTCAGTTGATTAAGTTAATTCGATCGCCTACACCTTAATCACTCAATTAACTCAATCTCTTAATCACTTTTCATCTGTGACCTCCCTGCCTGACGGCAGGCAGGTGTGGTTTATTTCATCTTGTTCTTCGTAGAACCAACAAGTCTTTTACTTTGAAAGCAGGCATATTATAACACAAAGTTCCTTATATGTCAAGAAAAATTTTACTGTAAGGATAAAAAATATTGGTTATCAGTAGGGGCGAATTGCAATTCGCCCCTACAATAATATCGAAAAATAACTTGACTTTTTGTAAAATATGTGGTAGAATATAACGCTGATATCGTGTTATTATCTTTCAAGTGGTTTAAAACAAATTTAAGCAGGAGGTATTATGGGTAAAATCAGAGTAGGCATTATAGGTGTGGGCAACTGTGCCTCTTCACTTGTCCAAGGGGTTCATTTTTATAAGGATATAAAGGATGGACAATCCATCCCCGGCATAATGCATACAAACTTTGGAGGTTATAGGGTAGGTGATATAGAATTCTCCTGCGCAATTGATATAGATATAAATAAGGTGGGGAAAGACCTTGCAGAGGCAATTTTTACAAAACCAAATAATACATACAAATTCTGTGAAGTTCCCAAGCTTAATGTGCCGGTCTTGAGAGGAATGACACACGATGGAATTGGTAAGTACCTTGCCCCCATTATAAAAAAGGCCCCGGGCTCTACGGTTGATATAATTAGGGTTTTGAAAGAGACAAAAACCGATATGTGTATCAACTATTTACCCGTTGGTAGTGAGGAAGCAACAAAATGGTATATAGAGCAGATTCTACAGGCAGGTGTGGGCTTTATAAATTGTATACCCGTGTTTGTAGCTTCTCAGAAGTACTGGAATGAGAAATTCAAGAAGGCTGGACTACCTCTTATAGGCGACGACATTAAATCACAGGTGGGTTCTACGATAGTTCACCGAGTTCTTACAAATGTATTCAAAGACAGAGGAGTTAGGGTTGAACGCACATATCAGTTGAATGTAGGAGGAAATACGGACTTTCTCAATATGCTTGAACGAGAGAGACTTGAATCCAAAAAGATTTCCAAGACACAGGCAGTAACATCGCAGTTGCCATATAAACTTTCAGAAGAAAATATTCATGTTGGCCCCTCCGATTATGTTCCCTGGCTGAAGGATCGAAAATTTGCATTTATACGACTTGAGGGAACCACATTTGGTAATGTTCCTCTTTTAGCAGAGATTAAGCTTGAAGTATGGGACTCTCCAAATTCCGCAGGGGTTGTTATAGATGCGATAAGGGCACTCAAGATCGCTATGGACGCAGGGCTCTCTGGAAGTATAATAGAACCTTCCTCATACTTTATGAAGTCTCCTCCCATACAATATACAGACGATATAGCAAGAAACAAGGTAGAAGAATTCATTAAGAAGTATGCGAAAGCGGGCTCTACTCATAAGTCCGTTAGCTAACGGAAAGGCTTAATTTATGCCAGGATTTCTTATTACATTTGAAGGTATAGAAGGATGCGGCAAGAGTGTGCAAGCAAAGCTGTTGTATGAGCACCTGCAGAGTAAAGGTATTTCCTCAGTCCTGACGCGGGAACCAGGTGGGTCGGATATATCGGAAAGAATAAGGGAAATACTTCTTGATCGTAGACATCTTGACATGGTTCCTTATACGGAATTGTTTCTTTATCTCGCCTCGCGGGCTCAACACACTCAGGAAGTTATAAAACCTGCCCTTGCCCAGGGGAAGACTGTCATCTGTGATAGATATATAGATGCCTCTCTGGCGTATCAGGGAGAGGGAAGAAGTATATCCAGGGCCCTGGTAAACCAGCTCAATAAAACTGCTACGGGTGGGTTGATGCCCAATTTGACCTTCCTGTTAGATATTGAACCTGAGATTGCTTTAAAGAGAATAGAGAGAGGAGACAGACTTGAGATAGAAAGCATGGAGTTCCATAATCGTGTCAGAAGTGGGTATCTTAAACTTTACAGAGAGAATTCAGATAGGATTGTACTTTTGGATGGCACGAAAAGCATAAAACAGATACACAATGAGATAAAGGATATATTTGAGGCAAGAATGATGAAATTGGAATAGATATTGTTTATTTTTTTTGCTTTCCTACCTATGTATCTTGAATCTATCACTATCTCCGGGTTTAAATCTTTCCCTCATAGAACTACCATTAATCTCCATCCAGGAATAAATTGTATTGTTGGACCAAATGGATGTGGTAAGTCTAACATTATAGATGCAATTAGATGGACACTGGGTGAAACTAAAACTTCTCTTCTGCGTGTAAAAAGTATGGATGAGTTGATATTTCACGGAACAGAAAGGAGACCTCAGAAAGGAATAGCAGAAGTATCCCTGAAATTCTTTAACAACGGTGTGATACCTATACCATCAAGTGAGGTTGTTATCGCTAAAAGATTACACAGGTCAGGGGAGAATGAATGCATGATAAATGCTAAGAAAGTCCTTCAGAGGGATATTATAGACCTATTTGAGTCAGCAAATCCTCAGGGTTATTTCCTTCTCTCAAGAGAGGAGGTTAATTCCATCCTTTCGGGAGATCCATCGCATAGGAGGAGAACAGTAGAAGAGATTGCCGGTATAGCAACATATAGAAACCATAAACTTAATACACTTGCAAGGCTCCAGCGTATAAAAATGGATATAGAGAAATTGGAGAATTTGATAAGTGAGATATCTGCGAGAGAGGTAAAATTGCGAAGCGAGGCCAGGAAGGCAGCAAGATACGAGAATCTAATGTCAGAGACAGGTTATCTGCGATGGCTACTGATAGAAAACAAAAAAAAACAGGTTGAAGAAAACTCAAGGACTATCTCTTCCATGATTCTTGAGGAGAAAAATATCACAGCCAGAATCAAAGAGATAGAAAAATCCATTATCTCTATTATGGGCGAAAGGAAAGATGGCGAAAAAAAAGGGAGAGAAATAAGAGACAGGATGGTTGTGTTGGAAAAACAGGAATCGTCATTGAGAGAAAGGAAAGGGAATCTTAAAGAGAGATTAGATGAGATTGTAAAGGAGAAAGAGAGGATAACGAAAGAGTTAATAGAAGTCGGCAAGGTGAAGAGTAATATAGAGGATAAATATAAGAAGACTTTATCTTGTATTGAGACCCAAAAGAACGAGTTAAATTTACTACCGGAGTTAGACAGGTCGCTGCATGAGAGAAGAGAAAAAATTGTAGAAGAAATTAAAGTCCTACAGAAAGATGAGGCATCCGTAAAGGAAAATCTTATAGCCACAAGAACGATAATTGAAAGTAATAAGACGAGAAAAGAAGCTGTACTTAAGGAACTTAAAAAGGCAAAGGGAAAAAAGAAAGAGACCGAGAGGGAACTTGAAGAAGCAACAGGATCATATGAAGATCTAAGGCTCCCTTCAGAGGATATAGATAATTTAAGAGACACTCTGCGGATCTTTGAGGAGAAAAGGGCGAGATTATTGACTTATATGAAAGATGCGATTTCTGATGAAGGTTTTGTAAAATTAGGCAGTGTAATTAGTCCCAGAGAGGGAAAAGAGAGAATCGTGTATGGGGCATTGGGATCACTACTCTCTTGTATACTGGTAGACAAACTTGAAGATATCTATTTTTGGAGTGGCACAAGAAGAAAGTTTATAGCCCCTGAGCTTTTATCTGAGATAGACCCAGACCCAGATTATGAGAATCTCTCATCATTTGTTAAAGTGAAAAGTGGATATGAAGATATAGCGCCAATCCTGCGCAGGTTCGCCGTGGCTTCGGATATTAAATCTGCAATTGCTCTTCGCAAGAAGGGCGTGATCTACCCAATCATTACACAAAATGGAGAATTATTAACACATCTTGGTATTTTAGAGGTTGGAGAACCTGGGATTAAACTCGGAAAAAGTAAATTAGAAAGGGAGTTGGCTGATGTTGAAAGAGAAATAGAAGAAAAACGGAATACATTAAACAAAAGACAAAATGAAAGAATAGATTATGAGAGAAACAGGGCGTTGTTGAACATCAGAATAACAAATCTCAGGAAGGCATTAGATGAAATGAATAGAACTATAGGAGATTTGAAAAGGGAACTGAAGAAGGATATTAAACTTGATACAGAATCGTCAGAGAAGACGCTTCTGCGTCTAAAAGGACTCATTAAGAAGAAAGAAGAAGAGAGAAAAGAACTGGAAGATGAAATTAGTAACACTGATAGGATGTTCGAGGAGAGGAGAAAAAAAGAAGTAGAAGTTTCTGCCCTTAAAAATGAATTAAGGTTTCTAAAAAGAGAAAGAGAGAGAGTTGATAAAAACCTCTATGAGATGAGGCAAAACCTTTCTGCCGTGATAGAAAAAGAAAGAGATATAAGACAAAATCTGAACGAGATAGGGATCTCATATAAAAAAATCACAGAAGAACTTGGAAATTTGAAAAAAGAGATAAAGGAGGATTCCGATAGAGTAGTTCCTGGTGGCATTACTGATCTTTTTGAGCTTGAGAGAGAAATTGAAAGAGCAAGACATTTACTGGATTCCTTACGGGAAAAGCGTCACTCCCTTGAGATTGAGATTGCAAAACTTGAAACCCGGACTGCCGAACTGGAAAGCAAAGGGGTGAAAAGACCTAATGAGCCTTATCATGTTGATAATATAGAAGAGAGACTGAAAGATTATGAAAGGAAAATACAGTCCATGCAGATAGTAAATCCCCTTGCTATGAAAGAACATACGGAGATAAAAGAGAGACTGAAATTTCTTGAAGATGAAAGGGATGATATACTGCGGACGAAGAAGATCATAGAGGAAACTATAAAACTATTGGATGGACAGGCTCGTACTCAGGTAAAAGACGCTATAGTGAAGATAAACAAGAATTTTAATGATACATTTCAAACTTTATTTCAGGGTGGTGAGGCAAAACTTGTTCTCGGCACCGGGGATCCTCTCGAGGCCAACATTGATATAGTAGTGTCACCCGGGGGCAAAAAACTCAGAAGGGTTGAGCAATTGTCAACAGGCGAGAAGACACTGTCTGTTATTGCTTTGTTTTTTGGTGTATACAAACTCAGACCAACGCCTTTTATGATACTTGACGAGGTTGATGCTCCATTAGATGATGCGAACCTGTTAAGATTTCTCTCTTTGATAAAGAAGAGAGCAGAAAACGGTCAATTTATCCTCATCAGTCATAACAAGCAAACCATGGAATCTGCCAACTACCTTTACGGCATAACAATGGAAGAACCTGGGGTGTCAAAGATAATATCTGTGAGATTAAAGGAATGAAGGGAGATATTTGCTTTTGAAAAAATATTATGAAGATACTCAAATCTGAAGATATAAAAAGGATTCTCTCTCTCGCAAGATGGACATTAAGGGAGAATGAAGAATATTTGAACAGTTTGAATGTGTTTCCTGTCCCTGATGGAGATACCGGCACAAATATGTACCTCACCGTAAACAGTGGGTGGTATGCCGTTGAGGCAGACACGGATGGAACTCTAAAGAATGTACTCCGGGTGTTTTCAAGGGAGGCAGTTATGGGAGCAAGAGGGAATTCAGGGATAATTCTCGCCCAATTTTTTGCCGGCGTGAAGGATATAACTGACACAGAAGAGTACATACCGCTGTCCCTCATACCTTCCCTACTGGACCACGCAACGAAAGAGGCAATATACTCAATAGGGAATCCTGTTAGAGGCACCATACTCACTGTTATGGAAGAAGTAAGAGATGCAGTTAAGAGCCGTAGTTTTAAAACTATGGAAGAATTAGCGAAATTCATGGTAAGGATTGGCTATAGCGCCCTTAAAAAAACACCAGATTTATTACCGATACTCAAAGAAGCAGGAGTAGTTGATGCTGGAGCACAGGGATTTTGTTTTATTCTTGATGCCTTTAATGCCTATCTAACAGATAAAAAACCAAAAATAATAGATATGGTGGAGGTAGATAAAAGAGGCGAGGTTTGGCATACAAGGTCTTTTAACAGATTTTGCGTAAACATAGCTATAGATACGTGTTCTTCCAAGATAAAAGAAAAACTTAAAAACCTGGGAGATAGTCTTATTGTAGGACATGAGGAAAATCTTGTAAAGGTGCATATTCATACCAATAATCCTCCTCTGATTGTTGATACTTGCAAAAAAGAAGGCAATATTATAAGGGTCCAGATAAACGACACAGAAAAAGAGCAGAAACTCTTTCTTGGTGAAGAAAAAGAAGGGTTATCAGTTATTGCTTACAGCAATGGCGATGGACTAAAGGATATAATGATGAGTATGGGGGCGTCACTGGTATTGTCAGGAGAACAAAATCCTAGCACCGGTGAAATTGTGAGTGCTGTAGAAAGAATAGGAAAAAAGGCAATAATTCTCCCGAATCACTCAAATGTTATACCAGCTGCGATGAAAGCAAAAGAACTTGCCAACATTCAGTGTGGGGTTATAGAAACAAAATCAGTCCCGGAAGGTATTTCGGCATTACTTGCATTCAGGGAAGACGGAGATCTGGAGGAAGTGATGAGGGATATGGAAAGTGCGAGTGTGAATGTGCTATCCGGTGAGATAAAATGGGCAGTAAGGAATGCGAAGATTGGTGGAAAGATAATAAAGAAAGGAGATACCCTCTGTTTGAAGAATAAGAAACTCATCTCTGTATCACCAGACCCTGATTCCTGTCTTATAGAGTCGATATACAACCTAATTCAGGGACACAGTCTTATCACAATATATTATGGCAAATCTCTGGAAGACAAAAATCACGACTCCCTGTTGAACCAAATAAAGAAAAGGTTCCCCTCGCTTGATATTCAAATGTATTACGGAGGGATGACAAATGCATACTATCTGTTTTCTCTTGAGTAAATTATAAGCAACCCCAAAACTTTCCTTTTACAAAAGACCCTGATTCTGTCGCTGTAGCGCATTTGCAATTACAAGTTTTTGTATCTCATTTGTTCCTTCATATATCTGTGTAATTTTTGCATCCCGCATATACTTTTCTACTGGATATTCCTTCATATAACCATAACCCCCGAATACCTGAACCGCCTGGGTTGTTACCTCCATAGCAACATCTGATGCAAATAGCTTTGCCATTGATGAATATTTTGATATGTCCTTTGTCCCTCTATCTATAGCCCTTGCAACCTGGTACACAAGTGTCCTTGCTGCCTCGATTTTTGTTGCAAGTTCCGCTAAAAGAAAACCTATCCCTTGAAAATTTATTATTGACTTACCAAATTGCCTTCTTGTCTTTGCATAGTTTACTGCCTCGTCAAGTGCTCCCTGAGCAATCCCAACTGCCTGCGCTCCGACACCAGGTCTCGTACGGTCGAATATCCTCATTGCAATCAGAAATCCTGTTCCTTCTTTTATGAGCAGGTTTTCTCTGGGTACCCTTACATCTTGAAATATTAGTTCTCTTGTTACAGATGCCCTTATACCAAGTTTATTCTCTTTCTTGCCAAACGAGAATCCGGGCGTATCTTTCTCTACGATAATTGCAGAAAGCCCCCTCGTTCCTTTATCTGCTTGTGTTGAAGCAATTACCACATAGATATCTGCCTCTCCTCCGTTCGTTATCCATTGTTTTGTCCCGTTAATGATGTAGAAATCTCCATCCTTTATTGCTTTTGTCTTAATATTCCCGGCATCAGAACCAGCATCCGCTTCTGTCAGGGCGAAAGCACAAAGCCTTTCTCCTGATGCAATGAGTGGAAGGTATTTTTTCTTTTGCTTATCATTACCGAAGAGGGTTATAGGCATTGAGCCAAGGGTATTTGCTGCATATGTTACGGCAACACCTGCACATACCTTCGATATTTCTTCAATAGCAAGGCAGAATGAAAGATTTGTCAACCCAAGTCCTTCATATTCAGCGGGTATTAATATCCTGAATAGGTCTGCTTTTGCGAATTCTTTTAGTATCTCTGACGGAAATTCACCTTTTTCATCGAGTTCTGCTCTTACCGGTAATATCATTTTTTGAGAAATACCTCTTGCAGTATCTCTCACCATTAACTCCTCTTCACTCAAAAAGTAGTCCATTCACACCTCCTTATTAGCCCCAGATTGCACAAATGAAATCAGTAGATTTTTATTTCGTCTTTTTCGGGTTTCTGTGCTATTTTCTTGACTTTTTGTGCTACGCAATTACTTTAGCATTAGCAAGCTAATGCACTTCACTTATTTATCAATCAGATTCAACTCTTTTCGTGGTTACATCTTTGCATAAGGTAGAAAGAGACGTTCATATTCATCCTGGGCAAACCTATCAGTCATTCCTGCAATGTAATCACAAACAATCTCCTCGGGTGAGGATTCTTCAACTCTCGCTTGATAGTCAGATGGAAGTTGTCGTATATCCTCAAGATATCTTCTGAATAAGTCGGTAATATATTTTTTTGCCTTAAGCTGCATCTTCAATACCTTATAGTGAGAGTAAAGATTTTCGTAGAGAAACTTCTTTAGTTCTTTCTGTTTATCAAGCATATCTTGAGAAAAACCAACTATAAGTGGACAGGAGCGCACATTCTTTATAGATTTTATTCCAAGTTCAAGTATCTTTTTTTCTGTCTCTTTTACAACATCAGTTACCTGCAATGCAATAAGTCTTCGTATGCTTCTTGCAATTACCTTTTCCCCAGAGAGGCGTTCGGTTTTCACAGTATTGTATATATCTTTGAAGAGAGGGACATACTCAAGTTGTTCTGTTGTCAGATATTCGGATTTTATACCATCATCGAAATCGTGGGAGTTGTATGCAATTTCATCAGCAACATTTATTACCTGTGCCTCCAGAGTGGGAGAGAGATATGGTTCAAATTCCGTAAGATCCTCTATATGAGGAATATCATAAATAGTCCTATGTTTTACGATTCCCTCTCTTGTTTCAAATGTAAGATTCAGACCATGGAAATCAGGATATCTATCCTCCAGAAAATCCACCACTTTCAACCCCTGGCGGTTGTGTTCGAATCCTCCTTTATCTTTCATGAGATTGGTAAGTGCCTCTTCACCTGCATGTCCAAAGGGGGTGTGGCCTATATCATGTGCAAGTGCTATTGCCTCTGTTAGGTCTTCGTTTAACTTTAGTGCTCTTGCAATTGTTCTTGCTATCTGAGATACCTCTATAGTATGGGTGAGTCTTGTCCTGTAGTAATCTCCTTCATGGTTAACAAACACCTGTGTTTTATATTCAAGCCGTCGGAATGCGGTTGAGTGAATTATTCTATCTCTGTCTCTCTGATAACAGGTTCTATACTCTTTTTCCTTTTCCTTGTATCTTCTTCCTCTTGATAATCTACTCTTCATCGCATATGGAGCAAGAAATTCTTCCTCCATAGATTCATATTCTTCTCTTCTCCTCACAATAAGTCTCCAATCTGCCTTGTCATTAGCAGAAATTTTTTGGGTAAATTTACTGTGAATTTGACATTGTTTGAGATTTGTAACTTAGAATTTGAAATTTTTCGCTATTTGTGGTTTTTAACCCAATCAACTGCGTTTTTTATGATCCTCATTCCGTAGGGAATACCGTTTTTCCATATCCTTGGATACTGGTCAGGTAAACAGAATCTTTCTGGATGCGGCATCAGACCAAATATCCTTCCAGTATCATCACATATACCAGCAATTGCATCTATACTTCCATTTGGATTATATGGATATTCCATCGTAGGTTTATCTTGCCCGTCTATATATGCGAGAACCTTGTTAACACTGCTATCTTTCACGACAACTCTTCCCTCCCTATGGGCGACTGGTAGCTCTATAATGTCTAACCCTTTTGTAAAAATGCACCTTGAATCTATAGTCTTCAGCCTTACCCATCTGTCCTCAAATCTGCCATTTGCGTTTTCTGTGAGTGTTATGCGTTGGCCCAAAAGTCCTGATTTTACCAGCACTTGAAAGCCGTTACATATCCCGAGAACAAGGGTATTTCGTTCCAAAAAGTCAAATACGGTCTCTCTGATAAATTCTTTTATATATACTGATAGTATCTTTCCACTTGATATAGAGTCTCCGTAAGAGAAACCGCCAGGAAGAACAAGTATGTCATAAAAGAGCAATCTTGTAGGTTGCTCCTCAAGTTTCTTTATAGAGATTTCATTAACACTTGCACCGCAGATTTGGAATGCGATTTTCGTTTCAAGGTCGCAATTTATGCCGGGGGCATACAATATAAGAACTCTGGCCATAGCTTATTCTGGTATAATGTTCATTATGCCGGACATCCTTCTCGTTATTAGATGTTTTTCCCCATAAGTTTGAGCATTCTTTTAACTGCCTCCTCAAGACCCGTAAAAACTGCCCGTGATATTATACTATGTCCGATGTTGAGCTCTACAATGTATGGAACAGACAGAATTCCCTTAAGGTTATGATATCCTAGACTGTGACCCGCATGGACCTCAAGTCCCACCTCATATGCAGCGATTGATGCCCTCTTCAATTTCTCTATTTCTCTTCCGTTATCTAACGGATTATCTGATGCTTCGCAATAAGCCTTTGTATTCAACTCAATCGCATCTGCTCCAAGTTGTTTCGCAGTTTCCATAATTGATTCATTTGGTTCAATAAAGAGTGTAACTTGGATACCCGCATCTTTTAGAACACCAATTGTTTTTTTTATTTCTTCTCTATGTGTGAGTATGTCAAGTCCGCCCTCTGTAGTCTGCTCTCCTTCCCTTTCGGGAACAAGACAGGCATGATTGGGTTTTACGCCACATACAAAGCTGACTATGTCGGGGTCTGTGCACAATTCAATATTCAGAGATGTCTTTGTAATCTCCCGTATGAGTCTTACATCCCTTTCAGTTATGTGTCTTCTATCAATTCTAATATGACAGGTTATTCCATCCGCTCCTGCGAGTTCCACAATAGGAACCGCGTCAACAGGGTCAGGGTAAGGAGTGCCTCTTTGTGACCTGAGTGTAGCTATATGGTCTATGTTTACTCCAAGCCTCATAGTGGAAGTATTATAACACGAATTTATATCTTTGTCAAGAAAAAAAAGGAAGGATTTAACAGGGATTGCCTGCAGGTAGGTAAGCGCAGTAAAAATAAAGTATAGTGTCAAATGTTTGATAATTTCTCAAAAAAAAGTTGACAAATCAGAAAAAATCTGGTATAATAGACTAATTGAATTTATCTGGGATTATGAACTAATAAACCATTCACCCTGTTAGATAATTTCATATCTAACGGGGCAGGGATTACACCTACCTACCGTCAGGCAGGCAAGATTAGCACAAGAGTAAAAAGTTGGTTCGTTTGTTGGTTTGTTAGAGTCTAATAAACTATCTAACAGACTAATTTCTTATATAATCTGTGTGCATCTCTACCTGTCGGTAGACAGGTGTGATCATCTGTGGTTACCTCATCTTTTGAAATTATCTCTAACCGGGGAGAGTTATGCGAACAAAGAAGGATGTATTGAAAGAGACAGAAGAAAGAGGAATAAAATTTATAGACCTCTGGTTTTCAGATGTATTGGGATGCATCAAAAATATATCAATTCCGAAGAAAATGCTTTCAAAGGCTATCTCGGAAGGAGTCTGGTTTGATGGTTCATCTATAGAGGGATTTGGTAGAATCTGCGAAAGTGATATGTATCTTATGCCAGATATTGATACATTTGTCCCTTTTGGGGATGAAGAACCGAAATCAGCGAGAATAATATGTGATGTGTATTCACCAGACCATTCTCTATTCCCTGATGACCCAAGATATGTTCTTAAAAGAGCACTGGAAATCGCGTTGGAAAAAGGATATCAATATAATGTTGGAGCTGAACTGGAGTTCTATCTATTTTTGAGAGACGAGGGTATGGCTCCCTTATTTTATGACAGGGTAGGATATTTCGATCTGGAAGGCGATCTTGCCTTGAAAATGAGAAAAGAAATTACACAGGACCTTGAAGCCGTTGGAATTGGTGTTGAAGCTGGACATCACGAGGTAGGAACAGGTCAACACGAGATAGATCTTAAATTCACAGATGCACTCAGAATGGCTGACAGTATAATAACAGCAAAAGCAGTGATAAAGCGTGTCGCGGAGAAATACGAAGCACTTGCAACATTTATGCCAAAACCTGTTTTTGGTAAACCCGGTAACGGAATGCATCTTCATCAGAGTATCTCTGTAAACGGTGAAAATGCATTTGCAGATAGTAATGACAAATATGGATTGTCCGAACTTGCCTATAATTTTCTCGGGGGGCAGCTTACACATGCCAGAGAGATGTGTGTACTTCTTGCCCCGACTGTCAATTCTTACAAGAGACTTGTTTCAGGTTTTGAAGCACCCGTGTATGTATGCTGGGGACAGATGAACCGCTCTGCTCTTGTAAGAGTGCCAAGAATGAGCAAGGGAAAGTTAGATTCAGCGAGACTCGAAATGAGATGTTCTGACCCTACTGCAAATACCTATCTTGCATTTGCATCTCTTCTCATGGCAGGATTAGATGGTGTAGATAGAAAACTGACTCCTCCACCGCCACGTGAGGATAATCTTTTTGAATTAGATAGTAAGTCCTTAAGCAGGATATCAACTTTACCGAGATCCTTATTTGAGGCACTGGAAGAACTTGCGAATTCAGAAATTGTAAAGAAGACGCTGGGGGAGGGGCTTACAAAAAAGTATTACAGCATAAAGAAAGGGGAGTGGGATGAATACTCCAGTCAGGTTTCAAACTGGGAGGTTGAGAAGTATACAAGTATATACTGAGACTTAAGGAATATATTATATTACTATACTCCTATGGCTTTTATATTAGCGTGTTTCCTTGTGTCTGCGCCGTTAGATTCTTTATATGAGATTGACAGACAGGATAGATGGCTATCAGAAGATAAATTTGAACATATATTTTTCTCCTCGTTCCTTTTGGGTTCATCGTACTGTCTATATCGCAGTGAATTGGATAAATCCGACGCAAGCGCAAGACAAGTTGGAATTGGAATTGCCCTATCTATAGGGATATCAAAAGAGTTATACGACCTTGCAGATAGAGGAAATCCAAGTTTCAAAGATATTCTTGCAGATATCGTTGGTATTGTGATCGGGATTTTGGTTTTTACATAGCATGAAATTGGCAATAATATTACTTGTTATTATTTGTCTTTTATTTCTGTTTCTTTTATTTGGTAACAGGATTACGATAAATCTATTCAAACAAGGGACACAAAATCTTTCAAATACACTCCTTGTCAACGCATCCCCCGAAGATAGTTCAAGGATTATACTTTTACAGGACGAATTGGTAGCTGCCTTTAAGAAAGGAATGCTTAGGCAAGATAAGTTAAAGAGTCTTACCGCAATAGTTGATACTGCAATGATTGATAGTATAATTTCCAATGAGGAGAGAGAGAGTATCCTTCAATTTATTGAGTCACTTGTTATGAAAGAAACCACAGAGGTCACAGAGGGAAGAATGGGGAAGAGAGATGAGAGAGAAGGGGTAGAGCATTCCTCACCCTTCGCTTTTCCCTCTTCGCTTGTCGCAAACTGCTCTCTGTGGTTAAGGTTTTCATAATACCGTTACGGGGTACTGTCAAAAATAATATGAAAGAATATGAAAGATAAATAATGGGAGAATCTATAAAATTTGTGGGTAAGAATTGTTCTTTGACAAGTTATAAAGTTATTCTTTGGAGACTTTCCTGTCTACCGACAGGTAGAGAGGTTTTCCCTTTCTACCTGTCGGTAGACAGGTAAGGTGGTATAGTTGTTTTGCTCTTTTATTGTTGGCTCATTTCATTTAGCAATGGATAGTTGAGGGTAAGGGTTTGTTAATTGATTTTTGAGAGTTAGGTTCTTTTGGGATTAAGAGGCAAGAGCAATACCCATCTGAAGCACTTTAGCCCATTTACCCTGGATAGTAGGGATACCCTGAAGTTCTCGTAAAGGAATGGGCATAGTATAATTGAGTGAGGAATGAGGTCTAAGAAAGTTATAGTGAGTGACGAAAAGCGTAGTTAAAGCCACTGCTCCGTTTTTGGAGTTGAAGCCACAGGCAGCTCTAATGTGGTATCTGTAGGTACGATTGAGTCTTTCCACAAGTTGTTTCAGGGGACGAAATTCTTCGGATTCTGAATCCAGATTTTGCAGACCAATAACCTTTTTATGCGTAAGACTGGGAGAGTGAGTTTGATTCCTGTCTACCGACAGGTAGAGAGGAAGTGGATACCTGCTGGATATGAGGGATTACCATCGGTCACCAGAATAATTTTCTGATTGGGTTTAGAGGTGCGTATTGCCTCACTCATGGCTGCTGTAGCTGGTAAGGTGCCTCTATTATTGTCTGTATGGTATGCAGTAATCTTACGGTTTTTTTCGGAGATAACGAAAAAGACATAGGCATTTTTACCTGATATTTTGATATATGCCTCATCTCCTGCTTGTCTATCGTCTACTTCTCCCTTATGGGTTAAGTTAAACTGGTGAGCGTAGTAAGCGGATGTCTGGGCGTAATTCCTGTCTACCGACAGGTAGAGAGGACAGTTTGGTAAGAGAGGTTAAGAGAGAAGACATTGCGTAGGATGAAGGCGGTTTTGCGAGCAGATAGCCCCATAGAGATGTAGAAGGTAAGAGTAAGGCAGAGGGTATTGAGAGAGTTGTGGATGTTAGAAAGTTCATAACAATCCCTTTTTTTGGGTTTGGAGTGTTGTAGTTGTTCATTTGTGAAGTGATACTCTCTGAACTGGTATCTGAATTTAAATTGAGAGGATTTGGTTCTGCGGAGAAGTCTTTCGGCAAGGTTAAGTTTAGCCTTATTAGAGAGATAGCAGGGGCATTTGTCGTAGTCGCATTTGTAGATTGTTACATCTTTGCGTTCTTTCCATAGATAGAGTGGATGGTTGCAATGGGGACATAGGTATTTAGTTTTCCGGTGATTGCGAGGATGGGTTTGTGATAGAGAGGAACAGATTTTGCATTTGACCTGTGAGCGTTTTTTCCCGTCGTTGAAGTAGAGATATTGTGCAGGAGCGCCGCAGGTTCTACAGACAGTATTTTCCGGGACTCTATTTTCTGGCTTTTTAGGGCTCACCAGTTCGAGTAGTTTACCGTGTTTTTGTTGATACTCTTTAAGCAGATCTTTCCAGTTTGGTTTAGGAATTGTTTTCTCGGGAGTGGGTAAGGGCGGATTCGGATCCACATAGAAGTTACGATAGTTAGGATGTTTCTGTTTGAAATCGTCCTTTGGTTTGATTTCTGGATTACGGTCAGCCAAGACATCAGAGAGACCTTGAATAATTTGTTCTATTTCATCACGGGTGAATTTGGAGCATATCCATATAACGAAACGTGCTATTTTGTTCATTGCTTGCCTCCTTTTATAAAGTTTTTTGGATCTAATAATTCATTATACACCAAAAACTGGGGGGAGGCAAGCAAAAAGTAGATAACTGCTTTTAAAATTGTGGGTTAGAAGAAAATAGGCAAAAGTTTTTTGACAATACTAATTTTAGAAAAAGGAGGAAAGATGAAGAAACTTGGAATAATAGCAGTTGCAATCTGCTTTGCAATATCAGGATTTGCACAGGTAGGCGAGTGGCCTATCGAATCTTTCAGACTTCAAGGTACCTCTATCATAGAGGATGACTTTGATAATGCAATTGACCCAATTGATATAGGAAGGGTTGAAGGAAGTAGACTTTATACCAACCTGAGTAACCTGCTTAATTACGACGAGCAGATACTGGCAAATGTCTCCTTGCACCAGCATCTTTTGGGTTATTCCGGCTCACTCCTCCCTATGGTGCCAGCACTTAAGACAGCAATCCTCATAGAGTCGAAAAGGGAGGAGGATGCTAATTTTGTATCCATCGTGAAGCCTCCTATGTCAGGATGGGGTTTTGTCTCCGGTGATTATACAGAATGGGATAATAAGGACTACGAATACTGGTTCCAAAGCAAGAAGAATGAACAGACAAGAAGTGATAGGGTCTTTCTCCTCAATAACCTGTATGAGCTTGAAACTATGAAGCTCGGGGCAAGGATAAGCTATCTTTCAGGAGAAAAGACACGGACAACTCACTACTTCTATCCAGAAAGGCCCAGTTTTGAGGAGTACTACAAGGAACACACTGACGCTGTTGGGAAGACAACCGATACCACAGCAGAGAAAGGGAATTACTTCACAGAGAGAAGTTACAGTGATTGGGACCTCTTATTTTCCGGTGCAATGCCTATGGCTGGGTTGGAACTCAGAGGCAACCTCAATTTTGCCATCCACTCAGAAAATACAAAACCAGATGACCACTATAGTTGGTATTCCGATGATTCTCCGCATACTGATAAAGTTGTAGATATTGCCGACATTACTCGGACAGTTACAGGAAAAGAAAAGAGGAGTGATATGGGAATTGGACTCTCTGGAAGGGCAAGGAGGTATATAGAGGGTGGTTATTTTGAAGCCGGTGCTGGTTTGGGGATGACCTTCGGTGATATTGATGATAGCATACGGAATAGCGTAGGTAGACGTTTCGAAAATAGGCCTCCGGGTGGTTGGAAAGAAGTGGAGGAATATGAAGAGTATTCCTATCTCATCTCCTCCGGGGATTATTCAGACCTCGGTTTTAGGGTGAGTGGAAAGGGAATATTACCCTTTGGCGAGGAACTCCTTCTGGGAATCGGTGTAAAATTTGAATATTGGAATTACAAGGAGGAAGTAGAGAAAGCACCTGTTGAGTACTATAAATATGAAGTAGATAATGGTGACACTATTGCCGGTAATGAGGATTCCCTTCACACAAGGAGAACTACCAGCGAAGAAGAGGTAAAAACAAGGATTACTACTACTTCTTGGAATCTTCCGGTTGGATTTGAATATAAGTTTGGTAAGAAAAAGGACTTCAGGTTGAGACTTGGGGCCACTGCAATATTCGTAGGTAAAACCCAAAAGGTTACGGAGACAAAGACAAAACCTGAAGAGACAGTAGTCCACGCTGAGTATAAAGGTGACAGAAGAGACTTTGGTACTACCTATACAGAATCCGCATATTATGGCACCAAAGTAGAGGAGACTCCAACTTACAAACAGAGCACAGAATACACCTACGGACTCGGATGGTATCCAACCGAGAATCTGCAGATAGACCTGCTCGGTTTCCTTGAGCCAACAGGGGACATCTGGAGCCCCCGATTCTACAGGAATCTTAGACTCTCTGTAACATTCAAGTTCTAATCTCACCTCTGTATCGTGCCCGGTGGATTTATCTTTATCCCACCAGGCATTTTTATAATCAGAAAGAAAAATCTTGACAGGTTGAAATGATTATTTGAGGATACTACACAAAAATGGCTCAGGATATAAAAATAGGTTCTCACTCCATCATAGAGAAAAATGTCAAAATAGGGCCGGGAACAGAAATCGGTCCATCCTGCCGGATAAGAGAAAATACAGAAATTGGCAAAAACTGTAAACTGTTTGAGGGAGTCTCTATTGGAAATCCTCCACAAGACATAAATTTTAAAAGAATTGGGGTCAGGCTACAAGGTACAAATTAGTTGACAAGAGTGAAATATTGTCAAAGAATTGGGGTCAGGCTACAAGGTACAAATTAGTTGACAAGAGTGAAATATTGTGATAAAATAGAATCATGGCACGAAAACCGAGAATAGAATATGAGGGTGCGTTTTACCATGTTATCACGAGGGGAAATAAGAGAGAAGTAATATTCCGGGACAATGGGGACAGAGTGAGATTTTTAGAGAAGTTAAAAGAATATAAGACCAGGTATAACTTCATTTTATATGCCTATACATTGATGGATAATCATATTCACCTGCTCCTTGAAACAAGGCAGACACCCTTATCTAGGATAATGCAGGGGCTATTACAGTCATATACTCAATGGCATAATCGGAAATATATAACCGTGGGGCACCTGTTTCAGGGGAGATACAAAGCCATATTGTGTGATAAAGATACATATCTCCTACAACTTGTAAGATATATTCACCTGAATCCAATCAGGGCAGGGATAAAAACAAGCCCCTCGCACTATAAGTGGACAAGCCATAGGACATATCTAAAAGGAGATAATAAGGGTCTTGTAGATACTGATCTGGTATTAAACCAATTTTCGACAAAGAAGAAAGGGGCAATAAGACTATACAATAAATTTGTAAATGAGGATTTAAGGGGAAACAAGGGGGAGAAATATTATGAGGTGAGTGACCAACGGATTCTTGGGGACAAAGAATTTTATGAAGAGGTAATACAGAGAACAGAGGAGAAATGGGATCGGGTGGATAGCATCTTGAGAGACAAGACCCTGAAAGAGATTGCAGCAAAGATAGAAGAACTTACAGGGGTAACGGCGAAGCAATTAAGGGGAAAAGTAAGGGACAAGAGGGTAGTAAAAGCCAGAGGCTTATTTATTCGTGCAAGTAGGATTTACACAAAAGCAAAGGGTATCGACATTGCCAGGTTTCTAGGAAGAAAGCCGAGTGCATTAAGCTATATTGAACAGCGAGAAACATTAATAGAATTCGATAATATACTGACAAAGTTCAAATGGTAATCCGTTCTTATATCGTATCTTGTAGCCTGACCCCGGATGTGCCCATCTTCAGCAATACCTGAGAAAAAGAGAGAAGTCAGATACCAAAGACCCGGCTCTCTTCCTATCAAAATTCGAAAGAAGACTCGGGCAGAGGTCTGTAGAAAAAATCATAAGG
>Ga0210017_1001467_pt1 | contig 20550 bp, 18 predicted proteins | sample CryGeyCG2014_020_FD_183966 | JGI IMG/M metagenome (GOLD analysis project Ga0210017, IMG submission 183966) | Groundwater microbial communities from aquifer - Crystal Geyser CG08_land_8/20/14_0.20 (SPAdes) (version 2) | ecosystem: Environmental > Aquatic > Deep subsurface > Groundwater | place... | reverse complement strand
GATGAAAGGGATAACCAACTATTTTAGCTGGTCATTGCTTCGTTGGGGTGCTCAATCGGTTTGATTTCGCTCCGCCCTCGCACGAACGTGAGGACTTCTTGAAGCTTCGCCACTTAGGACACATCGGTTCATGTGGCTGTCGCTTTTGCTCTAAGCGGCAAAAGACAACAGATTTTTTAAACGAGAATTCGACTTTGAAATGCAACGCTATTCCTATTGAATGCAAGCGTGTACTTCTCCGCCGAATTTACCTTAAGTTTTCTGCTCGCATTATAGCATACCCGCACCAAAATAGTCAATACTTGCAAAAAGCGAGGAAAAATGGGCCTTTGAGCCCTTTTTATATCCTCTAAAAGCGGGGTTCCTTTGAGCAATTTGAGCAAGTGGAGATGAGAGGTGCTACAGTTAACTGTAGCACCTGTGGTATAATGTATTATAATGAATGAGGGTGCATTTCCACTGAACTTAGTTTGAAACAAATCTATGGTGAACATAAGCAAAACGCAATTCCCAAAAGAACTTCGAAAAAAGGTGTGGCGGCGCTTTTACAAACTGGTAAAACGGTCGCCGTCGGAAGAGACGCTTGTCAAAAATCTCGCGGTTCTTTTCACCTTGTCAGAGATAACCATGCTTGAAAAACGGCTCGCCATACCTCTCCTCCTCGCAAAAGGATTGAGCTATCGCGAAATTGGTCGCGCGATAGACGTAAGCCCAGCCACGGTAAGCTTCATCAAGCACCGCCTCACAAAAGGACCGCGCGTACCACGCGAGCGCCACTCGCTCTATCCGCCACGCGAAAGAAAGAGGGCCGGCTCTTCAATGGGCCGCGACCGCTGGCGGTGGCTGGACATAGAAAGATAGTGATTGCGTAGGAAAGGTAACCACCGAAAAAATTACCTTAACAGAAGCGCGATTCGGAAACGATCGTAAAAACTTAATACGACAGTGCGGTTCACGGCAAACAAAAAGAGAGTGCTACAGTTAACTGTAGCACTCTGGAAATACTGTAAGGCAATCAATACCAATATCCGTTTGTCTGAACGATGTGGAAAAAGAGGGTGCTACAGTTAACTGTAGCACCCTCTTTCAACTATCTCTTAACTATCTTTTAACTACTCGCGCGAAAGAACGAACCTATTCCACTTTTTCCTCCGCATCCTTCCCTATCTCCTTCTTCCCAACATACCCCTGCAGCACCTTCGGGACCTTCACGGCGCCCTTCTCCGTCTGGTGGGTTTCCATGAGCGCCGCGATGGTGCGCCCGACGGCGAATGCGGTGGCGTTCAGAAGATGGGCATACCGTTTTTCCCCTTTCCCGGTTTTATACCGCACGCCGATGCCGCGCGCCTGAAAATCGGTGGTGTTGGAGCACGAGTGGGTCTCGCGGTACACCCCCTGACCCGCGAACCACGCCTCCACGTCATACTGCCGCGCGTCGGCCCACCCCATGTCGCCCGTGCAAATCTCCACCACGCGGTACGGTATCTCCAGCGCCCGCATGAGCTTTTCCTGGCAGTCAAGGAGGTGCCGGTGCTCCTTTTCCGAATCCTCCGCGGTGGAGAACGAGAACATCTCCACCTTGTCAAACTGGTGCACCCGCAGTATCCCCTTCGTATCCTTGCCGTACGAACCGGCCTCCCGCCGGAAGCAGGTGGAAAAACCCGCGTAGCGCTTTGGGCAATCCTTCGCCGCGAGCGTCTCGTTCATATGGAGCGGCGCCAGGGTGTGCTCAGCGCTCCCCACGAGGTAGAGATCATCCTTCGGAAGGTAGTACCGCTCCTCGCGCTGGCTCGCGGCGAGCCGCCCGATGCCTGCAAAAACCTTGGGGCGGATCATCACCGGCGGCACCACCGGCGTGAACCCATCGGCGACGAGCGTCTCAAACGCCAGTTTCACCAGCGCGAACTCCAAAAGCACCGCGTCACCCATAAGGTAACCGAAGCGAGTACCCGCCACCTCCGCCGCCCGCTTGGTATCCACGATTCCCAGCGCCTCCCCGAGCACGAGGTAGTCCTTGGGAGCAAATGTGAACGCTGGCTTCTCTCCCTCCTCGCGCACCACGCGGTTCTCGGAAGCGTCTTTCCCCACCGGCACGTCGTCAAATGGGATGTTCGGCAACTGCTCCAAAATCTCGTCCCGCTTTCCCTCCACCTCACCGCGCTCAGCGGAGACGTCGGTGATGCGCTTCTTCAACACCTGCGCTTTAGAGAGCGCCTCCTCGCGGTGATTCTCAGCAAGCTCCTTAGAGAGGAGGTTTTGCTCGGTCTTCAGCTGGTCCAGGATGGCGGTCTTCGCGCGCCATTGCTCGTCCAGCCGGATGAATTTATCTACCAGCTTCGGGTCAATGTTCTTTTTTTGAACGCCTTCCTTTATTTTGTCCGGCTGTTCCCGGATGAGGTTGATGTCTAGCATATTGTCATGGTTATAGTCATGGTCATGGTCATCGTCATAGTCATTGTTTTATTTTCCTTCCCTCATCAACGGAAACAGCACCGTCTCACGGATGGGTTTATCCATAATAACCGCAAAGAGCCGCTCGGAGAGGCCAAAGCCGGCCGCCGGCGGCATGCCATACTCCAGCGCTTCTATAAAATCCTCGTCCAACCGCTGCGCTTCCCTGTCGCCCGCGGCGCGGAGCTTCATTTGCTCGTCAAACCGGCGACGCTGCTCCTCGGGGTCATTGAGCTCCGCCCAGCCGTTCCCGAGCTCGGTCCCCGCCGCCATCACCTGGAAGCGGAGTGTTTTTTTCGGGTGCTTCGGGTCCGCTTTCGCGAGCGGCGAGATGTCCACCGGATGCCCCGTGAGGAAACACGGTTGGATGAGCTTCGGCTGCACGGTCTTTTTGAAAATCAGATCAATGAGCCGCCCGCGGCCTGCCTGCGCGGGCCTGCCCGCGCGCGGTTCCGGCGCGAGTCCCCGCTTCTCGGCCTCGCGGTGAAGCGCGTCACGCGTCACGCGCTCAAGGTCTATTCCCGTCGCTTTCATAAATGCTTTAAAGTAATCCACCTCCGACCAGCGCTTCTTCCAGTCCACCGTGGTGCCTCCGCGCATAGTAGAGAACGACCCCGTGGTGCGTTTCACCACCGCGCGGTAGAGCTGTTCCACAAACCGCATCATGTCGCGGTGATCCCAGTAGGCCGCGTAGCATTCCATCTGGGTATAATCCTGAAGGTGGTCGCGATCCATTCCCTCGTTGCGGAACACGCGTCCTATCTCAAACACTTTTTCGTAACCGCCCACGAGGAGCCGCTTCAGCGGCAGTTCCAGCGAGATGCGGAGATAGAAATCGCGGTTGAGGGCGTTCAGGTGGGTCACGAACGGTTCCGCATCCGCGCCACCCGGGACCGGCTCAAGCACGCCGGTTTCCATTTCCAAAAATCCTCCCTTCACCAGTTGTTCCCGCATCGCCCGCCAAAACTCCGACTTTTTCACGAAAAGCTCGCGTACCCCCGGATTCACGAGAAGGTCGAGATACCGCTTCCGGAGCCGGGTCTCAACGTCCGAGAGTCCGCACCACTCGCTGGGAACTGGGCGCACGCTCTTCGCGACAAGGCGCGCCCGCGCGGAGAGGACGCTCTTCTCCCCACGCTTTGTGGTGAACGGCCGCCCCTGCACCTCCAGAAAATCGCCGATATCCACGCTGTGTTTGAGAAGCGTGAAAGGAGCGGTTTCCTCAGCGGTCATCACCGCCTGTATCTTCCCGGTGGCATCGGCGAGAGTGGCAAATAAAATTTTGCCCTGGTCCCGCCACGAGGTTACCCTCCCAACAACCGACACCCGGCGTTTCCCGCGGGCGAGTGCCCCAAAGCGCGCCGTGAGGTCCCCGAGCGCCACCGTCCGCGCCGCCTGTGCCGGATAGGGATCGGCTACCGCGCGGTATGCGGCAAGTTTTCTTTTCCGTTCTGCGATGAGATCATGCAACATAAAATTCTAAATTCGAATATCTATTTTTTAAATCCTAATATCAAAATCCTAAATTCTAAACAATGTTCAAAATTCAAATGTTCAAATATCTAAACGTTTTGAATTTAAGATTTGGTGCTTTGAATTTGTTTCGGATTTAGTATTTCGTGCTTCGGATTTACTTGAGCTCCAAGCCCTTCACTCAATCGCCAAAATTCGGTAGCTGGTCTCCCCGGCTGGGGTCCGCACCGACGCCATATCGCCGACCTTCTTCCCCAAGATGCCCCTTCCCAGCGGCGACTCGTTGGAAATGAGCCCCGCCGTTGGCTGCGCCTCGTTGGAACCGACGATGGTGTAGGCGATAACCGCCTTGTCCCTCTGAACCGTTACCTTGGAACCGATTCTCACGGTGTGCGCCCCCTCCGATTTCTTTATGATGACGGAGTGCTTCAAGAGCTCCTCGATCTGGGCGATGTGCTGTTCGAGGCGCACCTGTTCATCGCGCGCCTCCTGGTAATCAAAGTTCTCGGAAAGGTCTCCCATGTCCTTGGAGTGTTTCAGGCGGTCCGCAATGCCTTTCCGCCCCGCGGTTTTGAGTCCCTGGAGTTCGGCGGTGAGCTCGTCGTAGCGCTCCCGCGTGAGGTATGCTTTTTGATCTGTGCGCATGGGTTCTGTAGGTAGAGGAAATCCCCTCCGAAAAGGGGCTCACGATGACGGTGCTATGCGATGGTTATAGTACCACAGGAATACGTCGCGCGCCACTGGAACAGTGTTCAAACTTCCCTGCACCGCGTTCTCCACAAGGATGAGGAGCGCGAGCCGCGGATGCTCCGCGGGGGCGTATCCCACGAAAAATGCGTTCAATTTGGTGTTCTCCTCGATCTGCGCGGTGCCGGTTTTCGCCGCCACGGGGAACGGGAGTCCAGCGAGTGAATGTGCGGTGCCGTAGGGGGCGCGCACCGCCTCGCGCATTCCCTCCTGCACGTGTGAAACCACGTTTCCAATCTCACCCCGCAGATCAGCACGCACCGTGGAAGTGCTCTCTTCCGCCACCGCGCCGCGCTCGTCAACGATAGTGCGCACCACCCGCGGCTGGTAGACCACGCCCCCGTTCGCAATGGCGCTGATGCCGTTCAGAAGCCCGAGAGGGGTTACGAGAAGGTCTCCCTGACCGATGGCGACGTTGTAGGTATCGCCAATGCGCCACCGGTCCCCCGTTTCCCGCTCCTTCCACGCGGGATCCGGAAGAAACCCCTTTGCCTCCCCCACGAGATCAACGCCGGTCACGCTCCCTAGATTGAATTTCTCCCACCACCGCTTCAGGCGCTCGATCCCCAACCCCAGTTGATCTTCAAATCCCCCGCCCACCTCGTAGAAGTAGATATTGCTGGATTTCGCAAGCGCTGCGGCGAGATCCACCCACCCGTTCGGCTTCCAGTCCAAGAAACGGCTGGGCAATTCCGGGTGGTAGGGATTCGGGATCTCAATGTACCCTTTTGAAAAAATCTGCTTATGCGAATCGATCACACCCTCCGCGAGCGCCGCGGTGGCCACTATTGGTTTGATGGCGGAACCGGGATTATAGAGTCCGCTTATCGCGCGGTTGAGGAACGGCTCCCCCGGAGCGTTCAGTGACTCCGCCACGCGGGTGGAATCAAAAGCGGGGAGACCGACCAACGCAAGGATTTCCCCGTTCTGCGGATCCATGGCGATCCCAACTCCCACAGTGCGCCCCAGATCGCGAAGAGCCGTGGTGAGACGCTGGTAGAGGAATTCCTGCAACTCCCCGTCAATAGAGGTGTAGAGTGAGAGGCCTGGACTCGGTGGCAAGAGCGTTTCGCCCTCCGCGGGATTTCCCCGCGCATCGCGGTATGTCACCTCGCGCCCGTCCGCGCCGCGGAGCGCCTGGTCATAAAACGCCTCAAGCCCCGCCCGCCCCACCTGATCTTCCGCTACCAACCCTTCGCGGCTTTTCAAATCATCCTCATCGGCAAGGCCGGTGTACCCTATGAGGTGGGCAAAGGCATAGGGCGTCCGATGGACCCGCTTGAACGACGGTTCAACGGAGAGCCCCGGAATGGGACTGGAGGAAAGTTCCACAATTCTGTCATGGGAAAGGTCCTCCGCAACTGGAACGCGTTCGCTCACATTCCAGTCCCTCGCCGCAAGCTTCTCGGTAAGTGTCCCAAGATTAACGCCGAGCGCGGCGGCGATGGTCTGCAGGGTCTGTAGGCGCTCCGCGGGCGCCTCCGGCAGATAGTGGGGGGTAATGAACGCGTTCATTGAGGCGAGGTTCTCCACCAGCGGCTCTCCCTGCCGATCGTAGATGATGCCGCGGGGGGCGAGCACCACTTTTTCGTCGGCCATGTTCGTGCGCGCCCGCGCGCTGTAAAAACCGTGGCGCACGACGCCGAGGTACCCCAGCTGTACAAGCGAGAGGAGGAGAAAGGCGAACGCCACCGCGAAAAACGCGCGGAAGGCGCGGGGAGCAAGGGGAACCTCCATGAGATCTCTCTCGGGCGCCCCGTCGGAAAGCATTTCCTCAATTCCCAGTCGCGGTTCGTGTTTGGTCATACGAGGAGGGGCTTCCCGTGCCGTGGAAAGAGCGCAAGCATGAGGAGCCCCACCGAGACATTATATGCCGTCTCCCAAAGGACGCTCCATGAGAACACGGCGAATCCGACCGCAAAAGCGCCGAGCGCGGCGAACGTGAGCGTGCCCGCGCCCGCGAGAAACGCCATGTCAATCCAGCGGTTGCCGGTGAGATAACGGGCAAGGAAATAACCCGCGAGCGCCACCGCTGCCGCCACCGCCGCTTCACCCATCCAAAAAGGCGCCCAGAGGAACGAGTATATTGCAAACCCCCCGAGCGCCGCGCCAAAGACGGGGAACGGCACCCGGGCGACCCCGAGCGCGAAAAAAAACATAAGCGCGAGGTTCGGTGCGATGCCGGACCACGCAAACAAGCGCCCGAACTGCAGGAACATGAGGAGCGCGAGCACTCCCACAATCCACACTATGCCGGCGGCGTACCGCATCGTGTTATGGAAAATTCAAGACCACGAGCACCGAGTCAATCCCCGCCTCGCCCGCGGGCGGCAAAAGACGGTAAGAAGACCAAAGATCACCTTCTGAAACCGCAAACGGCGCCCCAACGGCGCCCACGAGGAGTCCGAGGGGAAACTCAGGAGAGACATTCGCCGCGTGTGCCCCCTCCGCGAGCGCGGCACCTTTCGGCACCAGTTCAAGGCGCGGTTCGCTCCCCCCTTGGAGCAACGCTTTCGGGCCTGCGGGAGCAATAGAAACCGCGCTTTTCCAATCAGAACTCCAGATGGTCAATACCTCACTTTGGGTACGCTTCACCGCCACCACTTTCCCTAGGAGCGTACCCGGCGAGAGGAGCACCGGCATCCCCTCGCGGACACCGTCCTCGCTCCCCGCATCCACTATGAGGCGCCCCCCACTCCCGACCGGATAGCGCGAGTACACCCGCGCGGTGAGGGAGGTGAAAACGCGGGGATTGTCCCGGGGGCGCGCCTCTGCCGCGAGGCGCGCCTTCAGTTCCGCATTCTCCCGCTGCAGGCCCTGGAACGTCTGGTAGCTGAACGCAGGATCTGCGGCGGCCGAGAGCGCGGCGCGGAGACGGAAAAATGCCTCCGCCACCGGCGCGCGGAATATGATGAGAAACGCGATGAGGAGAACCCCCGCCCCTATGCCCAATGCCGCTCTGAAAGATTTCATCTTGGCGTACGATTTATATTATCACGAAAAAGAACAATGGAAACGCTTTGGTTGAATACCTTAAGTTGGTACGCGTCCCCGCCCTATAAAACCCTTTGCAATTCCCATAACAGAAACCTTTCCTTCCCGCCAGGGTGCTTTAATTAATTAAAGCACCCTGGTATCATAGCACTATGACTCGGGTAAACAAGAAACAAATTGAAAAGGGGCTGCGAAACGAAGCGTGGCAACGGCTCTGGGACACAGTGAGAGAATCCGGTTCCGGAGAAACGCTCGCAAAAAACCTTGAAAAGTTTTTCACCTCCTCTGAAATGACGATGCTGGAAAAACGCCTTGCAATTCCCATACTCCTCGCGCGGAGATTGAGCTACCGGGAAATATGTCGTGCGATAGACATAAGCCAACCCACAGTGAGCTTCGTCAAACACCATCTCACAAGAAAACCGAGGATTCACCGCCAACGCCATCTCCTCACCACACCAAGCTATAGGGGAAAAACCACGCCGTTCCGCTCGCGCGCAGGGCGCGACCGCTGGAATTGGCTAAACCAGTTGGGAAGGTAGTGCGGCTCGCCAAAAACGAAGGTGCTTTAATTAATTAAAGCACCTTCACGTTTTCCGGAGGGTTTTTCTGCTGTCTCGCCCCCTTCCTACTCGGGGAGTTTGAGGACGGAGAAGTTATCAAGGAGGTGCTGGTACTGCTCAAACCGCTCGCAGGCGAGGCCCGTGCCCCGCGCCACGCAGTTCAGGGGGTCCTCCACCACCTGCACCGCAACCCCGATCTCCTTTTGTATGAGCTGATCAATCCCGCGGAGCAGACTTCCGCCGCCGCAGAGGTATATGCCGTTTCGGTAGATGTCGCCCACGAGCTCCGGTGGGGTGTCTTCTATCAGGTCCTTCACGGCCTCTACCACCGACTTCAGGGGACGCTGGAGCCATGCGCGCACCTGGGCATCACGGATAATAATCTCGTGCGGGAGACCGGAGGCAACGTCACGCCCGCGCACGGTGATCTCAAGCCGTTCCCCTCCCGGCATCGCGGATCCGGCAACCGTCTTTATTTCCTCGGCGGTCGGCTCGCCGATGGCAAGCTTCAGCTCATCCCGCACCCCCCGAATGATCTCATGGTTCAGGAAGTCCCCCGCGGTCTTCAGGCGCCGCGATACCACAATACCGTTCATGGAAATGACGGCTATGTCCGCCGCCCCAGCCCCGATGTCCAAAATGAGGTACGCGGTGGGTTCCCCTACATCCAGGCGGCTGCCGATGGCCGCGGCGAGCGGCTGTTCAATTAGGTGCACCGCGCTCGCCCCCACTTCCCGCATGAGATCCTCCACCGATTTCCGCTCCACCTCGGTGAGATTGGTGGGCACGGAAACCACCGTTTCTGTCATCCAGGACCACGGGATGCGGTCGTTCTTCAAAAAGCGCTGGAGCATCTCCTTCGCGACATCAAAATCCGCGATGACGCCGTGGGAGAGCGGCTGGAGCGCGGTGATGTGGGAGGGGGTGCGCGAGAGCATTTTCTTCGCCTCCGCGCCCACCGCCACCACGCGGTTCGTCCGGTTGTTGAACGCCACAAAGGACGGCTCGTTCACTACAATGCCGGCACCCTTCAGGTAGATGCGGGTGGCGTCGGTGCCGAGATCAATGCCTAGAAATTTTTTGAAAAGCATATTTAGTTACGCGATGCGAAATTACGAATTCATCCGAATCTACGAATAATATGGGGGATCCGAAATTCCAATGCTCTAAACCCCCATTTTGGATTTGTGATCTGGATATTCGAATTTGTTTCGGATTTCGGACTTAGGATTTTCGACTAATTACCTAGTTACCAAATTACTTAATTACCGCGTTTATTTCTTTCGGCTTCACGAGCGTGGTCTCCGTTTCGGCACGGCGCTTGAGCTCCACCTTGTCCGCCGCAACGGTCTTCGTACTCACCACGGCGCGCCATGGGAGCCCGATGAGGTCCGCATCCGCAAACTTTTCCCCAGGGCTCACCCCTTCACGATCGTCGTAGAGCACCTCCACACCTGCTTTTACCAAATCATCGTACACCCTATCGGTGAACTTTATGAGGGCCGGTGCGGCCTCCCCGATAAGAAGCAGGTGCACCCGGGCGGGCGCCACGCTCTCCGGCCAGATGATACCGCGCTCGTCGTGGTGCTCTTCCACGATGGTGCCGATGAGCCGCTCCACGCCGATGCCGTAGGAAGCCATGATGACCTGGTGGGTCGCGCCGCGCGAGTCCTTGAACACGAGGCCAACGGGCTCCGAGAAGCGGGTACCCAGTTTGAAGATATTTCCCACTTCAATGCTTGAAACCTTCTCCAAAACGCCCTTGCCGCACTTTGGACAGCGGCCGCCCGCCTTGCCCTCGGCAATTTCCTTGTTCTGCGCCCATCCGCAGAGCCGACAGAGCAATATCTCATCCTCGCCCGCGGGCGACTCCACCATGAACTCATGCGAGTATTTGGAAAAATCGCCCCCGGAGGCCTCCGTCACATATGACTTCAGGTGGCACCGCTTAAAAACTGTCTGATAGCTTTCCTTCACCCGATCGTAGAACTCCTCAAGTGACACATCGTCGGCATGAAAACTGTAGAGATCTTTCATGGTGAACTCGCGCCCCCGGAGCAGGCCCGACTTCGGACGTTCTTCGCTCCGGAACTTGGTCTGGATCTGGTAGACGGCAATGGGCAGGTCCTGGTAGGAGGTGATAACGTGCTTTGCGATCTCCGCAATCACCTCTTCGTGCGTGGGCCCCAATCCCATCTCGCGGCCGGTCTGGTCCTTGAACTGGTACATCACTTTGGAGAGCGCCTTCCAGCGGCCGGTGGGCTCCCACACCGATTTGGGGTGGAGCGCCGGCATGATCATCTCGGCGCCCAGCTTGTCCATCTCCTCGCGGATGATGCGTATGATTTTTTCCTTCACCTTGAACCCGAGCGGCAGGAACGAGTACACGCCCGCCATGAGCTTGTGGATGAAGTTCGCCCGTATCAGAAGTTGAGCATTCGCCGCCGTCTCATCCCGTGGCGCCTCCCGCTGGGTTTTCAGAAATAGTTTGGATTGACGCATACGTGGCTATTTTACAATATGTATCTGGCCTTATGCACTGCGCACGGAGTCGAGCAACCAGGCGTAATATTCCACTCCGCATCCCGGCACGAGAGGTGCTAAGTATGACATGTCATACTTAGCACCTACAACCCAAAGTGGGTTTATTCTCCCAAAGAAAACCATGCCGCGGGGGGCGCGGTAGTTCATTCACGGGAGGTACACCATTCCATACTTGGTGCGAATAGATCTCCTGCCCGCACGGCGCTCTGTTGGGTATCGGCGGCTACCATACATCCCCCGCTTCCGCTCCGTTTTGCCCCGCTCCCGATAGCTCCGATAGGCACACTCCTGGAGCGCCTTCCGAACAGCCATAATAGTCTGCCGAGAGATCTGTAATTCCTTAGAAATCTCACGTGGGCGTTTCCCGTCACTGATGCGGCTAATCACAGCAGCACGCATCACCAGCGAATGACACTCCTTCGCGGTGGCAAGCAAGGCAACGCTTCTCGGGGAAGCGAGGAGTTCCCTCCAGCATGCCGCCTCCCACTCGCGCCTCGACGGGTAACGACTGATTGGCGGAATGGAAATTGAAATCTTTGGTGCGCTTTTCGTCATATCTTACACTATTCCATCACGCTAAGTATGACACGTCATACTTAGCGTTACCTACCGCTTTGTTGCCGGTCTGCCCATATGCATACGACTCCAGCAGTACTTACCCTCCGACAATACTCGACATCACACCACCTCGGCATTGTCCTTCGACGTAGCTCAGGATCAATCGGACGACTTCCGATTGATAGCATTGTTCACAGTATACAATCTCTGGTCGTTCTGGCGAATAAGTGGTCTCGAACTCATTCGGACAGGGGGCCTCTCCGTGCTGGTACTTGGCGGTGTTCTCGTATTGAGATTTGGTATTTGGTGCTTGGGATTTCCTGCCGCCGCAGGCGCAGGAGCGGTGCCACAACTTCAGAGGGTTCCTCTGGGCGAGACGCTCGTAGTGGCGGCAGTTGGGGCAGAGGCGGGGCAGGGGGAGGTTCATCCGGCGGTAGAATTGGAGCTCCTCGGGGATGATGCGGAACGCCGTCGTACATTGATGGTTGCAAGACGCGGATAAACGCTGATCAGGACGCGGATTATCGCTGATGACGGCATGGGCGCAACTCCGACAGGTCTTGGTTTCTCGCTGCATATGTCTGCAACGCTATCTGTTATTAGTTCTAAGTTATAAGTCTCTTATTCACTACAGCCGCCCCACATCCTGCACGGTCACCAGCACCATAAGGAGCAGGAGGAATACGAACCCCGCCGCGTTCACGATGCGCTCGAACTTGACCGGTATCGGCGAGCCCTTGAGCTTCTCTATGAGGAGAAAGAGCACCTGCCCGCCGTCCAATGCAGGAAACGGAATGAGGTTCAACACCACGAGATTGATGGAAATGAGGCCTAAAAAGTGGAGGAGGTAGGCAAACCCCAATGACCCCGCCTGCGCCGCCGCGGCCACCACCCCCACCGGCCCCGCGACTTCCTTCAAAACCTCCGGCCTCTGGAAGACGCTCGCAAAAAAGTTCACGAACCCCCCCGCGATGAGCTTCAAGAGTATCCAACTCTCCTCCGCCCCCTTCCCGAAACCCTCAAGGAGAGAGGTGCGGGGGACGCCGACCTCCGTCAAACTCACCCCGAGCGGCCCTTCGCCCTCCGGCGGCGCCTCCCGGGGAGCAAGCGAAACCTCACGCGTCTCCTTGCCAACACCCGTCACCACCGCTACCGGCGCTCCCTGCCGCACCGCATCTCCCACCGCCGCGATGAAATCATCCGCACCTACCGGGTCGCGGAGCACACGGTCGCCCGCTCGCACCTCTGCTACCACATCCCCGCGCGCGAGCCCTGCAGCGGCCGCGGGAGAGTCCGGCGCCACGCCGGTGAGCATGAGGTGCGGAGGCGCTCCAACCATAAATACGAGTGAGAGGGCGAGCCAGCCAGCAATGAGGTTTGCGAGGACCCCCGCCACCACGATGGAAACACGGCGCCAGAGGCGCTGCGCGGAAAAACTGCGCGGGTGTTCCTCCGTTTCCTCTCCCATCCCGTGAATCTTCACAAAACCCCCGAAGAGGAGCGCATTCACACTGTATGTGGTCTCACCGTGCGCCCTCGCGAAAAGCCGCGGCGGGAATCCGAACCCAAACTCATCCACCCGCACTTTGAAAAACTTCGCCGCGAGGAAATGTCCCAGCTCGTGCACGAGGATAAGCACGGAGAGCCCGATGACGGTGAAGAGTATCGCCATAGACAAAGCCCTTAACTGCTAATTTCTGCTATTTTTACATTCACCATTTTCTCAATCTCTTTCCCCGTCTCCTCGGTCGCCTTCTGTACCTCCTCCTTATGCTTAAATTTTTGGTCCTCGGAAAGCTCCCCGTCGTCGGAGAGTTTCTGAATTTTTTTGTTCCACTCGTCGCGCTCACGCCGCACCTTGATGCGTGTTTGCTCGGCGATCTGCCCCGCGTATTTCATGAACTCCCGGCGGCGCTCCGCAGAAAGTTCCGGAAGATAGGCGCGCACGACGTTCCCTTCTCCCTGTACCGAAAGTCCCAGTGAGGCCCCCTCAAGCGCTTTCGCAACGCTCGCTACCGCGTTCGCATCCCACACGTTGATGTGGATCTCGCGGGGCGGCACCACACCCACCGAACCGAGCTGTTTCACTGGGAGCGTCTGACCGTAGTAATCCACCTTGATATCCTCCACGAGCCCCGCGTGGGGACGGTTTGTGCGCACTCCCTGGAGTTCCCGCTTCAAGCCCTCCAGGAGCGCCTTCAAATGGTTTTTGTATTCTTCAACGAGGGAATTCATAACGCGATTCGAAACTACAAACGCGATGCGAAACTACGAATTCATCCGAATCTACAAATTTATTTTGCATCTCTATTCGTTGATTCGTGTTATTTGTAGTTTAGCATCGGTTCGTAGATTCGCGCTATTCGTAGTTTTGCATCGGTAAAGCGCTAGCGATTGGATAGGTGAGCGCGGACGGCTTTCCGCTGAAGATTCTCATTTACATTATAGCGTTTGACGTTCATTTCGCGGTCCAAGAGGTAGGCAAGGGCAGACCCGTGCGTCTCGGCTCCCCTCTCCCAAAGGGAGAGGATGCGTTCCTCAAGTTCATCTGAGAAAGTTCTCTCCTTTTTCTCCCCGCCGACGCCCTGTATTAGCGAGAGGGCGCGCCCCAGCCGTCCGAACGAGCGGCGCGCCACCTCTCGCGCGCGCGCCGCGGGTACGCGGAACGATTTCACTAGCGCCTCGGCAAGCTCGGCGTTTGAAAAGCGCGGGAAATACACCTTGGCGAGTCGGGAGAGGAGCGGCGGGAAAAGCACCTGCGGGTCGTGCGCGATGAGGATGATGAGTGAGTGCGGCGGCGGCTCTTCCACAATTTTGAGCATCGCGCTCTGCGCCTCCGCGGTGAGGAGGTGCGCGTCGTTCACCACCGCGAGGCGGCGGGGTGAGCGGAGAGGGGTTTGCGAGAGAAACGTGCGGAGCTCCCGCACCGCGTTAATTCCGATAGTACCATCTACCGGCGCGCACCATTGGACATCAATGAGCGGCGCCCCCGATACCGCGAACATCCCCTGTTCCAAAAAGTGCGCGAATGAGCGCGCGAAGGTGTACTTACCGGTCTGCGCCTCGCCGAAGAAGAGATAGGCGTGGCTCAAGCGGCCCTCTTTCACCAGCTTTTGAAACGCGCGAACCTTGTCTTCGTGCCCTACTAACATAAACCGGTGCCCATTAGTATTATTAGTATCATTCGCACGCATTAGTATATTAGTATCGCGTTCACTAATGTCTCACCAGCAGGGTTCTCTTATAAACGTCCAAGTGATTCAAAATGGTGGCGGTTCCCTTCGCCACGCACAGGATGGGCGCCTCCGCGGCGAAAGCGCTCACGCCGAGCGACCGCTTGAAGAACTCTTCAATATCGCGGAGCTGGGCGCTCCCCCCCGAGAGAATAATGCCTTTCTCCATGATGTCGGCGGCGAGCTCCGGCGGCGTCACGTTGAAGACGGACTGCACCGAATTCATAATGTCCACGAGGTGGCCGTTGATGGCCTCGGCCACCTCGTTGGAATTCACGGTGAGGTCCCGCGGAAGCCCCGAGGCGAGGTCCCGGCCTCTGATTTTCATCTCCAGTTTGGTGCGGTTGGCGAGCGCCGAACCCACCGTGATTTTCACGTTTTCCGAGGTCCCCTCGCCGATGGCGAGACCGTATTTCTTCCGGATGAAATCGGAGACCGCCACGTCAAAGCGGTTCCCCGCCACCCGCAAACTGGACCACGTAACGATGCCTCCGAGCGAGATAACCGCCACCTCCGTCGTCCCGCCGCCGATGTTCACGATCATGTTCCCCTCCGCCGAGTGGATGGGTATACCGGCGCCAAGCGAGGCGAGGAGCGGCTCCTTCACGAGATACACCTCCTTCGCGCCCGCTTCTTTCGCCGCATTCATCACCGCGCGGTACTCGGTGGAGGTGATGCCAGCCGGCACCGAGATTACCACCTCGGGGCGGAAAATATTGAACGCGCCGATGGCCTTCGCGATGAAATATCTAAGCATCGCCTGCGTGATGTAGTACTCCGCGATTACGCCGTCCTTCAAGGGCCGGTAGGTAACGATGTTGTCCGGCGTGCGTCCCACCATTTCCTTCGCCTCCGCGCCGACAGCGAGCACCGTGTTATCGGGTTTCCGGAGCGCCACCACGGTGGGCTCATTGATAACGATCCCGCGGTCCGGGAGAAAGACAATTGTATTAGTGGTCCCCAAATCTATGCCGATGCGTCGGGTAAACATGCAGTTCTTATCTCCGACCGTGTGTCGGAGCTATAAAATCGAGCACCACATTAGATGCGGACAGGCCCGCTCGGAGTGGTTCGACGATTATATCCTTCATACTCTATTTTTGTATTGAAATTTCATATTGCTGCTTATCTAACAGGGTAGAAGTGCTATAGCCGGAATTTGTCCGCTCCTGCCTCCAGATTCCAGATAGGCACATTTACTCTACTCCCACCATCGAAAAAATTCAAACAAAAAAATCCCCCGGACCCGAAAATCAAAGGGTCAGAGGGATTAAAGATCAAACTTCCAACAGACGACGGAACAGAAAGAATCAAAGAGCTAAACAGCCAGTTGCGCCGCGCCTGCAGGCAGGCAGGGGACAACCACTCGAGGGCGGCGGACGGCGAGCCAGACATCCGAGCACTCAAACTGGTACACAAAAACCTTGAGCGCGCCGCCCGAGCCCATGTACACGAAGGCAACGAAGAACCGCTCCTCTTCCCCATTTTTCTCGGTCTTCACCCTAAAGGGGATGAGAATCGTGGTGCTTGGCGAGAGATATTGGGGATTTTCCCGGCAGAATTTCTTGACCTGGTGCTGGGAAAAACATACCCTATCTGGATCGCCGAACATCTCTGTGAACATCGCATCCTCCTTCAGCTCACACACCCAGACGGGGGTAGACCCGGTGGCACGACCACGCTTATTGGCACCCCACCGCTCAAAATCGGTGTCAATAATTTCAAAGACATCGTGTGCCTCGGCGAGGGTTTCGCTCCCGTCGCAGGGGCCAATGATGACGGATTCGGGGTAGAGAAGTTTTAAGTACTTATTTTGCACTTCTATGAGAAGCGCCTCGTGGAGGACTTCTTTCAGAACTCCACGATTGTCGTGAAGTTGCAGGGCTCCCACCTCCGCTATGCAACCGGAGCCCGCACCAGGCCGAGACATGAGAAGCGCTTCGTGGAGGACTTCTTTCAGAACTCCACGATTGTTGTGAAATTGCAGGGCTCCCGCCTCCGCTATGCAACCGGAGCCCGCACCAGGCCGAGGCAGTTGAGTGATAACATCTGCCAGGAACTGGAAGTACCATTCGGGCATTTCTTGGATAGTTCCATAAGTAGACATTGTGGTTTCTCCTCTTATATTATGGTTGCCTATTGTTTCCTACATCTCATTATTTATTCGGAAACGCGAGACAGACCGCTTCAAATTTTCTAACACCAAGGTTGGCATAAAACATATATTGTGTCAAGCAATTTTGTGGCAGATTCAACCTTGAAGTGCAACACTCATGGCTTCATAGGGTGTCTTCCAACCCAGGCGTTTCCTGGGCCGGGAGTTGAGTTCGCGCTCGACACACGCGAGCTCCTCCTCGGGTATGATAGTGAAATCGGTCTTCTTGGGGAAGTATTCTCGAATGAGGCCGTTCGTGTTCTCGTTCGTACCGCGTTCCCATGCATGATATGCGTGAGCGAGGAAACATCTCACGCCAGTCTGCGCTTCCAACGCTTCGAAATGTCGGTTCTCCGGTCCGCGATCCAGGGTGAGGGTGCGTTTCAGCGGCGGAGGAAGGCAATCAAACCGGCGGGCGACCGCGAAAAGGGTTGCTCCGCTTGTCTTGCCCGTGAGCTTCGTGATGAAGACGAGGCCCGTCTTCCTCTCGACGAGGGTGTTCACCCCAGGCTTGTGAGAAACAGACTCAACGGTATCGCCTTCCCAGTCGCCAATACGAACGCGTGCCACGACCTCAGCGGGGCGGGCATCGATCACAAATCGGGCAGGGATGATGAGCTTTTCTCTCCGCCGCATCCCTTTGGGAGCGCGGCCCTTCTTCTTTCTGCGGAGGTACGGGCGGAGGTCGAGACAGCCCGCTTTCACGAGTCCGGTGCCGGGAGAAATCTGGGCATACACGTATTGATATATGGCTTCAGGGGAAATGCATTCTCCAAGATCAATAGTGATGCGTCCCGCGATTTGCTCGGGAGACCAGCGTTCCCTGAGGTGGGCGACCACGTATGCGCGGATGGCGGCATTCTTGAGGCGTTCCGTACGGCCGCGGGAATGGCGGTGGGCGAGCGCCCGCGCATGGGCGAGACGCGGGGTGTACCGGTACCTCTCGTGCGGCAGGTTCCGCCTGATTTCGCGGGAGACCGACCCCGGAGACCTCCCCAATCCCCTAGCAATGCCCCTGACCGACTGCTGCTCCCACAAACCGAGCTGGATCTGCTCCCGCTCCTCAATGGAAAAGTGTTGGTATTGCATACTCTGGATTATGCCAGAGTGTTGCACTTACTTATTGAACCTAGTAAAACCCCATAAAATGAGGGTTTTTCATTCGTGTCATCCGTGGGCTAATTGCACATGAAAAAACACTGGCTTATTTCCCCTACAGGAGTTGCCGCAGTAAACTCTCGCCTGTCATGGCGTCGGGCTTGGGGATCCCCATGAGCTCAAGAATGGTGGGGGCGACGTCAGCGAGGAGCCCGATGACCTGCAGGCGCCCGCCGGGGTTACGCGGCGCGATCCCCGCAAAGGCATTCCCCACGAGATAGAAGGGGACGGGGTTCGTGTTGTGTCGTGTTTCCCGCTCGCCGGTCTGGAGGTCTTGAACCGACTCTGCATTCCCGTGGTCGGAAGTAATGATGAGTACATGGTCCCCCGCGCGCACCGCCGCGAGGAGACGCCCCAGCTCTCTATCCACCACCCGCACCGCTTGGAGTGTCGCGTCGTAATTTCCGGTGTGGGCGATGATGTCCGGATTCGCGTAGTTCATCACAATGAAGTCAAAGGAGCCCTCGGAGAGCGCCTCAAGGACCCGGTCGGTGATAGTGTGCGCCATCATTTCGGGTTGTTCCTCCGGGTGCATGGTTTCCATAGAAGGGATGAGAACACGGTACTCATTGGGGAACGGCTCGTCGCGGAAGCCGTTCATGAAATAGGTGACGTGGGCGTATTTCTGGGTCTCGGCGATGCGGAGCTGGACTTTGCCGTGATCGGCGAGCACCCGCCCTAAGGGGTATTCCACCGGCTCAGTGGGGAACGCCACCGGCACCCGCCGGAACGATTCGTGGTAGCCGGTCATGGTGGCTACATAGAGCTCCTGGAGCGGCTTCCGGGGGAACTGGTTGAACGCGGGGTCCACAAACGCCTGCGCGAGTTGACGCATGCTGTCCTCGCGGAAGTTGAAGAAAATGACCGCATCCCCGTCGCGGATGGGGTGGGGGGCGCCGAGGGTCGTGGGCTCAATAAACTCGTCGTTCAAATTTTTGCGGTAGGCCCGCGTGAGCGCCTCTCCCAGGGGGCGGGCCGCCGCCCCTTCGGTGAAGAGCGCGTAGGCCTTCGCGGTGCGGTCCCAGTGCCCGTCACGGTTCATGGCGTAGTAACGTCCTACCACGCTCACGATCTCCCCTGCGCCTCCCGCGGCTTGAAGTTTTTTCTGTACCTCGCCCACCAGATTGCCCGCGGACTCCGGCGGGCTGTCGCGCCCGTCGGTGATGAGTTGGAGGAAGAGCGCGGAGCAGGATTCCCGCTTCGCCATTTCCACCAACGCGTAGAGATGGGTGAGGGAAGCGTGGACATTCCCGGCGGTTAAAAGTCCCACAAGGTGAACGGCGGAGTGGTGCGCGCGGGCGTGCGCGAAAGCGCCCAGGAGCGCCCCGTTTTTGAAAAATTCCCCGCTCGTGATCGCGAGCGAGATCTTAGGGAAGTGCTGGTAGATTACTTTCCCCGCGCCGATCGTGAGGTGCCCTACCTCGCTGTCCCCCCCCTCTTCCCATGGGAGTCCCACGGTGATGCCGGAGGCCTGGAGGGCTCCCGATGGGAAATCGGATTCTATGGTGCGGATGGTTTCCGGCGCGGCGGCGTAGATGGGGTTGGATTGGTCGGGGCTCCCCACCCCCCAGCCGTCTAAGATAGCGAGGACAACGGTGTGCTTCATCCCGTTAGAAGTAGGTTGCCGCAGGCAACCGTAAAGAACACGGCTTTTTATTCAACTGATATTTTATATCCATAAGTGTAGGGTAGAGATAATAAGTTTTGTTACTTCTAACGGGATTCACCACACCATTTTACTAAAAAATCGCTTGTTGTGGAACTTTCCGGCTCCCTTGTTTCCTTAAATCCTTAAAACTATATCACTTTCTACGACCGTTGAAAGTGATATAGTTTTTCTTTTCCTATCAATATCTATCAATATCAATTACTCTGTATAATCTATTTAAATATTGAAGTGGTGGCGGCGCTTACCTGTGTATGCGTAGCTTACGCACCCGCCCCCTACACAATATCTCTCTCCCTCGCCTCAAAGAACTTGATGTATTCGAGAATCTCCATTGAGTTGAGGTTCTTGATGAAATCTTTCGGGAGCGGCGCGGGACCCAGCCACACGCTTTTCTGGATCGGTGAGAATCCCAAAAGCGACAGCTCGATCCGCAGCCAGTCGCGTTTCCAGTGATATTGCTCGGGGATGTCAAATGCGACGATCATATTTCTCTCGCGTCGCTGCGGCGCACCGGGCTGTCGGTGGCAGGGGAGAAAACGTTCCGATTTCTCTTTTAGATGTTTTTTGCCTTTAGCGGTGATAGCCCACATATTATCTTTTTTAGCCGCCAAGCCGCGTTTTTTCAACCTTGCAAGGGTGAGATAAAGCGTCTGATTTTTTATCCGGTGGGTTTTCCGCGAGTGACTTGAAGTTTGGATGCCGAGCAGTGATTGCCGCATCCGCTTGTAACCAGCTGAGTAGCTGAAGAGAATAGTGAGAATGTCGTCGCTTAGCGCCATAGGCAGTTGTCTACTTGTGGAGATGAAAAAGTAATAAAATATCTTCTGCTTAATGCTTAAGAATTATATCACTTTCAACGACCGTTGAAAATGATATAATTTTTCCACGCATTTCCACATTTCCCTTCCACTCCCTTTCCAGCCTTTTTATAATGCTGCGGCGCAACGAACAGACTAGGCACGTAATGGCTTTTGACGGCTGTCTCATCGGTTGTGCTGCAAAAGA
>Ga0210017_1001465_pt1 | contig 20556 bp, 12 predicted proteins | sample CryGeyCG2014_020_FD_183966 | JGI IMG/M metagenome (GOLD analysis project Ga0210017, IMG submission 183966) | Groundwater microbial communities from aquifer - Crystal Geyser CG08_land_8/20/14_0.20 (SPAdes) (version 2) | ecosystem: Environmental > Aquatic > Deep subsurface > Groundwater | place... | reverse complement strand
TTGAAATCGTCCTTTCCACTTCCGCTTCCCGCCTACGCACTGCTTCGGTCGGGCAGGCAAGGCGAGGCGGGCGGAAAGGGGGTTTGGGGGGAATTCCGCCCGCCGAGCCCGTTAATGAAATCGGTTCGGATATTTTCAAATACACACCGCAGTGCTGAGCACCGGTTCGAGAGACCGATACTCCCTAAGTGATTTTGATACCGAAATGTTCAGAAAATTAATCAAAAACAGCCGATTTTATCGGCTGTTTTTGATTCCATTTATTTTTTATTGACCGCCGAATTTCGCGTTAATATTATGGACAATTTAAGGCCTTGCGCCAGCCGGCGGCTTGGGCCTCGGATTCCGAGCAAAACCATTTTTCGCCGCGTTTTTCGTCTATTTGTGTTTTGGAATAAGAGCCACAGCCAAGCAGATGATAAATCTTTTCGCCAGAGGTACTGATATTGCCTTTGATTAAACAGGAACCATTCGAGGCTGAATCAATAACGGGAACAGTGGTTTCCTTTTCGGCATCGGGACAAGCGCTCCATAGTCCACGCTTTGCTTCTCGCGCTTCCTGTTGCGCTTTCAAAAACTCGCCCTGATATTTTATATCCGGCGGATAGGAATAAGAATAAGCAAAGCCCTGTTTTACCAATTCCAAATTCACAAAAACATCATTCAACCAAACATAGCGCAAAAGCCGATTGTATTTGTCTCTGTCTGTAATGTCTTTTTCCAATCGCACCATTTTGCCTTCAACCATTTCCTTATTTTTCTTAGATGCTTCAACACCGAAACACTGCACGGGTTTGCGCGGATCAACGGTCTCCGGCGTATCAATCCCGATATATCTAACCTTTTCTCCGCCCTCTATTTCAATCGTGTCGCCGTCAATAACGCGAGTGACTTTGACTAAATTATTATCCTTGGTTTCATTTTTAGCCAAAGAACTGGTTAAACTGGTTGTTGCAGGATTAACTGACGGCAAGGACTGGTTTCGTCCTAAACCCAACCCTATACTTACGCCAATAAGTAATATAAAGATTCCGGCTCCGATAATTAAAATTTTCTTTCTCATAAATTTATTTCTATAACATTTCCAGCATTTTTTCCAGCGTCTTAAACTGATATTCAGTAATTGAAAGCAAGCCACCTCTTGCCTGAATAATTCGTATACCGGTTAATTCTTTGATTTTGTTCAAAGGAATGCCTTCTTTAGGATCTACTCTCTTTTTCAAAATTACCCTGACTCCACTGGTCCAGCGTTTTCCTCCTTTTATATCTCCCGGCCTTATGCCCAAATTATCCTGATTGGGGCCCACAGTACCCCGCGCATAAATCGCTTTGGCTCCTTTTAAACCCTTAATGCTGTGGCTGGTTTCATAAAGAAGAAAGCCGGCGCAATTCCTAAATCTTTCGCATTGTTTCTCGCCGCCTTCGGCAAAAGTGATCACATTGTTAATATCATTTGGATATCCCTGCTGTCCGGCAGGTCCCCAAATGTATTTAATATAATATTGTTTATTATTCATAAATTTATTTTCCTATTTTTTGGGAAATATTTTCATCTTCATTTAATAATATATCAAAAAGTTGAAACCAAATTCTGTTGCTTTCTTCTCCCGAAATGTCATTATTAAACTTAAAATTGATTTTTAGTTTTGGATATTTATTTTTCTTAACCATTTTTTATCAAACTTGACGCTATTTCCAGGCGTTTCTTAAAATTTGACTGTGTACGGCCTTGTCCAATCGGGAATGGGGCAATAACATATTTTCTATTCCCGAAATGTAACATTTTTCCGGCTTCTACTGCGCGCGCGTAATTTTGCGTTGGATCCACGAGAAATAGCGGCGAGGATCTTAAGAGAATAACCAAGTCCGGATTACAGAATTCTATTTCGGCTTCGAGCAATGTTTTGCTTTTTGGTTTATCAAAATCTTTATCTTTCCATGAATCATCCTTATAAACCTTAGAAGCGTCGGTTATATAACAAAATCGCAAATCAATGTTCCAATCGAGTAGCTGTTTTCGCATCGTTTCCCAACTCTTGAATACGAATGGATTTTCACTGTCCAATCCTTGGGTAAATTTTATATATTCATCCTTTGAATTAACAACAAGATACAAACAGGCCCAAAATACGATACTCCCGGCATCCTTTGCCAGCGAATCTTGGCTGATCACCATAACTCTGTGGCTGGATTCATTCGTAAAATACTTGGAACCCCACCACGGAAGATCGGCTCCTCTTTGAGAAGGTTTATATATATGCTCGCGCAGAAATACTTCTACTTGAGAAGAAAAATAATTTTTCGGATACAGATGTTGAAAATGGTGTAATGGACTTTGGGAAGTATACTTACTAATCGGGTATGTTTTATATCGGGCGAAGATTTTGGATAATGCCGTTATTTGATTCATATTTTAGTTATGAGACCCAATTTGATAAGACGAGACCTAATAGCTCCATTTGTTCTGCTGAATATTTTTGCAAGATAAGAAATGGATAAATTTCTTACAAACAGATCTCGTAGTTTATCATCCTGCGATTCGTCCCACGGTAAATAAGCGCTTGGATGTTTCTCTCTTATTTTTTCAAAACCAGAATATGCAGGAGTTTTCTGCACAAAGGCAGGCGAAAATTTATTGGTATTGGATTCGCTAAATGTAGCGTGCATTCCCGCAACAGTAGAATCCGACTGCGTGCGGAATTCAGCATCTTTTATTAATACATCCGGATGCACCCGAAAAGTCTGATCGTTCCAACCAAGAAGATACAAACCCGAAAGCCGCCGGACGCGTGAAAGCGCGACATAGCCTTGTCCGAATTCAAACACACTGCTTAAATCCATCACCGCTTCATCTAAACTCATCCCTTGGCTCTTGTGCACCGTAATCGCCCAAGCGAGGCGGAGCGGCAATTGAGAAATTCGCGCGCGAACTTTGCCGTCCTCTTCCATCGCCCAATCCATAGGCTTAACTTTAATTCGTTTTCCGCTTCGCGTTCTAACGATTGGATAGCTATTTTCTTTATCAAATTCTTCAACCGTTCCGAGTGTGCCATTTACAAAACTTCCTTTTTGGTTATTTTTGGTGAACATCACCGCCGCGCCAACTTTTAGATAAAGCGTCTCCGGCGAAAGACATCCTTTCTTAAGCGCGGCAACAAGCGGACTCGGGCCCTGCGAAGACATATTGAACACCTGCGATTTGCCCGAAAGTTTAGCGAGCACTTCGTCATTAACGCGATCAACATCAGCGTTATGTGAAAATAGTTTCGGCGCGCCGGATGGCGCGGCATGAGGATTAATTTTTCTCGTTTTAATGCAGCTTAAGTGATCACTGTCAAAAATATTATTCCGAATTGCCGAGAGCAAGGCAAGATAATTGTTATCGTCCTGCCGATATTGTTCTGTGAGATAACAAACATTTAAATTCGCGCGTTTCCACGCGGGAGAATCATAGGCGAAACGAGCAGGCAATTCTTCAATAAGTGCTGTTTGTGTGTTATCTCCCACTTCTGTTTTTACAATCGGCGGCAATTGGAAAAAGTCGCCGACTAAAACTATTTGAATGCCTCCAAACGGTTCCGAACTTTGATTGATTTCGCGACATACGGCGTCAACCATGTCGAGCGTCGCTGGAGGAAGCATTGAGACCTCATCAATAATAAGTATTTTGGCGCGGCGAACGCGTTTTGCAATGCGACTATTTGCTGCGATTTTATTAAGGCCATATTTATCCAATCTTGTTTTTATTCCTATACCGCTCCATGAGTGAATCGTCATTCCGCCTATGTGTGTTGCGGCAATGCCGGTTGAAGCCGTGATTGCCGGCTCAATGCCGCGCCCGCGCAAATACGCCGCAAATTCATTGACGGTATGGGTCTTACCGGACCCGGGTTCGCCGGTTAAAAAAACATTTACGCCGGATTTTAATATTGATAGCGCTTGAGATTGAGTCATTAAAGTTTTTAAATTATAAACAATACATATCCTGCCCGTAACCTCCAATGCCAATATATTCCGCTTGTCCTTTTAAAATGGCTTCAAATGGTTTGCACGCAAAGCAACCCCCGTCCCCGCGAGGACAATTAAATGCTTTTTTCTCTCGCGCAAATTTCACTTGTATCGCAATTTCAAGAACTTTTTTTCTGGCTTCATCGATATCTGGCAACGCCAAATCCACAGGATTGTCATCTCTATCCAAATACCAATATGCCGCGCCGGAAACTTTACGATTCTGCAGGGCATTCAAAAGTAAAAGATAAATTGGAATCTGAAGAGAATCCCCGCCTTCATCATGTTTGCCTGTTTTAAAATCAAGAACACGAATACTGTCATCTTGTTCAATATATTCCAGCCAATCAATGCGTCCGTTTAAAATTATATTATCTTTTTCGGAGAGAAAAAAATTTGGCGCCATGCCATTATGGCTTTCCGGGAGGCGTATTATTTTTCGGGCAACCGGCCCAGGATTTTGGATAACCCGTTCTATCATTGCCCTGCCGCGAGCTTTTACTTCGAACTCTTCCACGTCATTTGTAAATCCTCCCATTTTACCGGAAACTTTAGTCCACGCTTGTTCAAAGTCCACTAAAAGATCGCGATTAGTTCTTTCGTTGAAAGGAATATTTTTTAAGGGCTCAAGAGTGGAATGAACCGCTTGACCCAGCGAAAGCGCCGGATTTATAATATTTATTTTTCGCCCGGTTTTTGGGTCTTTATACACATTATGCAAATAGTACGCTCGCGGGCACTTTAAAAAATCCCCCATAGAGGAATGCGATATCCATATTGCCGTGTATTTATCCTGAGCCATTTTTATTTAAGATAAATTTTTAAGATATTTCCAAATTGTATACATCGCATAAGTATCGAGCTTACAATATTCCAACATCTGGCGCTCTTTCTCTTTCGCCATCTCGCCAATTAATTCGCCTGTGGTTATTTGTCGATAGGCCTCGATAGCATCTGTGCCATTTTGCACGCCGAGTGTTTTGTAAGAAAGATGGGGAGCTAAAACGGGCATGACTTTTTTGATTGAAGATCTACCTTCAAACCCCGGGTGCACATAATGTTGATTTTCAACTATATCCATTAAATCATAAGTTCTTGCAATTATGCCTAAAAAGAAATCTTTATAACTTGACAGAAAATTTGCTAGCTCACGATTCCGCGAATTTTCAAAGGTTTTAAACCAAGAAACGACAGTTCCCGTATCACCCATATGTTCCCGTAAGCTTTTTGCTATGCGATCAGATGGTTCTCCATCTAATATTAAACACTCAAAGGGAACAGGTTCTGAATCCTTGTCTTGCAACACATGCAATGAATACTGAAAAACAATTTGTTGGTAAGGATGATATCCGTTATATGGCGGGATTGCCGTAGGATATGTTTCATAATCAAGAAAATAGAGCGGAAAAGTAAGTGAATCGAGTTCAGCTTTGATGGACTCAATGTCAACCAATGGTTTTTGGGATTTATGAACTAGTACTTGATTTAGCTTTCTTGGTTTGTTAGGTTTTTTATTATTTTTTGGTTCTTTCGGTCTTAGTCTGTCATCTATCGGCACGTCGCCGATTTCTAAAATACCCTCATCAAGTAGCTCCTTGAGATATTTTTTACTGTTTCCAATTCTGTTCAAATCATGAACGCTATATACCGGCACGCTCGGATTTATATATGAAAATGCCGTGCAATGAGAGCTACGACCCTTGAAATAACATGGACATGGATCAGGTGGTATTTTTACACTGGATAGAAAATCATGAGCTTGCTCCATTTCTTCCGCTGCTGCGGATTTTAAGAGCTCTATTGCTTCGGTCTTATCCTCGATGATGAAAAGTTTATTCGGTGTGAAATCTAATTCGCCATCTCTAATATATGCTCGGTTGAGACGGACCAGATACTTATCGTGTAATTGTACTCCACATGCTTCAATGACATTTGTCTGAAACGCAAGGTCGTATTCGTATTGAAGTTCCCTTTTTTTATTGACTCTCTTGGGTTTTTTATCGTCTTCTTCGTCGCCTACTTCTTCTTCGCCATCGCTTTCAGTTGATGACATTTTTATCTCATATATATCATATTTCTGAACTGAATCGTTCCATTTCAACACATCGGTAGCAGCTAAATATTTATCAGTCGCAAAAACCGCCTGAAAAATAACAGGAGTTCGTTCCGCAATAAGTTTCTGCGTCAATTCTTGTGCACCCTCACTACGCCTCTCCACTAAATAACCAGCCGGAAACATCCCACGCGCCAATTTTTCAACTTCATTACCCATTACTGCTAGAGATTTCTCAAACTCCGACACCTCAAACTTTGCATACTCTTCTGGCTTATGTTTCTTCACCCAAACATTATTTGGGCATTCCCTATAAAGAATATAATCTGTTTTTGATAAAGTTGTTGTCATGATTTTAATACCTGTATCGATATCCTTTATAATCACAAGCTTCTGTTAATTTATTTTGGGCAGTTTTTTGTAGAGATTTGTCAAAATTAAAGCTATCTGATAGCGCGGCCCGCTTCATCCTGTCTATCCGAAAGGTTCTTAAATCTTTTCTTAGTGTGCAGTATGCAACACAATATTTACTATCTACCGCATAGGGGTAGATAACTCGCTGTATACCATTGTATTGCATATTAATACCAAGATGATCCTTTGTGGCAGATTTAATTAGTTCATTAGTATTATTGGCGTTATCGTCATTATCACCATCGTCCCAGATATGTGAGCATTTCTTACAGAAATATTGATTATGATTTCGGCTTGACAGTCTTGCTTTTCTGACAGACGAAGAGTTGCAACTTGGACAAACTTTGTCACTCGCTCCTATTATTGTGCCCCCCGTTGTTCTCGATGTCGATTTCCAAAGCCCCTGCCCCTTACAATATTTGCAAAATCTGCCATATCCGGTGAGTAGAGAAGAATCCTTAAAATCGTTAGCACTTCGTATCTCTTTGCATTTGGGGCACTCCTTCATGTCCCCATTTTGCAAGCCCTCAATCGTCTCATGAATACGATTTATTCTGCTATGCCTGCTCACTCCGTTTTTGATCAGATTTCCAATTCTCTCATTGAGCGTTGCAACGGGATCATCACCGACATTGAATTTATTTATTCGTAAAAACTTATAACCGTAACTTTCTAGAACCTTTTCTCGATAAACATGATCTTCGGTGTGATAGTCCTCATAATTAAACTCGTTTGTCTCGTCAATGTTTGTAAAGTGTTCCCTAAATCCGTCATACTCAATGATTATTTTGTGCTCTTTATGTCCCTCATCTTTATAAACTAAAAGGAAATCAACTATGTAGTTCGGGTGGTTATAAGTTTTTTCTAACTGCTTCAAATACTTCCCTAATTCAAATTGGGGGATAAATTCAATGTCGTCCTTGTGCTTCTTCCAAAAATCGGTTTTGTAAAACCAACCCATGACTTTTGGCTCCATCTTAGATTTTTGATCAGTTTCGCTAATGTTCCGTTCTTTTCTCGCTTCAGCAAGCACAAAAGAGTAATGTCGCAACGCATCTCCGATTGAACCATTGTATTTTTCAATTGACTTGCTCAAAACAAAGTGCATACACTCTTTGGCACGACTAAATCCAACATTTAATCTTTGCTTTTTTATCTTATCATCGGGAACATTTACCAAATCCAAGCTCTGAATAAAAACGCCCCAAAGATGATCGTCTTCTTCGGTGGCAACCATTGAATAAAATATGATGTCTCTTTCTTCACCCTGACAAGTGTCAAAAGTCATTATTTTTAAGTTCAGTTTGTCATAGAAATAATCCTTTTCGGGCAACTTGCTGATCATTTCTACAAGAATTTTCTGCTGATTGGTGTGGGGAGTGATTATCCCAACACTTGAAGCACGGTCTTCTTCTTTTAACTTTTGTAATTCAGAGATAATAAATTCTGCTTCAAGGGAATTGGTATTTTGAATTAATTCTTTTTTGCCGTCGTGTTTGACAAAAGAGAAACGTAAAACTTCATCAATCGACTTTCCTCTTATTTTCATTACTTGTAAGCTATCTTGGTAAAAATATTTTTTGGAGTAAGAAATAATCTCCTCATATCCTCTAAAATATTTCAAAAGCTGAGTATTGTAATTGGTGATGAAATCAAAAAATTCAAGAATTGATGTTTTTATGTTGAATTTGTCAAGTGTTACTAATTTAATCTCTTCATTAGAAACATGATTAACAAAAACATCTTTTAGATTCTGCAAAAATTTTCTGTTAGTATCGGTGCTAGCCTGAGCCGACTTAACATTACTAAATTGCTTTTGATCTCCAAGAACAAGAACTTTTTTAGCTCTCAGTAATGCCGGAAATGCTTGGGCAATACTTACCTGCGACGCTTCGTCAATAATTACCAAATCAAATATTTCCGGCTCCAGCGGAATATATTCGGCATAATCTCTTATGCCCGCCAAAATACAAGGAAACGCCTCTTTTAGTTTTAAAAATTCGTCTCTTGGGAATATCTTTTTTTGTCTGATAATGTCCCTTAGCTTTATCGCTGTTGCATGATTATTTGTATCAAAATTAATTAATCTGCCGTCCAAAAGATAAGTCATTTGAGCCGTCACCAATTCCTCTATACTTCTTTTTTGTCCTGCATAATTTAGTGATGGAATATCTGCGAAATCCTTTTTTGTTTTATGTTGAAGCCCTAAATATCTAACAAATTTTGAATATTCAAGATCACTTATTCTCAAAAGCTCATTATCAACGAAGGTGCGGATATTCGTTTCATCTATTTTTGTTTGCTTGGCGAGTTTTGGATAATGATTAAGTAGAGAAATAATATAAGCTAAATCTTCAAAGTTATCCGTTATAATCGCCAAGAATTTGGAGTATTCTTTTAAGGATTCGGTTTCCGCCGATAAATTGTCATTGTTTAGAAAATCTTCTATACCAACAATACTTATCTTGTGGTTTTTACCCTCAAGCGTTTTATATTGCGTAAAGACAGAAACGGCATTGCCAGCAATTTCAAGTTTCCTTAACTCCTCAATATCTTTTGGCGAGAAGGATTTATACCAATCGGTTTTTTGAAGTTGGGCGATTGCAGATTGATATTTATTTGCCGAAGTAAATACGGCCTTGAATTTTTCTTGAAGCTCATTGTTTTTGATAAGAGTAGTAAGGGACTCGATCAAATCAATCGTTTTGATAGTCGCAGGAAGGCCTTTTTTATAGTCAAAAATTTGTTCAGCAATCAGGTTGATCTCTTTCAATTTCTCGGTGAGCTTTTGAGGTGCGGCTAATTCCTCCGCTTTGAATGTCTTTTTAAATTTTGTATTTAGTTCCTCAACCTGCTTGCCACGGAACAAATAGCCAAGGACGGGAAGTTTCAAACTCTCGTATTGTTCTATGAACCATTGAATTTGCTTGTAATTGAAATCAGAAAAAGTTGCTGATATTGATAATTCTGATAATCTCGGTCCAAAATTTGAATTAAGATTTTCTATACGATCCTTTATGAAAGATAAAACCTTTAACAAATTATCTACCTCTGCGAATTGTTTCGGCTTCTCAATGCCAAATAAGTTATAGATATCATCGTGCGATGAAAGTTCGTTTCTACAATTTTCAATTTCCGAAAACGCTTCACTGCTTAAAGTAAAATCGGTTTTCTCTTTGTGTAAACGAATTGCCTTATTCTGAATATCTGCGACTCGGAAATATTTATCGTGATCGGTTTGAAATTTCTCTAAAAGTGCTATGCCCGACTTTATATTATTGACAAGTGATTCTGCTGGTTTTGATTGCGGATCAATATCAAAGTCATAATCTTTAATTTTTACTTTCAAATCTGTAAGAATAGACCGCAATTCTTCTAATTCGCTTGCGGATTCAGAATTTTTTATCGCCTCATCAATATCAAGCGGGAAGCCCTTTTCTTCAAAATAAGTTTCAAGGTCAATCAATTCGTGAATTTCCTTGAGATCAATTTCTCCATACGCTAAAATTTCCGCCTCTAAATCTTCTTTGAGGGTGTTTCCTACTTTTTCAATATCCGCTTTAAGGGCGTCCTGATCCCTCTCCATGGCTATAAAATTTGTCTTGATCGCTCTGATTGACGGAGTTGATAGAATATCTTTATAATTGTTGCCCGATCTCCCCAATCTTAAAATTGGATTTTGAAAATTTTTATCATGTCGCACTTTATTTAGCGTCTCGGTTATCTTGTCCTCAACAACATCAAGCGCTTCTTTCTTGTCCGAAAGAATCAAAACAGATTTATCTTTTAGAATATGATCAAATGCAATAGCGGTGATTATATGACTTTTCCCCGTCCCCGGAGGTCCCTCTACGGTGATGTAATTACACCCATCTTTTCTAATTGCTGATAAAATTCGTAATTGTTCGCTATTGAGAGGAATCGGGCTATTGAAAACAAGGCGTTCGCTTGTCTCCATATCGCTCCATTCGGACTGCACATCGGCGTCAAAACGTTTAGGTTCTTTATGAATGAAATCATCAATAAGTTTATTGAACGCGCCCGCTAAAACGCTATCCCCAGACTCAAGAAGTTTTAGAATTTCCTCATAGTCATTAACTAACGCTTCGTCCGACTTATCGAACAAAGCCACATAACAAGTATTTGATGTTCGTATATAAAAACTTTTTGCGACTTGGTGTTCTGCGTCTGTTATGTCAATTTTCTTATCAAGATTAAAGAAGTTAGTAATTTCGCTCATTATTTCGCTAACTAATTCTCCAAAGTTTTCTTTGTATTGGGCGAGATAAATTATTCGTTCTGTTATTTTTTGTAGATTTCCGTGATGATTAGTCTCCTTGTTGTATTCTTGCGTAATATATTCAAGCGCTTTTTTGTTTATGTAAACTTGCGAATCAAATTCAACAGTCAGTGCGTCGCTCTGCTTGCTAACAGAAAACGGAATATAGAAAATTGGGTATTTAGCGTTGTTGAAAGTTATATCGCAAAAATAAAGATAAAATTCTTGCTTATCTAAAATTGTTTTATTCCTCTCTATTTCATACATTTCGGTAAACAGATCGCCGACTTGGAAATTCTCGAAGAAAGAAACGATGTTTGACTTAATATCTTTAATTTCAAAAACTTCTTTTACTTGCTTTACAATATCAATTTTCGCTTTCGCCAAAATCAGTTTCAAAATTTCGGAAATTTTATTTTCCAGCAAATTAACAAGAACGGCGGTCAATTCTTCCTCCATGAGGTAGATATTGTTTTCATCGCCTAAGTTCAAATTTTCCAACGGCTTTTCAAGGTTGCTAACAAAAGGCAATACAAGTTCTGTTTTTACCACTTTTGCCGCGGCTTCGAGAGAGGTTGTAATAGCTTGATCATATTCTTTCAAGTGAAGTGCGGCGGACTTTTCTATTTCTTCAGCTACTTGATCGATGATTTTTTGAATCTGCTTTGCGTTACCATTGCCCAGCTATTAATCCTAATAGGCATTATTCTAGTCAGTTATCACACCGAAACGCCTCCGGGAAGATACAAGAAATACACGCTGATTGCCGGTTTGTCGGCTCTGATTTTTGTCGGGCTTATCGGCGTATTAAATCCTCCGGAAAATCAAAAAGCCGACATATTATTACTGCCGAAAGACAATACAACCGCTTTGGTCGGCCAGAATTTTGAGACCATTGTCGGTGTCAACACTCAAAATCCCATTAATGCTGTTGAGGCTTCAATCAGTTATCCCGCAGACAGCTTGGAAGCGGTTGATATTTCCAAAAACGATTCCATTCTTAATTTCTGGATTGAGGAACCGTCTTTTGATAACGCCTCCGGAACAATCAGATTTGCCGGTGTTTTGCACGACGGCCAAAACGGATTTTTGGCAATGGCAAAATCTTAACGATAATTTTTAAATCCAAGAAAACCGGCGAAGCGAAAATAGATTTTACCAATGCCGAGATATTAGCCAGCGACGGCGAGGGCACTAATATTACCGGGAATAAGAAGGGTGTCATCTATTCGGTTATTGATAACAAGCCCGCGACTTATGATTTTAATAATGATAACAAAATCGGCTTAACCGATTTAAGCATTTTGATTTATAACTTCGGATCTACCACCGCGCCGCGATACGATTTGAACAACGACGGCAAAGTCAGTCTGACCGATTTAAGCATTTTGATATCGAGAATGGGAAAATAACCTCTTAGAATGTTACACGGCCCAAACCCGCCTATTCCGTGTCTCATTTGTCTCATTTCCCGAATAAATGCCCCGACCGAGACACCTCAAATTGCCCTCTGGAAAAATCGCCTGAAAAGCCCTACAATGCTTGTATAAGTAAGGTTCTAGAGCGACACACACCGCTAAGAATTTAAAAATGGCAAACGAAACTGTAAAAATTAAAGTGCGAACAGAAAACAATGCTTCGGAAACAAGCGCTGATTTTGATGAAATAAATTGGAGAATTGAGGAACCGGATTTTACGCTCAAAACCACCGAGTGGTTTTGGGCGCTCGGAATTTTGGCGTTCGCGCTTATTGTTTTTTCTGTTTTACTGAAAAATTATCTCTTAACCATTATTATAGTTTTGGCAATATTCATTATTTATGGCGGCAAAAACAAAAAGCCGGAGCTTATTAATTTCCGTTTAAATAATAACGGACTATATATTGAACAAAAATTCTATCCCTATGAAAATTTTGAATCTTTTTGGATTTTTCCCGCTCAATTTGAGCAACAAATTGAGCGAGGTTCGTCCAGCTCGGCTGGGCGGCCCGCCTACAATAGAGAAATTGCTTTGCGGCGCAAACGGCGTTTAGCGCCTCTTCTAATAGTACCCTTTCATAATGATGACGAACAAAAAATAAGAAAGTTTTTGAACAAATACCTGCCGGAAAGCGAAGAACAGGAATCGTTGATAGATTTATTGAGAAAAAAGTTTTTTTAAGGTATGATATAGGCCAAAAATCCCCTCGTCGTTTCCGCCAAAGGCGGATCCCCCGAAGGGGGACAATGTCCCCGTAGCTCAACGGATAGAGCGCTTCCCTGCGGAGGAAGAGACTACAGGTTCAATTCCTGTCGGGGACGCTATATGAATATTCTTGACGCTTCAATTCAAAACATAAAATATTTCGGGCCGGCGGCAGTTAAAAAACTGGCTAAGCTCAAAATAAAAACTGCCCGCGATTTGCTTTATCATTTCCCTTTTCGCTATGAGGATTTTTCAAATTTTACACCGATTGCCGATTTAAAGCCGGATTCCCAAGCCACGGCTCACGGAACAATTTTAAATGCCAAAAACATTCGGATTTTCAAAAGGCGGATGGTTCTAACTGAAATAATTATTGAAGATAACAGCGGCGCGATTAAATCCGTTTGGTTTAACCAGCCCTATCTTTTAAGCCAGTTCAAGCCGGGCCGCCGGCTTAATCTTTCCGGCAGAGTTGTTTTAAACAAAAAAAAGGTTTGTTTCTCCAATCCGGCCTATGAAATCACAAGCTACGGTGAATCCGCCAGCTGGCGGAACGACAAAAAAGAATCGCTTCATACCGGCCGGCTAGTGCCGATTTATCCTGAAACTTTCGGTCTCACTTCCCGCTGGTTAAGATTGGGCATCAAGTCCCTGCTTCGTTTTGTAAATCAAGTCCCTGATGTTTTGCCAAACGAACTAAAAAAAACTCATCGCTTACCGAATTTGGAATACGCCTTGTCCCAAATTCATTTTCCCGAAACCCTTGAGAAAGCCGAGATGGCCCGAAGGCGTTTTGCTTTTGAAGAACTTTTTATTTTACAGCTTTTTATGGGACTTGAGCGCCTAAAACTTCAAAAACAAACAGCGCCGGTGTTAAAATTTGACGAGAAAATGACCAAAAAATTTGTTAACGGATTGCCCTTCAAATTAACCGATAGCCAAAAAAAAACCGCCTGGCAAATAATTCAGGATATAGGAAAAAACCAGCCGATGAATCGCCTTTTGGAAGGCGATGTCGGCAGCGGTAAAACCATCGTTGCCGCTATGGCAGCTCACCTCGCCGCCTTAAACGGCTATCAAGCGGCTTTTATGGCGCCGACAGAAATTTTGAGTCGTCAGCATTATGAAAAAATTTCTCCTCTCCTCCAAAAATTCAAAATATCAGTTGGCCTATTAACCTCAAGCGAGGCCAGAATAAGCAAAGAAAAAATTAAAAAAAGCGATTTTGTAAAAAAAGTTAGCAGTGGAGAAATAAAAATCATCATCGGCACTCACTCTTTAATCCAAAAAAATGTAGAATTTAAAAATCTGGCGCTCGTCATTATTGATGAACAGCACCGTTTCGGCGTTAACCAGCGAGCGGCGCTGATGCGACATGTAACAGGCGACAAGCGACAAGAAGAAGGATCCACATCACATGTCACTGATCACATGTCACTGGTTCCTCATTTGCTCTCAATGTCGGCAACTCCGATTCCAAGAACGCTGGGTTTAACCATTTGGGGCGATCTTGACCTGTCTTTGATAAAAGAAATGCCAAAAGGCCGAAAAAATATCATAACTAAAATCGTGACTCCGTCTAAACGGGATTGGACGTATGAATTTATAAAAAGCGAAATCAAAAAAGGCCGGCAGGCCTTTGTGGTTTGCCCGCTTATTGAAGAATCGGAAAAATTATTCGCCAAAGCCGTGAAAAAAGAGTATGAAAGATTACAAGAAAAGGTTTTCCCCGAGCTAAAAATCGGACTGCTGCACGGCCGGCTCCGGCCTAAAGAAAAAGAAAGAATAATGTCCGAATTTTTAAATAAAAATCTGAATATTTTAGTAACCACTTCAGTGGTTGAAGTGGGCGTTGACATCCCCAATGCCACGGTAATGGTGATTGAAGGAGCTGACAGGTTTGGCTTGGCTTCGCTCTACCAATTCAGGGGTCGAGTGGGGCGAAGCAATCATCAATCTTATTGTTTTCTTTTAACCGATTCGGCTTCAAATAAAACTGCCGAACGTTTAAAAGCCATTGAATCGGCTCAAAGCGGTTTTGATTTGGCCGAACGCGATTTAGAAATCAGAGGCCCCGGCGATTTTACCGGCGTCCGGCAATCGGGACTTCCGGATTTGGCAATCGCCTCTTTGTCCAACGCGCAACTTGTTGAAGAAACCCGCGAAGCGGCAAAAAAAATATTAGCCGAAGATTTGAGCTTAAAAAATTATCCACTTCTCGCTAACAAAGTCGCTGAATTCAAAAACCGTGTTCATTTTGAATAATTATTTTCTCGCCTTTGGCGTATGCCAAAAGCCGAGATATCTTCCAAGTGCCAGCCGTGTTTGAGCGTCAAGAGCCGGAATGGAGCCGAAAAGAATCATATTAATCGGAAATAACAGCCATTGTAAAACCATCCAGATATACTTGAAACGGCTATAATAAAGCGGGCGAGGCGGCAGAAGATTTGTCGCGATAATGGCGGTAAAAACTAACCCGACCATAGCCATTGTCATAATTAAACGGGTAATGTACGGCAAATTATAAGAAAGAAGAGTTTCCGAAAATTGGCCACGGCCAATCATAGTCGGCAGCCACCCCAATAGAAAAATAATCAAAGCGTTGGTGGCCAACGAATGGGCGCCTTCAATCATGATAAAACCAAGACGCCATCTTTTATTTTTGCTGATTTTTTTATTTTTTGAAAATCCATACAAAAAATAAGCATTGTTTTCAACGCCATAAGCCCAGCGCCGAATTTGTTTATATTGATTTTTCATGGTTTGCCAGAAAGTGTCGGCAACATTGGCGTCCATATAAACCGGAAAAAAGAGAGGGATGGTCTGCCAGTCTCCATCAAAATTTAAAAGGCATTGCCAGAAAATTCTTGAATCTTCGCTCACCACATTTGACTGCCAGAATCCGATGTCAGCCAACGGCTTAAAACCGATTGATTGTGAAGAAAAAGTTATGAGCCGTTCGGGGCGCGATTGCTGAATCATCTGCCAAAAAGTCGTGGAAAAGGCGAAAACTCTGGCAAAAGCCGGTGTGTGCCAGATGTTATTTATGAAAAGCGGAATGGGTTGAAACGACGAGCGAAGCGGTTTTTTTGCCGTTAAATAACTACATGTTAAACAGCCAAAAAAATCAGGGTGAACAATGGTGTCAACGTCAAAACAGGAAACTATAATCCGTTCATACGGAATTTGAAACGCGTCAATTATTTTGCTTTTCGCTTCTTTTATCGCCCAAACATCGTTCGCTCCCTTGCCGATAATTTCGCCCGGAATGTCAACCCGATGTTTTGTCAATAAAAACTTAAAAAACTTTTCTCCGAATTCTTTTTCAATTTCTTTCGCTACGCCAAAAGCCGCTGAGCCGCCTCTTTCTTCAATCGATAAAACCACGATTATCTTGTCCGACGGATAATTGGCTTTTTCTAGACTCAAAAATCCGGCCCTGACCACTTCAAGCGATTCCTGATACATTGGAAGAATCACTAAATGATACACGTCGCGCCATTCTGTTCCTTTTAAGATTTCCGAACCGATTACAATCTTGTCCATTTCGTTCAGCCAATTCTTTTTCAAATTAGCCTTCATTTTCTTAAAAGCCGAACGCATATGAAGTGACAAAAATATCGTTTTAAAAAACCAATAGACGTCAAAAGTGATAATAAAAATAGCTATCCAGAAAGGAAGCAGCCATGAAAATAAAATAATTAAAAAAAGCGTAAACCAGGATAATAATCCGGGTAAAATTTCTAAAAAACGATAAAATCGCTGCTCTTTTTTGTCGGCAATTTCGGAAGCTCGCCCGATATTTAAATAAAAGTTTTTTTCCATAATTAGTTATCATTTGTTATAACACAAAAGTTGCCAAAAGTTCAAAAATTGAATAAAATAAACAAGTTACGGCCCTATCGTCTAGTATTAAAATGAACAGGTTTTTCACCCTAACGGGTGATCACCCGAAGGGTGACATCCTGGCAATATCTTCTAAATATGTTCTACGTTTATGTACTAAAAAGTCAAAAACAAGACTGGAAATATATCGGTTCTTGCGCTGATTTAAGAAAAAGATTTTCAGAACATAACACGGGAAAAGTAAAATCAACGCAAGCTAGGAGACCTTATAATTTGGTATACTATGAGGCATATAACGACAAGACAACCGCGTTAAAAAGAGAAATAGAGCTGAAACGCAATAGTAGTAAAAAAGAAGAGTTGTTTAAGAAACTATTTGAAAAATAAATATGGCCCTATCGTCTAGTGGTTAGGACATCAGGTTTTCATCCTGGTAACGGGGGTCCGATTCCCCCTAGGGCTACATGTATATTTTAGGAATTGAAACTTCGTGTGATGATACGGCAGCGGCCGTAATTGAAGCTAAGGACGGTTTTAATAAGCCGTTCTTTTCGGTTTTATCAAACACTTCGTATTCGCAAGTGGCTATTCATAAAAAATTCGGAGGAATTGTGCCGAATCTCGCTTCCCGCGCTCATTTGGAAAAAATTATCCCGACAATTAAAGAAGCTCTTCGCGTTGCAAAAATTAAACTCGACAAAATCGATTTAATCGCCGTAACACGAGGCCCCGGCTTGATGCCGTCACTTTTGATTGGCATCAATATCGCCCGCGCTCTGGCGTATAGGTGTCGGACACCTATAATTGGAGTAAATCATATTGAGGGACACATCTACTCGAATTGGTTAAAACCAATTCGAGAAAATCCGAAATCCGAAATCCGAAATCCGAAAAAAATTCAGTTCCCCGCTTTGATACTCATTGTTTCCGGAGGACACACCGAATTAGTATTAATGAAAAATTACGGAAAATATAAAATTATCGGCCAAACTTTGGATGACGCGGCCGGTGAGGCTTTTGATAAAACTGCCCGACTTTTGGGTCTTGGATTTCCCGGCGGCCCTGCCATCGCTCGGCAAGCCGAGCGATGGAAATCCGAAAAAAATACTAAATACCAAGTCAAACTGCCACGGCCGATGATTAATTCAAAAGATTATAATTTCTCTTTTTCAGGGCTAAAGACAGCAGTTCTTTATTTATATAATGATTTAATAAAAAAATACCCGGCCAAAAAAATCATACCGGCGATTGCTGCTGAAGTTCAAAATGCCATAGTTGACGTTTTAACAGCCAAAACTGTAAAAGCCATTAAAAATCTAAAACCAAAAACTGTAATGATTACCGGCGGCGTTTCGGCAAATAAAGCATTAAGAGAAAAAATGTCCAAAGAATTTAAATCTTACAAAATTCCTTTTTTAATGCCTGATATTTCCTACGCCACCGACAACGCCGCAATGATCGCCGTCGCCGGCTACTTTTCCGCCATAGGCGGATCCGCCTCTGGCGGAAATTATTTGGCGAAAAATTCCTGGAAAAAAATAGAAGCAAATGCTAATCTTAAACTATGACCCAGATATACAACTTGGCTATAGCTCGCGTGCAAAATAATTATTTCTCAATAAATAAAATCAATGCTAAATAGAATTTATAAACTAAAATTAGAACCATTTTGGCTCGCTATTTTGCGTTAGCCAAGTTGATAGACTGGGTATGAAATTTGATTCTCCTTACAACCCAAAACTCGTTGAAAATCGCATCTATAAGCTCTGGGAAAAATCGGGCTTTCTAAACCCCGATAACCTTAAAAACGCCCAAAAACAATTTACTATTACTATTCCGCCGCCCAACGTGACGGGCTCTTTGCACATGGGTCATGCGCTGAATGTTGTTATTCAGGATATTTTGATTCGCTTCAAAAGAATGGCGGGTTTTAAAACTCTTTGGGTGCCGGGTACTGACCACGCCGGCATTGCGACGCAAAGCGTGGTGGAAAAGAAATTAAAAAAAGAAGGCAAATCTCGCTTTGATTTGGGCCGGGAAGAGTTTGTGAAAGAGATTTGGGAATGGAAAAATGAATACGGCAACAAAATTTTGGATCAATTAAAGCGGCTGGGCGCTTCCTGCGATTGGTCACGCACAAGATTTACTATGGACAAAGATTACAGCGCCGCGGTACTTGAGGCGTTTGTTCAATATTACAACCAAGGTTGGATTTACAGAGGAGAGCGCGTGGTGAATTGGTGCCCGAGATGCCAGACAAGTTTATCTGATTTGGAGCTTGAACATAAAGAAGAAAAAACTTACCTGTGGTATTTGAAATATCCGATTGTGAATCATGATGATAAATTTATAGTAGTGGCGACCACGCGGCCGGAAACAATGCTTGGGGATACAGCCGTGGCAGTGAACCCAAAGGACGAACGCTATAAAAAAATGATCGGCCAGACGGTTATGTTGCCTCTTGCAAATAGGACAATCCCAATAATTATCGACAGGGCAATTGACATTAATTTTGGCACCGGCGCGGTAAAAGTAACGCCAGCGCACAGCTTGGTTGATTGGCAAATTGGACAGAATCATAATCTGCCAATCATCTCGGTGATTGACGAGCGCCGTCGCTTAAACGCCAACGCGCCCGAGATTTACCGAGATATGAAAATTGAAGAAGCGCGAAAAAAAATCGTGGAGGATTTGAGTGCGCTAAATTTAATAGAAAAAATAGAGGGCTATACTCATTCGGTTCCCAAGTGTTACCGTTGCGGCTCAACAGTTGAACTGATTCTTTCCAAGCAATGGTTCGTAAGAATGGAGAAATTGGCGAATCTCGCCATGTCGCCGGTAAAAAACAGCAAAATTAAATTTCATCCCAAACGCTGGGGAAAGATTTATTTGGACTGGCTGAAAAATGCCCATGATTGGTGCATCTCTCGCCAAATCTGGTGGGGACACCGATTTCCAGTCTGGTTTTGCCAAAATAAACAGGAAAAAATCAAAAATCAAAACAATTATAGGTGTCGGACACCCAATGAGGGGGTGTCCGACACCTATAATTCAAGACTAAAAAATCATGATGAAAACTTTATAATTTCAATACAGAAACCGAAAGAATGTCCCTATTGCCACGAATGCGCGATGAAACAGTCGGAGGATGTTTTTGATACCTGGTTTTCCTCCGCCCTCTGGCCTTTTGCGGTTCTGGGCTGGCCCAAAAAGACAAAAGACCTGGCGACTTATTATCCGACGGATGTTTTAAGCACGGCTCGCGATATTATAAATTTATGGGTAGCGCGCATGGTTTATTCCGGAGTGGCGCTAACCAAAAAGCCGCCATTCAAAGATGTGATCATTCACGCCACTGTTATTACCAAAGAGGGTCAGCGCATGTCTAAATCTTTGGGCACGGGAATCGATCCGCTGGAATCAGTGGAAAAATATGGTGCTGACGCCACGCGTTTTGGCTTGACTTGGCAAATTTCTGAGACTCAGGACATGCGTTTTGGAGAAGATAACATTTTGGCCGGCAAAAAATTCTGCAATAAAATTTGGAACGCCAGCCGTTTTGTAATACAAAACACGAATGTAAAATTGAATATCAAAAACCACCCCCATCCCCTCCTTATCAAGGAGGGGACAAAAGGGAGGTTGAAAATTGAAAATCTAACACCTGCCGACAAGAAAATACTTTTGGGGCTTAAAAAATTACAAAAAGATGTCGGAAGATTTATAGAAAAATATGAATTTGGAAAAGCCCTCCATCGTCTTTACAATTTTT
>Ga0210017_1001464_pt1 | contig 20559 bp, 20 predicted proteins | sample CryGeyCG2014_020_FD_183966 | JGI IMG/M metagenome (GOLD analysis project Ga0210017, IMG submission 183966) | Groundwater microbial communities from aquifer - Crystal Geyser CG08_land_8/20/14_0.20 (SPAdes) (version 2) | ecosystem: Environmental > Aquatic > Deep subsurface > Groundwater | place... | reverse complement strand
CCATGAAAGAAGACATGCAAAAAATCTGGGCGCAGCAAAATCCAAGCCTGTCGGAAAAAATCAAAGAGCTTTCCCGTCTCCGTTACGGTCGGGACCAAGCGGTGGTTGAGGCCGAAATTGCCAAAAGATCGCGCCTTTAGGCGCTTCTTGATAAAGCAAGACTAAAAGCTGTTGGCTGTGATAAAATATCAGCGTAAATCGGCGTTTGGTTCAGCGAGTGTCAGCGAAGGACCAGTAGTTCAACGGCAGAACGATACTCTTATAAAGTATATACGAAGGTTCGACTCCTTCCTGGTCCACAGCTTTAGAGTTCTTCCAGTTTGACTGAGCCCTCTTTTTTCTCGCCAATAAGCTTTAAATATTTTTCCGTGGTGGAAAGTCTTTTGTGCCCCGCCAGTTTGGATATTACCACCAGCGGTGTTCCGGAGGCCAAATGATGGAAAATCCAAGTATGACGAAGGTCATTAACGGTGGCGTCTTTTATGCCGGCAAGCTCAAAATATTTTTCAATTGAAGAGCGGATATTGCGGACCAAAAAGGACCGGCCGGTTTTGGTTACAAAGAGCGATCTTTCTTTGACTTTCGGTCTTTCCGTAAAATAGCGGTTGAGGGCTTCTTTCGCCGCCTTATTAAGCGGGATGTCTCTTTCGCCGTGAGATTCGTAGGTTTTAATATGGATTTCATTTTCCTTGATATCGTCCAGGCTTAAGTTAGCGGCTTCGGCAATTCGGATTCCTGTTTGAAGCATTATTTCCACCACGGCGGAAATCCTGGCGTCTCCACGGCAGGCATCTCGCAGGGCGCGGTACTCCAGTCGGGAAAGGATTCTGGGGGGCTTGATTTCATATTTTGGGTGAGTAACGGCGGCCGCAGGGTCTTCTTGAATAAAACCATCCGTTTTCAAAAACTTGAAAAAAGTCTTGATTGAATTTATTTTTCGGGAGACGGATTTGGCAATATAGCCGTTTCTTTCCAAATCAGCCTTAAATTCATTTAGCAAAACAGTAGTAACACTGCCGGGGGAGGTCAGCCCCTTTTTCTCTAAAAACTTCACCAGTTGGGTAATATCTGCTTTGTATGCTAAAATTGTAGCTGAAGCCCTTTTTTGCTTTTTTAGAAAATCAGTAAATTTTCCTAAAGTATCCTTTAAGGAAACAATATTATTCATATCAGAGCCTATAATATCATCAAATGAGACTAAGGTCAACTGCCAGTTTGTTCGTCTTTTTTGTTGCCTGCGCTCTCATTATCAATCTTTTACTTGGTTTATTTAAACAAATTGTTTCTCAAAAGAAAATAAGTCTTTATCTTGACCAAAAAAAAGTTGAGCTTGAAAAGCTGGAAGAGGAAAATAAAATTCTGAAAGAAGGACTGAAAGAGACAGAAAAACCGGACTTTTTAAGCAGCGAAGCCGGCAGGTTGTTTGGCTTGACCAAAGACGGTCTCTTCCCTCAAAACACGGCCGAAGAAGAAAAGCCAAAAACCCAAACCGTCCCAGTAAAAATTCCCAACTGGCAAAAATGGGCGAATCTTTTTAAGTAGCAGGGGAGGGAATCGGACCCTCGATCTTGGCGTTATGAATGCCACGCTTTAACCAACTAAGCTACCCTGCCTTTTCATTCAAAGAAACCTATGGTTTCTTTGAAAATATCTTCCAAATTTGTATTTTTCAGGATCTTCAAACAATCTTACCTGAAAAATAACCTAGATTCATTTATAAAAACTTTTTACTTCCTGTCGGATGTCAAATATCACCGGAAATTATACCAATAAAAAAGCCCTGATTCAAACCAGGGCTTTTACTTTGTTGCGGGGCTGGGAATCGCGCCCAGCCTGCGAGATTATGCACCTTCTTACATTACTGTAAGGGTAGGACTATATCATCATCCGGCTAAGCCGGAGCTCGGCGTGTAGTCTCTACGGGGTCAATCCGGCTGAGCCGGACGACTTCCCTCGGTATTGTCCCGACATTATGTCGGGATGTCCACCGAAATAGCCAAGTTCTTCAATGAAAATTACTTTTCAAGGGGCCCTCTCACTACTAGCCTCGCGTGCGACTTTACACTACCCCGCACAACAAAGCTATTATATCTTTTATTAAAGTTTTGGTCAACCTTGTTTAGACAGCCTTAAAATGGCTTTGAAATTGTCTTTTTCTGAAGCTTTGTTTTTGGATATTTTGCCGCATTTTTGACAGCGGTGGGTGAGAGTGTAACCGCCATTTTTAATTTCGACTCCAACCGGCTCCATTAAACCATCGCACGGTGAAGCTCGATCTCCAGGGGTTTCTTTGTCAACATGCCTGCTCCAAAGACAATTTGGGCAATGATTGGTATAACCAGTTCCGGTCACTTTAACCCCGCATATTTCACAAACAAAATCTTCTTTTTGACGGATAAAATGTTTGACTTTCATGCTTTAATTAATTATACTGAAAAAGGTTGAGAAAAGTGTTGATCGAGTGTGGAGCGTAAAACTACAAGAGTTAACGCTCCTACCGCGTTGTTTTGCGAAACAAAATTTGCGCGGTGGTTGGAACTCGGGAGCTGTCCGACGAAATATCGGACCAGGTTGTGCCTGTGATAGCACAAAAGTGTGTCGTCTCTCGACTAGCTCGAGATAAACTGACGGAGCACTTAATATCAATTATCGAATTATCAAATTTGTTGAATTGAGAATTAGTGTCCCGCCGAGAGCGGGATTTTTCTTTGGCTCGCCGAAGTCCCGCCGTTAGCGGGACGCAGGCGGCAGTTTTAGGGGTGTAGTTAAGTGGTATAACAGCAGTCTCCAAAACTGTTATCGAGGGTTCGATTCCCCCCACCCCTGCAAAATTTGCATTTTATGTTACAATGTAGCAAGTTAAAAAAACACTTTGATCCGGAGGGTTGGAACCGGGGAGTGGCACAAGAGTATGTGACGGAGGCGAAACCGTAAAAGAAAGCAGAGTGTGTCACCAAATGTAAACGCGGTAGAGCACTCAACGAGGTTTATCTGGTGACAGATAAGCGAAGCGAGGTGGCAACGTCTTAAAGGCCCTTGTTTGTTTCCGAATTTATCGGAGGCAAGCAAGGGTTTTTTATGGAGAAAAAAATGAAAGATAATAAAATTATCGGGATTATCGGTGGCATGGGACCATACGCCAGTGCCTATTTTTATAAACTGCTTTTGGACAAGAGTAGAGATTTTTATGGAGCAAAAAAGAATAATGATTATCCGGAAATTCTGGTTGATTCGGTCCCCATACCTGATTTTATTTCTGATACCAAAAACCTTGAAAAAGCCCGAGAGATTTTGACCGAGAGAGTGAAAAAAATGAATGATTACGGAGTAAGTGTTATAGGTATGACTTGCAACACTGCCCATATCTTACTTGAAGATTTAGCTAAGGTATCAAATGCGGAATTTATTTCAATGATCGATGCCGTTTCTGAAAAAATTAGTGATTTAGGTTTTAAAAAAGTCGGATTATTAGCTACACAAACAACAATTTCACAAGGACTTTATCATCGAGCCTTAACCGGCTTGGGGATTTCTTGTGATAGCCTTAATTTAAGAACTCAAAAACTGCACGAAAAAATTATCAGAAAAGTGATTGCTGGGAAAAGCGTCGAAATTGAGCGATTGGTTAGTCAAGTTAAAAAATTTATTAAAGAGGAAAATCTCGAAGGATTAATACTTGGTTGTACGGAATTACCATTAGTCTTTCCTAAAGAGAAATTTGTTAATGTTATTGATTGTTTAGATGTTTTAGTAAATAAATTGTTAAAAAAATATTATAATCAATGATGGAGGTGATTAATATGACTAAAAAAAGAGTTTTTTCGGGATTAAGGCCGACCAACATTGTCACTCTTGGCAATTATCTGGGAGCGATAAAAGGTCAACTGGAATTACAAGAGAAGGAAGGATACGACTGTATTTATTCTGTGGTTGATTTACATGGGATTACTACCCCTTTTGATCCTAAAAATCTGCAAGAGCAAATCAGGAATTTAGTTTTGGATCTTTTGGGAGCTGGCTTGAGCCCGAAGAAATGTCACCTGATGATTCAATCACAGGTACCGCAACATGTGGAATTGGCTTATTTGCTGGGAACAATTTACCCGGTTTCCAGGCTTGAAGACTTACCGACCTACAAAGATAAAAAGATGGAGAATCCGGATTATCTTAACATGGGCTTACTCTATTACCCGGTTTTAATGGCCGCTGATATATTGCTTTATAAAGCTGACACGGTCCCGGTTGGCAAAGACCAAGTACCCCATATTGAAGTAACGAGGGAATTTGCCAGGAAATTCAATCAGATGTTTGGCAAAACCTTTCCTGAACCAAAAGAATATTTAACGACCGGAGCTTACGTTCCTTCTTTAAAAGGTGAAGGGAAGATGAGTAAATCAATATCTGGCAGTTACATTTTATTGACTGACGATTTGGAGACGATTAAGAAAAGGCTGGCCGGCGCGCCGACCGATGTTGGTAAGGGAAAAAAAGTGCCGGAGAGTGGTGGGGTAGCAAATCTGCTTGAGCTGGTCAAGTTGTTTGAGGGAGATGAGGAATTTGAGGAATATGGGAAACAATACGTAAAAGAAGGGATAAAGTATGGCGGGCTTAAAGAAAAGTTGGCCGAGGCAATTTACCGGGAGCTGCATCCGATTCAGGAGAGAAGGAAAGAGTTTGAACAACAACCTAAGTTAGTGGAGGAAATATTAGCTGAGGGCGAAACTTATTGCTCCCAAATTGCCCAAGAAACAATTAGGGAGGTTAAGGAAAAGATGGGGCTAATCAGTTGAGACAGTTTTTTTTCCAGATCGAGAAATCTTTTAAATCCGCTTTTCCGTTTTGATCAAAATCGGAACTCCAGCCTCCGAAAGGAGGGTTCCGTTTTAAAACCAGATTGTTTAAATCGGAAACACGCCAAAAATTGACATTAAAAAAGAAACGGCAACAAAAGCCAGCGCGAGTTTCTTTTTGGTACTCATGAGAAAACTTTATCACAAAAACAAAGCGTTTGTGAACCGAAGCAAAAAGTGATAAAATTTCCTGATTATGAAATTATTAAGACCAATGCCCAAAGGGCCGGTTAGCCAAAAACAACCGACCAGTAAAAAAAAGGTAAAAAAAATTGAATTAAAGTTTAACCTTTCTCCGAAAAATATTTTTATTTGGGCCTTGGTTTTATTTCTCTCTCTTTCTTTTTTGTCTTCTCTTTTCCGGCCCGGGGTGACCGCTGAAGAAATCGATTTAAGCAAGGCTTTGGTTGATGTTAAGGCCGACTTGGTTCAAAAAATTGTGGTTGACGGCGATCGTTTAGTTTTAACTTACAAAAATGGAAAAAGTTATTTTGCTCTTAAAGAAACCGGGGAAAGTCTGGTTAAGACTTTTGAAACAGCCGGAATTGATCCGAAATCGGTTGAAATCAAAATAGTTGACCAAACGGTTCTGAAAGTACTGTCGGATATTATGGGGACGATTTTGCCTTTAATTTTAATGGGTGTTTTTTTTCTCTATATTTTCCGCCAGGCAAGGGGGGCACAGGACAGTATTTTTTCTTTCGGCCAATCACGGGCAAAAGTTTTTTCCAAGGGCAAACAGGCAATTTCCTTCAAAGATGTGGCGGGAGTTGATGAGGCAAAAAAAGAACTGGAAGAAGTGGTTGATTTTTTAAAGCATCCGCAAAAATACCGCGCTTTGGGGGCAAGAACACCAAAAGGGGTTTTGCTGGTGGGCCCAAGCGGGGTGGGAAAAACTCTCTTGGCGAAGGCAGTGGCCGGAGAAGCGGGAGTGCCTTTCTTCTCCATGGCTGGGAGCGAATTTATGGAAATGCTTGTCGGAATTGGGGCCTCAAGGGTCAGAGATCTTTTTTTGACGGCTAAAAAGGCGGCGCCCTCAATTATTTTTATTGACGAAATTGACGCGATCGGCCGGCAAAGAGGGGCCGGTTTTATGGGCGGACATGATGAAAGAGAGCAGACTTTAAACCAAATATTGGTGGAGATGGACGGATTTACACCGAATGATTCGGTGCTGATAGTGGCGGCAACCAATAGAGGGGATCTTCTTGATCCAGCCTTGCTTCGGCCGGGGAGATTTGACCGGACGGTGGTTTTGGATATGCCGGATTTGGAGGGAAGAAAAGCCATATTACAAATTCATGCCAATAATAAAAAATTCAGTAAAGAAGTAAATTGGGAAAAAGCGGCCAAAAGAACGGTTGGCTTTTCCGGAGCCGATTTAGAAAATATGCTTAATGAAGCGGCTATTTCTGCGGCCAGATTAAACAAAAAAGAAATAAATGACGCGGACTTGGAAGAATCAGCGGTTAAGGTTAAGCTTGGTCCGGAAAGGAAAAGACTGCAGTCGGATGAAGATAAAAGAATGACCGCTTATCATGAAGCCGGGCACGCGATTGTCAGCTTTTTTTCACCCCAGACAGACCCGGTCCACCGGATTTCCATTGTCGCCCGGGGAATGAGTCTGGGCCACACCTTAATTGCTCCTTTGAAAGACCGTTCACACGAAACCAAAACGAGATTACTGGAACAAATACAAGTGATGTTTGGCGGGCGGGCGGCGGAAAAGTTGATTTTTAACGAAATGACCACCGGGGCGGCCAATGATATTTCCCAAGCGACTCGGATTGCCCGGGCAATGGTGATTAATTTCGGCATGAGCAGTCTGGGGCCGATATTTTTAGGTCCGCAAATAGACGGAGACGAAATGGGCAAGACTTGGTATGAGCCGAACAATGTTTCACCGGAGATGCAGGCAAAAATTGACAAAGAAATAAAAGATATTACGGATAGTGCTTACAAATCAGCGCAGGAAATATTAAAAAGCAACAAAGGCAAGCTGGATAAAATTGCCAAAGCCTTGATAGAAAAAGAAACTCTTGAAGAAGACGAGTTTAAGAGATTAATGGGGTAATTCTTTAGCTTATCGGCAGTTCAAGAGACAAGAAGGGTAACCTGTTTACCCCAGGGGAAAATGGAGATGATTTGATAGGATAAAGCGCGAACTTTGGAGCGGGATTTTGTGCTAAAATGGGCTGGTGGAAGAAGAAAAAAAAAGATTGGTTTTGGTAGATGGAAATGCCATACTTCATCGTGCTTATCATGCGCTTCCGGCTCTAACAACCAGAAATGGGGAATTGGTCAACGCGGTTTATGGATTTTCCTTAATGCTTTTTAAAATATTTTCCGAACTTCATCCGGAATACCTGGCGGTTTCTTTTGATACCGCGGCGCCGAATTTCCGCCACAGCGAATTTGTCGGTTATAAAGCCAACCGGCCCCGAATGGACTCCGAGCTGGCCGGCCAGATCGAAAAAGTTCACCAGTTGGTGGCCGCTTTTAATATTCCCATTGTTGAAGTTGATGGTTATGAGGCGGATGATGTGATTGCGACGCTGGCGAAGCAAGCGCCTAAAATAGAGGTGGTTATTGTTACCGGGGATAAGGATTTAATGCAGCTGGTAAATGATCAAGTTAAATTGTATATGCCGACGCGCGGGCTTTCGGAGGGACAAATGGTGGGAGTTGAGGAGGTGAGGGTAAAGATGGGAGTATCCCCGGAGCAGATTGCGGATTATAAAGGATTGGTTGGTGATCAGTCGGATAATTATCCGGGCGTGCCGGGAATTGGGCCAAAAACCGCCACTGCCTTACTGGAAAAGTTTGGTACCGTTGAGGGTGTTTATCAGAGACTGGGGGAAATTGAAAGTAAAACCGTTCTTGATAAACTGGCTTTGGGTGCGGAGAGTGCGGTTCTATCCAAAAAACTGGCTAAAACTTTAACTGATGTGCCCGTCAGTCTTGATTTAAAGGATTGTGTTGCCAGGGATTATGACAGAGAAAAAGTGAGGGCATTTTTCAAGGAACTCGGTTTTAGGAGTTTGGTGGGGAGATTGGATCCCACTTCTCCCGACGTACGTCGGGATTCGGAGGGGCAAAACCAACCGAGTTTGTTCTAGCGGTAGTTACCCGCCCAAACTTGCTTTTAGCCTTAGTTCATTTGAACTGCGGCTCAAAGAGTGTTTTTAGGCGGGTTGGTTCGAAATCTGCGGATTTCGAAACAAAAAAATCCCGCACCTTTCGGCGCGGGACCAACTGTTAACGCAAAAAATCAGCGTACAGCGGGGGATATGATATCGTAGAGACTGGTATCTGTCAAGGGGTAATTTAGCCTCCATAAGATTATACTTGTTAACCTAATTTACCTAAACAATATCTAATAACCAAATTTAATTTTTAAAATTGGACATTAGAAATTGGGAGTTGATTAGTATAATTAGATCAATTAGAAATTAGATTAATTTATGAGGATAGCCTTAGTGCACGATTATCTTAAGGAGTATGGTGGAGCAGAACGGGTTTTGCTGGCTTTGCATGAAATCTGGCCTGAGGCGCCGATTTACACGATTTTTTGCCAGAAAGGTTCAAGTGCTGATAAGGCTTTTGAAAAGGTAAGGGTAATCGAAAGCTGGTTTGGAAAATTGCCTTTTTGCGATAAACTGATCAGTCTGTTTCGTTTTTTACTGCCGATTATTTGGAAAAGTTTTGATTTTAATCCGTCAGCTGGCGGATATGATTTGGTAATTTCTTCGGCCAGTTGGGCAATAACTAAAGGATTCGCCCTTCGGCAGGCTCAGGATAAAGTAAAGGAGATTTGTTATTGTCATACACCACCACGCTATTTATATGGTTATGAAACTTCCAGAAATTGGAAAAAACACTGGTATGTCCGTTTTTATGCCTTAATTGTTAATCATTTTATGCGGATGTATGACTATAATCAGGCACAGAAAGTAACGTACTTTATTGCTAACAGCCGGGAAGTGGCGGGACGGATTAAAAAGTTTTACCGGAGGGAAAGCGTGGTTATAAATCCTCCTGTTGATATTCCGGAGAAAGTCAAAAATCAAATATCAAATATCAAAATCAAAGACTATTATTTAACTGGAGGCAGACTTGAAGCAGCTAAAAATTTTGATTTAATTATTAAGGCTTGTAACCGGTTAAAATTACCTCTAAAAATATATGGCAGTGGGACACAGGAAAATTATTTAAAATCAATATCAGGCCCAACAATTGAGTTTTTGGGTCGGGTGAGTGATGAGAAAAAGTTTAATTTAATGGCGGAGAGCAAGGCCTTTATTGTGATGGCCAAAGATGAGGATTTTGGTATCACGCCGGTGGAAGCGATGGCCTCCGGAGCGCCGGTGATTGCCTACCGAGGCGGCGGTTATCAAGAAACGGTTCTTGAAGGCAAGACAGGGGTTTTTGTAGAGGAAGCGACGGCGGAAAGCTTAATGGGGGTTTTGAGGGATTGGGGGGATTTGGGTAAAAAAATAAGGCGGGAGGATTGTCGTAAACAGGCAGAGAAATTTTCGAAAGAGAGATTTAAGAAAGAGATTATTAATTTTGTTGAAAAAAATGCCGGAATTACCTGAAGTCGAGACCATACGATTACAGCTTGACCAAAAAATTAAAGGTTTGAAGATAACCGAGGTTGAGGTATTGAATAAAAAGTCGTTCATTGGAGATTTTGGGGAGGTTAGGGGTGTTCGGGTGGTTGGGGTTCGAAGGAGAGCGAAGATTACCATAATCGAACTGGAAGGAGGAGTTTATTTGGCGATACACCTTAAACTAACAGGACAACTCATTTACCGGGAAAAAAACCAAAGATTAAAAACCAAAGATCAAAAAAGAGGCCCTTATGAAGTGGGAGAATTGCCGAACAAATTTACGAGAGTCATTATTTCTTTTGATAATGGGGGAAAACTCTATTTTAACGATCTTCGCATTTTTGGCTGGATTAAAGTGATTAAAGATGTGAGAGAAATTGGAGAGGATAAATTGGGTCCCGAAGCGAATGATGAAGTAAGTTTTTCAAGAGAGTATTTTAAAAACATTTTAAATAAAACTAAAAAGCCGATAAAACTGGTTATTTTGGACCAGGAAAAATTAGCGGGAGTGGGGAATATATATGCGAATGAATCTCTATTTGATGCCGGGATATTACCAACAAGACCAAGCAGCTCGTTATCGGGGGAAGAAATTAGGAAATTAAGAAATTCGATAATTAAAATTTTAAATGATGCAATTATCCATAAGGGATCTTCTGATAATGATGAGGCCTACCGGCAGATTACCGGTGAAAAAGGCACCCATCAAAATTATCTCTTGGTTTATGGTAAATCCGGCCAAAGATGTCCCGCCTGCGGCGGGAGTATAAAAAGAATTGCCTTGGGGGGAAGAGGAACCTTTTACTGTGAGAATTGCCAGAAATGATTTTAAAACAGCTTGTTCTTCAGAATTTTCGTAATTACTCTAAAAAAGAATTTAAATTTTCGGACAATGTAAATTTAATTGTCGGCCCTAATGCTGCCGGCAAGACCAATATCTTGGAGGCGATTTATTTTCTCGCCACCGGCCGTAGTTTCAGGGTGAAATCAGTAGAAAGAGAAGCAATTTTGTCTGGAGAAGAAATCGGGAGAATTGAGGGTGAAATCCACGAAGGTAATCAAAAGACAAAACTGGAAATAGTTTTAACTGTGGGGGAGATTATGGGCGAAAAAACCGCTAAGAAAAGATATCTGGTTAATCAGGTTAGTAAGCGGGCTATTGATTTTCTGGGCAATCTGCGCTCTGTTTATTTCGGGCCTGAAGATTTGGAGTTGGTGACTGATTCTCCGGGACTGCGCCGGCGGTACTTAGAGGCGGTTTTGTCTCAGGTTGACAGTGAATATTTTCGGGCAAGCCTGTCTTACGAAAAGGGTTTGCGCTCGAGAAACCGGCTGCTTGAAGAAATGAAAGAAACAAAGATCGTTGACAGGCGAAGACTTTATTTTTGGGATCAACTTTTAATTAAAAACGGAAATTACATCACCCAGAAAAGAGGAGAGTTTATCAATTATTTGAATAATGAACCCACCTTCGCCCCGCCGAATCGGCGGGCTTCGACGGGCAAGCAATTTTCAATTGAATACGATTCAAGTACAATTTCGGAGGGAAGATTGGCGAAATATGCGGCTGAAGAGGTAGCGGCGGGAATGACTTTAGTCGGGCCGCACCGCGATAATTTCAAATTTAAAAGCAGTGGGGGGCAAGAACGGGATTTGTCGGTCTACGGTTCAAGGGGGGAGCAGAGGCTGGCGGTTTTGTGGTTAAAATTGGGAGAACTGGCTTTTATTAAAGAAAAAACAAATGATTTGCCGGTATTGTTATTGGATGATATCTTTTCCGAGCTTGATGTACCGCACCGCGAGCTGATTTTTGGTTTAATCGCCAATCATCAGACCATCATTACCACGGCCGATTTAAGAATGGTTGAAAAAAAATCGTTAAACGAGGTTGATCTTATTAATCTTTCTATTGTATGATAGATGTAAATGTATTCCCCAAAATTCACGATTACCAATAAAACACTTCAAAATATCGGGGTTATTGAGGCCTGTCGGGAGGTAATCAATAATTCCCCCTTGATTCCAGCTTATGAAAAAAAATTCCAAAAAGAGGCGGAAATAGCAACGATTCATCATGGTACCCATATTGAAGGCAATGAGTTGTCTTTTACCCAGGCGGAGAACGTCTTGGAAGGAAAACAGATTGTTGCCGGCGAAAGAGATATTCAAGAAGTAATAAATTACCGGGAAGTGCTTGACTATTTGGATAAAGAGAAATCTCTTGACTATTCAGAAAAACAGATTTTAAAAATTCACTCTCTGGCGGTTAACAAACTGGTGGCTGATGACCAACGGGGAAAATTCAGAAAAGTTCAGGTGGTTTTAAAAAATGCCCAGACAGGAGAAGTTGTTTTCCGGCCGCCGCCGGCAAGAGAGATCAGTCTCTTGGTTGAAGAATTTTTAGCTTGGCTTAATTCGCCTCAAGGCAGAGAAGTTAATCCGGTTTTAAGAAGCGCCGTCGCCCATTACGTAATTTCTTCCGTTCATCCTTTTACCGACGGTGATGGGCGGACCGCCAGGGGTTTTGCGACCCTCATTTTGTTCACCGAAGGATATGATATTAAAAAGCTGTTTTCTCTGGAAGAATATTTTGACAAGAACGCCTTTGATTATTACGAAGCCCTGCGTAAAACCGACCAAACCGATGAAAATAGTTTTTATGAAAGAGACTTGACCAGTTGGATTGAGTTTTTTACCAACGGACTGGCAATTGAGTTGACAAAAATTAAAGAAAAAGTCAGGAAAATTTCTCTGGATGATAAGGTTAAGGAGTGTTTGGGAGGTAAACAACTGGCCCTAAATGATAGACAAATGAAAATTGTAGAGTATATTGAGGCCAGGAAAGAAGCGACCATGAAGGAGTTGAAGCCACTTCTTCCCATGATTTCCGAGGACACGGTTCTGAGAGAACTATCAATCTTGATAAAGCAAAAATTAGTCCGTAAAAAAGGATCAAGGAAAGCCGCCAAGTATGTGATCAGATAAAATAAATGACTTTTAAAAAGCTTTCGCAATACTTTTTCCTGCTCGAACAAAACTCCTCCCGTCTAAAAATTACGGAAATTTTGGCTCGGCTTTTTGCGCAAGCAGGAGAAGAAGAAATCGATAAAATCTGTTACCTTTCCTTGGGCCGGTTATTACCTTCCTATCGCGGGCTCGAGTTTCAGATGGCGGAAAAAATGATGCAAAAAGCCATCGCCAAGGCTTTTGGGATTGATCAGGAAAAGGTTCTTCGGCGTTACCAAGAAAAAGGAGATTTAGGCTTGGTGGCGGAAGAATTTAAGGAAGAATTTAAAGGGAAAAAACAAGCGTTGCTGTTTGGAGAAGACAAACCCGTTGGTGACGGTGAAACACTTTGGGTTTATGAAGAACTGCTTGCGGTTGCCAACGAGGCGGGGGAAGGTAGTGTGGAGAGAAAAATTGGCAAAATGGCCTCTCTCCTTGGGAAACTGGATGGACTAAGCGTCCGGTATATTGTCAGAATTTTACTGGGTAAAATGAGACTTGGCTTTTCGGAAATGACGGTTTTAGATGGCCTTTCCTGGATGATAACGGGAGATAAAAGTTTAAGGTTATTGACCGAAGATGCCTATAATGTCGTGGCTGATGTCGGTGAAATTGCCCGAAATATTAAAGCCAGTAAAGGGATTGAGGGACTTAGGAAAATAAAACCAAAATTAGGAACACCGATAATTCCGGCCTTATGCCAAAGAATTGGGACGGCGGAAGAAATTGTCGAAAAGCTGGGAAAAATTGCGGTGGAACCCAAATACGACGGCACCCGCCTTCAGGTTCACTTAAGAAAACAGGGGGTTAGCATTTTTACGAGGAATTTAGAAAATGTTACCCATATGTTTCCCGACATTGTTCAGGCTTTAAAAAAAGAAGTAAAAGTAGAGGAGGCGATTTTTGACGGTGAAGGATTGGGAATTGATCCGAAAACCAAAAAATATCTCCCTTTTCAAGAAACGATAAAGAGGAAAAGAAAACACAATATTGCCTCAACCGCAAAGGAAATCCCCCTTAAATATTTTGTTTTTGATATTTTATACGAAAACGGGGAAAGTCTTATTAAAGAACCGTTTGAAAAAAGGAGAAAAATTCTGGCTCAAACAGTTAGTGCTAAAGGTAAAGTAATTTGTCTCTCGCCACAGATATTAACCAGCGACCCAAATAAATTAAGGCAGTATCATGATGAACAAATAAAAAATGGGCTGGAAGGAATTGTGGCCAAAAAATGGCAATCGGTCTATGAGCCGGGGAGAAGGGGTTTCCATTGGGTTAAACTAAAACAAGAAATGACTAAAAAGGGAGGCGGGCTGGCCGATACCGTTGATTGTGTCATTATGGGTGTTACCCGCGGAAAGGGCAAAAGGGCGGGTTTTGGAGTTGGTTCCTTCCTGGCGGGGATTAGAAAAAATGATAAATATGTTACGATTACTAATATAGGAACAGGACTTTCAGACGAACAGTTTAAGGATTTAAATAAAAGAAGTAAAAAATTAAAAATTAAAGAAAAACCAAGAATGTATTTGGTTGATAAAAATCAGGAACCTGACACCTGGCTTGAGCCGGAAATTGTGGCAGAAATTCAAGCGGACAATATTACTAAAAGTTCTATACATACCGCCGGTGTGGCGTTAAGATTTCCCCGTTTAATAAGGTTTCGGGATGATAGAGACCCAAGTCAGGCAACCACTTTAGGGGAGGTAGAAAAACTTTACGGAATGCAGTTTGGGAATGAAGGGGGGTGAAAAAATATGGCAGAAGAAAATACGGTTACCAAAAAATACACATTCGGGCTTGATAAGAATTTTGCCTGCGCGCTGTCTTATGTTGCCGGATGGATATCGGGATTGGTTTTCTTTTTAAGCGAAAAAGAGGATAAAGAAATCCGTTTCCACGCAGTACAGTCGATTATTTTTTTCGGTAGTTTAAGCATTATCTCTCTCTTTTTGGGAAGGATTCCTCTGGTAGGTTGGAGTTTAATGCCGGTTTTGGGCTTACTGGGTTTTGTCGGTTGGCTGGTTTGTTTAGTTAAGGCTTACCAAGGGGAACATTTTAAACTTCCGGTTGTGGGGGATATTGCGGAAAAGCAGGTTAATAAATAGCAAGAGAAGCACAGAAGCAGAGTTTCAAAGTTTCAGAGAAAACTTTTTCTTTGCTTCTATGAAGCTTTGCGTCTTTGTAGCTTATAAAAATGTTTAAAGACCGTATTGAAGCAGGCCAAAAGTTGGCCGAGAGATTAAAAGAGGAGTTTTCGTCCCAGAATTTAGGTGAGGTGCTTTTACTGGCGGTCCCGCGGGGTGGGATTGTGGTTGGGAGCCAGATCAGTAAAGCTTTGGGAATTAAAATTGATTGTTTGGTGGTCAAAAAAATTCCTTCCCTTGGTAATCCCGAGCTGGCAATCGGTGCGATTGGTGAGGGGGGTGTGGTAGTTTGGGAAAAAGAAATTTGTGAAAGGCTGAAAGTCTCGATTGAATATCAGCAAAAAATTGTTAAAGATAAACTAACCGAGCTTGAAGACAAAATGAATTTTTTCAGAGAGGGAAGATCACTCCCGGATTTAAAAGGGAAAACGGTGATTATTATTGATGATGGAGTGGCGACCGGAGCGACCGTTAAGGTCTCGGTGGCAATAGTCGAAAATTTCAGCCCCAAAGAGGTTATTTTGGCGGTTCCGGTTATTGCCAAAGAGAAACTGGAAGAAATGAAAGAAAAATTTGATCGGGTAGTCTATTTGGAAGCTCCGGAATTGTTTATCAATGTCGGCCAGTTTTATGAGAATTTTTCTCCGATTAGTGATGAGCAAATAAAGAAGGTTTTAAAATGATTTTAATTGTTGGGCTTGGGAATCCGGGAACCAAATACGAAAACACCCGGCACAATGTCGGTTTTATGGCGGTTGACCTGCTTCTTAAAAAATTAACTTCAGTTGAAGGGTCGATTTGGGAAGAAAATAAAAAATTCAATTGCCTTGTGGCTAAAATTGACAAAGAATTAGTGCTGGCTAAGCCTTTGTCTTTTATGAATGCTTCCGGGGAAGCGGTCGGCAAACTGATGCGTTTTTTTAAAGTGACGACTTTTGGTCTTTATGTTATTCATGATGATATTGATTTGCCGCTTGAAAAAATTAAAATTACCCATGGCCACGGTTCAGCCGGACACAAAGGGGTTGATTCAATCATTGAAAATCTTAAAAGTAATAATTTTGTCAGAATTAGGGTCGGGATTGGCAGTGATAAAAGGCTCAGTACCGAAAAATTTGTTCTTTCTGAATTTAAAGAAAGGGAAAAAAGCAAAATTAAAAGAGCGGTTAAAAAAGCTCAGGAAGCGATGGAATTTATCCTTAAAAACGGAGTGGAAAGGGCCGCCAGCCAATTTAATTTATGAAAGTTAACAGCCTTATTAAAGTTTTGACCTTTTCCGATGTTTTAGTTGTTTCCGGTTGGGGTTTGATAAACCCGATTTTTGCGGTTTTTGTGACTAAACATATTGAAGGCGGTAATATTGAGCTGGTGGGACTGGCAGTCTGTGTTTATTGGATTTTGAGAGCTTCTTTTCAGATTCCTTTTTCCCGGTTTATCGATAGCCATAAAGGAGAAATTGATGATTTTTTAGTTATGGCGATTGGCTCTTTTCTAATGTCATTGATGCCTTTTTTGTACATGTTCGCCTTTAAGCCGGTGCATGTTATTTTGCTGCAGGGGGTAACCGGGTTTGCCTCGGCCATGGTTTCTCCGGCTTGGCTGGCAATTTTTACCAGACACGTTGAAAAGAATGCAGAGGCTCAATCATGGGGCCTTTATAATGCTTCGGTCGGTTACTCCATCGCTTTAGCCGGAGCTTTGTCCGGTTTTTTAGCCGGTAAGTTCGGTTTCCAAACACTGTATTTTATTGTCGGGATAATCTGCACTTTCGGCAGTACTTTTTTGTTTTTTGTTTACCAGGATTTGAGAAAGGAAGAAAAATAAGCAAATAAACGAAGAAAACAAAAATTATTTTAATTGTTCTAATTAATCTAATTATTCTAAATCATTTCTAATGATTAAATTACCAAAATATTTTAGGATTTGGTGCCTGGGATTTAATTAGAGTAGTTAGATGTTAGAATAATTTATTCTATGAACAAAATACAGCCTCAAAGTCTGGGTGACATTCTTAAAAAGTTTGACCCCTTGAGGGACAAGTATGTTTCCCGCGAGTTTCAGAAATACGGTTATGATTTGGCAATGGAACTTGGCGATTTAACCCATAAATCTCTCTATATTAAAATGGCCAAAGAAACTCCCCGGGTAATTTTGGAAAAAGCAAGATATTTTGTCAAAGATGCTAAGGCAAGAAATAGGGGAAGGCTTTTTATGTGGAAAGTGAAGGAACTAAGAGTTGATAAAGAAAGAAAGAATAGGTTATCATGATATTTAATGTTACTTCATAACGAAATTCTCTCTCATTTAATTGTAACTTTGATTTACTTTGTTTTAGTTTCGGTTTTACGCTGGCAGCTTAATTGGGACCTTTTGGGCCTTTGGCTGGGGGCGTTTTTGGGAACCTTCTTTTTAGATATCGACCATTTAATTTATTGGTTTATTACCAATCCCGAAAAAAGTGACTCAATTGAAGCAAAAAAGGGGAAAATAAAGGACTGGCTGCGGATATTAAAAGAAAATCATACTTCTCACACGCGGCTGGTTTTCCATTCGGCGGTTGGACAGGCGGTTTTACTGGTTTTGGCTTTTTATTTACTCACCTCAGGGGGGAGTATTTTCGGTTCCGCTTTTATTGTTTCGATTAACCTGCACCTGCTGAAAGACGAATGGTTCGACTTCCAAAAAGACAAAGTTCATCTGGCCGATTGGCTTTTTTGGCAGATTAGAGGTTTTTCCGCTGAGAAGCACCTCGCCATTTATTTGATAATTACAAACGTCTTGTTTTTAATTTTAACGGGCCTACTTATTTAGATAAATTCGAAGATTCTAAACTGTTTTGAATTTCGGAAATTTAATAATTAGAATTTGTTTCGTATTTCGTATTTCGATATTTGGATTTTAAACTTATGTCTAAGCTCATTAATGTTATAAAGGCAACCGGAGAAATCGAACCTTTTTCCGAAAGTAAAGTAATTTCCTCGCTTATGCGGGCCGGGGCCGACCGGGTCTTAGCCCAAAAAATCCTAACGAGAATAAGGCCTTCTCTTTATCCGAACATTCCCACTTTCGAGATTTATTCTGCGGTAATGAGAATTTTAAAAAAAGAGCAGAAACCGGTTGCCGATAGATATAATTTGAAAAAAGCGATTATGGATTTGGGCCCGACCGGTTATCCGTTTGAAAAATTTGTAGCTGGATTGTTGATTTCTCAGGGCCATAAAACTCAAACTAACCAGATTGTTCGAGGTAGATGTGTGTCTCATGAGATAGATGTAGTGGCGCAAAATGATAAAAAATATATGGTTGAATGCAAATTTCATTCAATTCCTGGAGGCAGAACTGATGTGAAGGTCGCCCTGTATACTTATGCCCGCTTTTTGGATATCAAAGAAAAAGGGAAATTCGATATTCCCTGGCTGATTACCAATACTAAAATTACTCAGGATGCCAAAGATTACGCATTGTGTGTTGGTATGAGAGTGACTGCCTGGGACTATCCCCAAGGAGAGGGGTTAAATGAATTGATAGATAAAAGCGGTCTACATCCAGTTACTTCGCTTACTTCTTTGTCTGAACAAAAGAAAAGAGAATTAATAGAAAGGGGAATTGTTTTTTGTAAAGACCTGGTTTCCTGTCAAAAATAAATACCCTTGCTCGCCATTCTTACCCTCTTTTACATTACTCCTTGACAAACATTTTTTTTATGATATTCTGGTTCAATACCCCCTGGTAGGGGGTAAGAAAAAAATGAAAACGGAAAAAAGTAATAAAGAAATTTTAAACAGGTTAAGTTATCTTGAAGGGCATTTGAGAGCTGTAAGAAGAATGGTCGAGGAAGGGAAATATTGCATTGATGTAATCCACCAGATTGAAGCAGTGGAGGCGGCGTTAAAAAAAGTTAAAGAAATAATTTTGGAAAATCATTTGAATACTTGTGTGACTACCGCTATTTCCGGAAAAAACGAAAAAGACAGAAAAAGAGTTTTAGGGGAACTGTTAGAAATTTTTAAAAAGGAGTAACGAATGAAAGATTGCTGTGAAACCGATAATTCCAATAAACACACCGGGGTTAACAAGGGAATTTTTCAGGGATTATTCTATGGAATTCTTCCTCATAGTTTTTGTATCGCTTTTATAATTTTTACAGTTATCGGGTCAACTGTTGCGGTTGGATTTTTCAGAAAATTTTTACTGACACCATTTTTTTTTGAGATGTTAATTGGTTTGTCTTTTGTGTTTGCCACTCTTTCGGCCATAATTTATCTTCGTCGGAAAAAAGGACTTTCAATTGGGGGAATTAGGGAGAATTTGGGATATTTAGGGATATTATACGGAACAACATTAATAGTGAATTTGCTGTTATTTTTGGTGATTTTTCCGGCGGTTGCAAACAGCAAGGTTGATAGAAATTTAATGGTTTTGGGGAGCGGGGAGAATTCAAAGACCCTAAATTTGCAGGTAAAAATTCCCTGTTCCGGGCATGCTCCTTTGATTATTGAAGAGCTGGGGAAAGAAAAAGGAGTTATAAAATCAAAATTCGTTTTTCCCGATATTTTCGAAGTAAGTTATGATCCCCAAAAAACGGATTTGGAAAAGATACTGCAGGCTGAAATATTTAAAAGTTTTCCTGTCAGTTTAAAAGAATGAAGACTAAAATAAATATTTCGGGAATGCATTGTGCCTCCTGCGCTTCCAATATTGAAAAAAACCTTCTCAAGCTTCCGAAGCTTAAAAAAGTATCAGTTAATTTTTCTACCGGTGAAGCGGCCATAGAAGGAACAGAAACATTTGCAGAAATAAAAAAACAAATTGAAAAATTGGGCTACAAAGTAGGGGAAAAAGAAAATCTTGAAAACGAAAAAAAACTGCTTTTTATTACCGGATTGTTAGCGCTTCCCATTTTCCTTTTTTCAATGATTTTTAAAAATGTTTTATACCGGGAGTGGCTGGTTTTTTTATTAACGACTCCGATACAGTTTATTGTTGGAGCCAGGTTTTATAAAGGCGCCTGGATTGGAATTAAAAGCAAGTTTGCGAATATGGATAGTTTGGTGGCGATTGGAACCTCTGCCGCTTATTTTTTCAGTGTTGGTGTCTTGCTTAAGATTTTTTCAGGAGAAATTTTTTTCGAAACATCTGCTTTGTTGATTTTTTTTCTGCTGTTGGGAAAATATTTAGAAAAAAGAACTTTGCAGAAAACCAACGAAGCGATCAAAAAATTAATGGAAGTAGAAGCGAAAGAAGCATTAATTTTAAGAGGTCAAGATGAGGTTAAAATTCCGGTTGAAGAATTGAAAGAAGGAGATTTAATTATGGTAAAGCCGGGGGAAAAAGTGGCAGTGGACGGAACAATTATTAGAGGCGAATCAACTGTAGATGAAAGTATGATTACCGGAGAATCAATTCCTGTTGAAAAAACTATTGGCGGAAAGGTTATTGGCGGGACAATAAATACATTCGGCTCTTTTGTTTTCCGGGCCGAAAAAATCGGGAAAGAGACATTTTTGTCTCAAATAATTGAATTTGTCCAAAAAGCGCAAAGCGCCAAAGCGCCGACTCAAAAGCTGGCAGACAAAATTTCTTCAATTTTTGTTCCGATTATAATTATGCTTTCACTTTTGGTTACCGGTATTTGGTTTTTTATTATCGGGGCACCTTTTTTTCAGGCTTTATCTTTTGGAATCGCCGTTTTAGTAGTTTCCTGTCCTTGCGCTTTAGGTTTGGCGACACCCACGGCAATTATGGTTGGTACCGGACTGGGAGCAGGAAAGGGGATTTTAATTAAAGGCGGAGAAGCTTTGCAAAAAGCAGTTGGGATAAAGACAATTATTTTTGACAAAACAGGAACCTTGACTAAAGGAGAACCGGAGGTTGTTGGCGTGATGCCAACAACTGAATTTCTAATTTCTAATTTCAAATTTCTAAATAAATCCCAATTATCCAATA